>Ga0209348_1001239_pt1 | contig 12488 bp, 16 predicted proteins | sample ETNvirenome_2_30_FD_184065 | JGI IMG/M metagenome (GOLD analysis project Ga0209348, IMG submission 184065) | Marine viral communities from the Pacific Ocean - ETNP_2_30 (SPAdes) (version 2) | ecosystem: Environmental > Aquatic > Marine > Oceanic | place: Pacific Ocean | collected 2013-06-22 | reverse complement strand
GGTGTTAGGAAACAAACTTTATAAAAAACTTATTGTTTCTCGTCCTGTCCAGCCCATGGGCAAGGATCTAGGATACCTTCCCGGATCTCTTGAAGAGAAAATGGCACCTTGGCTTGCGCCAATTCGTGACAACTTAGAGTATCTTCTTGGTGATCGTTTTGCTATGGAAGAGTACATGAGAGATGGCACCATTGAAATTGAAGCTTTAACTTACATCCGTGGCCGCTCCATCTCTGACGCATACATTATCATAGATGAAGCACAAAACCTCTCAAAACACGAATTAAAGACAATTCTCACTCGTGTTGGAGATAGGACAAAGATTATCTTAACTGGCGACATCGAACAAATTGATAACGTCTACATCAACGAGACAAGCAATGGCCTTACATATGCCATTGAAAAGTTTAAAAAACACGAGATTGCTGGGCACATTACACTTGTAAAAGGTGAAAGAAGCAAGACAGCAACACTCGCAGCGAGGATATTATAATGAAACTAACAGTGACCTTCAAAAGCAACAAAAACGGCTCACAAATGGAATGCCCCGAAGCAACTCAAAATCTTAAGCTGAACACCGCCAATAGAAATAAAGCTATCAAAAGCGAGCATATAAAGTATGGGCCGTTGAATGTTGACGAGCCCGGTGATTATTGGGAGGAGATAGCAGATCATTGGGACACAACTGAAAAAGCCGCAAAAAAATCAAATTGTGGTAATTGTGTTGCTTTTGACATTTCACTTAGAATGAAGAAGTGCATGCCCGGAGAGACCTCTGATAAAGACGGGGAGCTTGGATACTGCTGGATGCACCATTTTAAGTGTCATAGCGCAAGAAGCTGTTACACATGGGCAAAAGGTGGTCCAATTGTTAACAATGAAAAGTCAAAAGGATGGCAAGAAAAATGAAATTAATCATGGAAAATTGGCGGAAGTATTTATCCGAAAGTCAGGGTCACGCTGGCGTTAAGAGTGATGAAGTTGCGCAGCTTTCCACTGAACAAGAGAGGGTCTTGTGGAAGATGATTGACTTCTCAATAGAAAAGAGGATTTTTAATCCTATTATGGGAAGCGAAACCCCTCAAGTTCTAAAGCCACGCTCCTTTGGAGTTTTTCTAAACTTTCTTTTTGAAGACAGAGGGTTACAGAATGTCTTTCCTTTGGTTGAGGAGGAGCTGAAAATGATAAAACTATTAGAAAGGGCAAAAAACATAGAACCTAGATTTGAAGTTTTCGACACCAGACCAGAGAATTTAGGTTTTCGAGAAACAGGGAAAGGTAGAGAGGTCGTGCTTATCGATTTTTTTATAAAAGGGGTTGATCAACTAGAGACAATTCAAGAGATAGTCAGGCCGGAAGAGCAGCTTGAAAGAGCAAAAAGAGAATTGATGCAAAAAATGCTTACGGATTTACAGTCCGTAAAAAGCGATGAAGAAAGAGTTGCTATAATAACAAACTACGAAAAAGATCTTAAAGGTTTAGAGCCGCAGTTTACTGAACCTTCGGGCCCGAACCAAACTTTATCTTCAGGAGAAGTGGAGCAGATTAAAAAAATGCTTAAACTAGGCAAAGAAGAATCTATCAACGAGACTGGGGCGACCCGGGTAGTGTACATTTTTAAAGACAAAGTTTTGAAAGTTGCTAACAAATACAAGCCCGAAGAAGCGGCAGAATCTAATCGAGTTGAGATTAAAATGGGTTCTCATGGTATTGGCCCAACAGTCTATAAGTACGAACAGGTTAAACCGGGTGAGCCAATCAGATGGGTTCTAGCGGAGAGAGTCTCACTGATGTCTCATGAGGAGTTTTATAAACTTTACCCAACAATCCCTCAGTTTTTTGAAGAGTATATGTTGACTGGTGGTTTTGAAAAATATTTGAAATCCAAACCCAGAAATTAATCTTAGCGAATAAAAAAGGACGATCGACAATGACAGATTATGTTTTAGAAAATTGGAAAAAGTATCTCAAGGAGGACAAAAAAATGGAAGAAGATGCAAAGAATCATGGTGCCGGCTTTATAATCATTTCTAACTCTGGTGAGGACGTCCTTCTGATCCGCAGATCGGAGGGGAGCAATCTAGGGGAGTTGACCGGACCCGGTGGAGGCATGGAAGCTGGCGAGAGTCCGTTTGAAACTGCCGTAAGGGAGACAAAGGAAGAAATACAAAAGAGTTTCGAAGGCAGAGAACCGGAAGGTTCCGGCTATGTGAGAGAGCAAAATGGCTTTACTTTTACAACTTTTCTCATGCACTCTGTCGATAATTTTGATTGTAAATTGAACAATGAGCATGATGCATGGGGGTGGGTCGACATTGAACAAGTAGAAGATGCAATAGTCAACAATCGAGAGTTGGTTTCGAACAAGTTCAAAGACAGAGACAATAAGCCAATAAAAGAAGTCAGAGCTAAGATTTTTCACGGCGTAGCAGATGCTATAAAACATTTTACAAAAAACTTTAAATAATGTCCTTTTTATGTTATAATAGCACTATAACAAGCAAGAGGAAGTAAAAATGAAGCAATATTTAGTAGATTATGTAGGCAATAAGCTCGATTTATGTCAAGAATCTCATGAAATCACAGTCGAGATGATAGTAGAGGTTATGGCTGAGGAGTTTCCAGAGTTCGTGCTAGCGGTAGCGGAGGAAAATTTTCTGCGAGGATATAAACAAGCCATGCAAGATAATTCCTTGCTGAAAGGTACGGACAATGAAAACTAGACAACTTCTGAAGGAAGTGCATAATCAAAGTAAGAAAAAGCAAGAACCAACCCTGTATAATGGCAAGATTCCTCTTGTCATAGCTCAAAAGATTCCAAAGTCAAATTTTGATCTAAACAAAGTCTGCGAAGCTGTTAATAAGTCAATACCGCAGCACTTGTTTTATGGTATTGATGTCGTCTATGTTGGACACCTACCAGAGTTTGATCAAAGGGGCATCAATGCAATGTATAGTGATGGAGCAATCTATGTAACCAATCATCAAGATGATGAGCTAGACATGTATGACGACATTATTCATGAACTGGCTCACGGCGTTGAAATAAGCCACAACGACGTCATTTATGGTGACGGTGAGCTAGAGATGGAGTTCTTACAAAAAAGAAAGTCTCTTTTCTTGAACATGCAAAAGCACGAAGAAAGCATGCCATATGGTTCAAAACATTTTCTTGAAACAGATTTTAACCTAGAGTTTGATGAATACCTTTATAAAGATGTTGGCTATCCGAAACTGAGAACTTACATTCAAGGGATTTTCACATCGTGTTATTCGGCAACTAGCTTGCCCGAATATTTCGCGGTTAATTTCACAGACTTTTTTGTGAAAGGTGGAGAGGAAGTGAAAAAATTATGCCCAGTGGCTTATGAAAAAATTATGAATTTACAGTCAGTGGACGAGCAATAGGAGGAAAAAATGTTAGTAAAAGTTTTAAACTTAGACCTAAAATCTAAAACAGCGTCTGTTCACGTATCTCTTCCCAAGAGGGTATATAAAAAGGACGCTATCTTAGATTACGAACAAGAGAAAGTATGTGAAAAAGCTTCTGAAGCTCTCATGAGCGAGAGCAAAAGGATTGTAGCGTGCGAGTTTATCAAAAAACCTGCGCAACTTAGCAATCGATACACAGATAGCACCCGTGAATTTACGCTAGAGGTAAAACTGTCTTTAAAGGAAGAGGACAAGCCTGTCAAATCAAAAACCAGCGCCTCGTCATCCCTGCCTCCCACCTCCAAAGATTAAGAAAAGAATAAGAATTGACAAGTAAAATACAAAACAACGAATTTGCACTTCAAGTGACTAGTGAGGTGGGACGCCTCCGCAGGGTGCTGGTTCACGAGCCCGGGCAAGAAGTCGACCTGATGACGCCATCAGTGATGGAAGAGTTGCTTTTCGACGACATTCTTCATGGTGCATATGCGCGGAAAGAGCACCGCTTGTTTTGCCGTTTGATGCAACTTTTGGACATTGAGGTTCTTGAAGCTAAAGATTTGCTCACAGAAAGTCTCGCACAAGAACATGCCCGGGCATGGGTTTTTGACCTGTTACAGCGGAACGGCATAGATTTTCCTCAAAGCTTAAATGCTTCTTCTGAAGCCTCTGTGATTAGCGAAAGTTTGTGTTGTGGTGTTCGTATTGACAACCCGGGAAATGAGTTGTTTGAGATCCAGCCGCTTCCAAATTGGTGCTTTCAAAGAGATCCCCAAGTTGTGCTAGGGAGCGGAGTTGTCTTTCCGTCGATGGCTACACCTGCAAGGCAACGAGAATCGATTCTTTCGCAGGTTATTTTTCGTTTTCACCCAAAATTAAAGCAAAAGCAAGTGATTTTGGACATGACAGGAGTAACATATAAGCTTCCTCATAAAGCCGCACGCCTTGAGGGTGGTGATGTTCTTATATTATCAGAACAGTTGATCGCTGTTGGATGTTCAAAAAGAACAAGCCTCTCTGCAATTCAAGCCTTAGCAAGAGCGCTCTCAGTCCAAGAGGAAGGGCCAAAGAACCTAATCGTGGTTGAAGTCCCGAAAAAGAGAGCTTACATGCATCTTGATACCATTATGACCCCGATCAGCGAAACTGAATGTCTTGTTTTCCCTCCAGTGATGCTGGCCGGAGGTCGGGAAGAAGCAAGGGCGTTTGCTTTTGATCTCAAGAAGAGTGATTTCTCCCCCGTGGCAGAGGGGAACTTTTTAACCTTGTTAAAAAACTATGGTCATGATTACACGCCGATTCCTTGCGGCGGGTGGGATCCTCTTTCCCAGCAGCGTGAACAATGGACGGATGGAGCTAATGCTTTCGCCCTAGCCCCCGGGGTGATTACGCTTTATGACCGAAACATGAAGACTGTCGAGGAACTCAGCCGGCATGGGTACCGTGTGATGAAAGCTGAAGATGTTGTTTTAGGCAAAGAGGAAATCTCTCTGGACAAACAGGAGCGACTCGCCTTGTTGCTTCCAAGTCATGAGATCTCAAGGGCAAGAGGTGGCCCTCATTGTTTGACGCATCCATTGTTTCGAGAACTTCTCTGTTAAGAAGGGGGAAGACTGGTTATAAGTCCAAGTCAAAGTCTAAAGCTTCATCTTCGTCATCTTCCACTTCCAAGTCTAGCTCTTCTTCTTCTGGCGACATTTTGTCTCCTGCTTTAACTCGCTCGGTAGAAGCTTTAGATGTGACGTCTGAAAAGAAGTCTTCAATCTCTGAATAAGTTGAATGAAAGTGTTTGTTCTCTAGACGCCATCCATGAAGCATCAAGTTCGTGAACAAGAAGTCCACAAATTCTTCTTGAGGTGCTGTGCTGTCCGGATCGTCTTGCTCTCTTTGTTTTTCTTCAAACTCTGTCTCCTCAAGCGAGTCGATGTATTTGATAATGCGAGGAACGGAAGCTCCGACAAATCTATAAGCGGCTTTTCTGCCAATTGTGCTCTCCCCTTCTAACTGACTCTCTTCAGGGAAATCATCGTCAGGCCCAACATCAAGAACATCCCCAGTTGTATTCTTTTCATCACTCTGCTCTTGAGCAGCTTGCTCGGCTTCCAGTTGTGATTGCTGGTCTTCAACATCCTTTTCCATGCCTGTGTTTGGAATCCCATCAGTATCCAGCTCAAAAGTAAATTTTGTATCTGTCTCTTCTGTGATGAAGAGGCTCTCTGCTAGCGATGCCTGCTCTAGTTGTGCTTCTTGTTCTTTATATTTTTGCAAAAATTGATCTTTTCTCTGACCAAATTTTGCAAGAAAGACACCCAGAGATGTTCTTGGGGCTAACTCGTCGTAAATCCCTTGGATCACGTGCTTCAAGAACGACTGCCTATATTCTGGCCTATCCAGTGACAAATACTCAGCTTCGAAGTTCCCACCAGAGGAGTTTTTGCTAGGAATGATAGTTTTGAGGAGTTTTTCCAGATACGTAATCGCTGTCGACCTTGTTCCATCTCCCATTCCGGCGGTCTGATCTTCCTGTTCGGACAAGATTTTGCTGCTATACTTTTTAGAAATTATTTTTCGAATAGCAGTTCTCAATCTCTGCTCTTCTATAGTTTTTTGCTCCATGATGATACCTATTCCTTTTCGAACTAAGAGTCTAATTTGTTGTTCGTTTGTGCTTTCTGGCTTGCGCTTTTTTCTCTTTTTCTTACCGGGAGCCGCTTTCACCCCAGAAGCCCCAGAAATATTACCACCTGCCATCGAAGAATATTCCTCTAGTTTCCCATTGTCTTCTTTTTTATAAAAGATTGCTAATAGGTCATCGGCTTGTACATTGTCCGGAACTAGTTGCTTTATCACTTCCGTATCTTTGTTCGCAACAGCTTCCCTGAATTTGGTGGCGCTCAGAGGACTATCGCCTCCTTCGACCTCAGCACGAGGCGGGATCCCAACATGGAATCCCTCTGGCAGCTTATCAGGCTTTTTGTTTGCAAAGTAGTTTTTGAAGTCTTCCGCCCTCTTAAAGTCGGAATCTTTACCAGAAGCTCCCATTGAAAAGGCCAGTTCTTTGTATTCCTCTCTTCTCGGGTCGCTGATCAGGAACTCATATGCAGCTTGAATTGGTGAATTATATTTTGTCTCTTCAACTTTGACTTTGCTCATTTCTTCAACGCCATACAGTTTGAAAATCTCTATAGACTGTTCGCGATCAACGACGAGTGATTCCCCTTCTTCGCCTTCTTTCCGTTCAAATTTTCTTTCTTTAGGGCCTATCAAAACGATAACTCTTTCAACATCTTCATGATCGTTATAAAACTTGATCATGTTGTAATGTCCTTTGTGAGGAGGTTTAAACCCGCCCGGAAGAAGTACAACTAGTTTCCTTTTCTCTCCCAGCACATTTTCATCCAATTTTCTTTGAAGCGGCGGTATGTTACCTCTTCCATATTTAAAAAGACCCAATAGCTGGTTCGCCGGCGCAAAATTGCCAGTAAACTTGTAGGTTTTCCCATCGTAATCAAACACAAAACCTTCCGCAGCGCTAGAGATGTTTTCAGCTTTTTTAAGCTTTTTTAGATGCTTGGTCAGCACCTGTATAGCATCTTCTCGACCAGAAGTTTTGATTGCATCGATCGCTTGCCCGACTTCTTTTTGCAACCTTGCAACTTCTTTGTCATTATCTAAAATGAACCTGCTTCGAAACGCTTTTAGTATTTCGACCGCAAAATCATGAACAAGATCTTCTATCGGGGCAATTGCTTCTTTGAAATAACCCCCTAGTTTCTTGACAGCCAGAGACACTTCTTTTTTCTGTTCTTTGTTCAGGTCGACTTGAATATCTTTTACTTTTATTTTCGTTCCTAGAAATAACCTATCCATTATCAGTGGCAGTTTCTCTTCCGGAATCATAGGAAAATCTTCTAAAATCCTTGGGGTGATTTTGATGGCCAAGTAGTCTCCTATGGTTTGACTGTCGGAAAGGCCATAACTGTTTATTTCGCCTTCCAACCTGCCTAGAGCGGAGATAAGCACGTCTTTGTTGTCTAGCTTTTCAAGTTGTCTTATAGCATTCATTTGCACGCGAAACTTGTCATTTTCGAAATGATCTTTCAACTTTTCAAGAGCATTTTCTAACTTTTCTGCATTCCTAGAGACATCAATGTCTTCAATCAGACCGGTTTCTCTGTTAAAGCTAGCATGCCCAACCCGATGTATATTTAAAGTTTTAAAATCGTAATTGATTATGTTGGCATTTCTAGGATCTTGAATTTCGGCATTATAGAAGATTTCTGCATCAGGTCCGAAAATTTCTTGAAGCTCCTCAGTTTCGAACACAGAAACAGCTTTCTCAAAAGCGTCAAACGCTTCAGTGAAAGCGACTTCTAGGCTTCCTCTTCCTCCAAACTTTTCAGCCAGACCTTTAGCTGTCAAACCTCCGGTTTTAATGTTTCCTTTGTTCCTAGCAGCTTTTGCCTTGCCATCTTTGACAGAATAGGAAATAAAAAGGTTTTGACCATCGGTTTTTTCAGTACCTTCTAGTTGACCTTCAGAAGCTTTGATCAGCACGTCTTTTATCTTTTGAAATGTTAGCTGCGGATCTTCATGCAAGTGGCTCATATGGCCTGCCAAGCCGCCTTCTAGTAGTAGTGGTGTCTCTATCATTGTTGTTCGCCTTCCTCTAACAGTTGCATCTGTTCTTGCAGGACCTTCATCTTTTGTTCTAAAATTCTATTCTTTTTTCTAATCTGCTTTATATGCTCGTGTAATGCAAAAATTTTCATCTTTTCTTTTTGAGTTTTGGGCTTCAAAGACTTAAGAGCTTCGGAGATAGCGTTCAGATGAAACTGAACACTTAAATCTTCTTTTTGCTCACCCAAAAGAAAGTTTCTTGTTAATGTGTTTAAGTCCATTATTTTTTAACTGCCTTCTTTTTTGCCGGTTTGTTTACCTTTGCTGGTTTTTTTGAGGGTTTATCTTTTTTGCCACATTTTTTTTCAACACACTCTTCCGACGATTCACAGCCGCAATCTTCTTTACAGGTGGGGCAAACTTTCTCTTCTTGTGCCTTTTCTGGCTCAAGAGCAGGTTTATCTTCGACAACAGGCTCTGGGGCCTTGGGAAGCTCTTCGGGCTGCTTCTTGAGCACTTCTGGAGCCTCCTGCGGCTTGTCTTGTTTTTTTGATTTTTTTAAAAGCCAAAGCTTTTTCCATTTCTTTCCCATGGTTTATTTTCTCCTCATAAATTTTTTGAATACTTCATCGCCAATGCGCTCGTTTCTTTTATCATAATGATCAACGACGCTGCCTTTCAACGTGGTTGGTGTCTTTTCTACATCTCGACCAGACTGTTGTGGGTTGTTGCTTGCTGCTTTTGAGACATCTTCTTGGTTTTCAAGAATCAGCTTTTGCTTTCTGTTTATCAGATCTGTTTTTAAAAACTCATTCATCATTTTGTCTCCACATTTTCTAGCATCTTCGAAATCTCTCACAAGAAATCCGTTACCTAATAGATAGGCTTCCCCTTCCATTTTTCTTAAATGAGGGTTTTTTTGAGCATAACCTTCACCTAGCTCGTCAATCCCATCGAAATCACCTCGGCAGTTTTGCGCATGGTGAACCATTTCGTGGGAGATGGAGCGAAGAATGTCTTTTGGATGTCGATCGTCGATAAAAATTGTGATTCCCATTGACGCAGGATCATAGTAAGCTGTCTTGCCAAAAACGTCTTTCGCATTTTCTGGATCTGATTTGAAATTAAGAACAAAAGGTTTATCATATTTTAGTTTTTTTCTAGCGTACTGTTCAAACTCTTCGAAAATTTTTGAAAAGGATGACATGTCTCTGTTTGTATGATTGTAAATTATTGGTGTCTCGGCGTGCATTATGATTTATTTACCCTTTTTTCGTGACGTTGGTTTGAAAAAAATTTTTTTCTTTAGTTTTCCCTTGTAAATAGTCACGCAGACCACAGAAAATAATAAAAATGGACAATCAAAGCCCAATAAATGGAAAAGCACAGATAAATACCCAACTGGGATAAAATCTTGCCTTTTCTGTTGTAAAGAAGAAGCAAACCCCCGCAGATTAAAAACGTCTTGACTACGATGAAAGGCATGACGCTATTCATCTCTAGGAACACTTTCATGAATGGGTTGTTTTCGGTGTATTGTCCATACTTTATAAAACGCACAGAGACAACAATGTCGACAAGATTGAACAACAACAAAGCAGAAACCAAGATTCTAAATGTTTTTTTCCTTATGACAGTCATGTTTGATAGTTCGCATAGTGCCTAGACATACCTGTGGCATGCTTTTGATCGCTTTTAAGCGACATTTTTTCATCATATGCATCGTATTTCAAGTCATGCAAATCTTGCAGTACGCCAATCTTTCGAAGGCCTTTATAGACCAAGTTCTCAACAGAGAATTCTCCGCCATGCTCCAGTCCAGAAGTTCTCATTTTCTTTAACTTGTCCAGAAGTTCTTCTGCTTTGAGATAAGCGCTTTCAAACTCACCGCGATCAAAAAGCTCACCAGCCTCCATGATCTTGCTTTGGAAAGAGCCCATCTTGACAAGCACTTGGCGATCATCAATCATCGGTTTGCGGGGGCTTGGTTTAACAATCCATTCTCCGTTTGAAATAGAGTAAGCCCCGGAAGAATAGTGCATCTCGTTGGTATCTTCAACATAGATTTCAACTTCATGGCCTCTTATTTCAATGTCGTGGTTGTCATTCCATAGCGATCTTTTTGCATGAATATAACTTCGCAACAGATCTGGATTCTTGGAAACCCCATCAAGCTCCGCCACAATGTGAAGGTCGATGTCCGAGTTTTCCGTCCAGTTATAATTGGCCAAAGAGCCTGTGAATTTTATGTCAATGATTTCAATGTTTTTTGGAAGCTTCAAAGAGGCAAAGAAATCTTTTGCGATCTCGGTCAGTTTCGCAGAAACTTCACCATGCAGAACATCTTGATTGGCCCAGAGGTTGTGGTTCAGGTGGTCGCGCATGTTCATTTGCGATAGATCATAGTATTGCATTTCTTTCAAAACTTTTTTGACTGCATTTTTTCCTTTGACAGATTCGCCCATGGGAGGTGCAGATTTGGATCTCTTGAAAGAAACTTTATATTTATAAGCACCACCACCTGTGCTTTTGTTTCCGCCTCGACCAATAAGATCTTTTTTCTTTTTGGAATGTTTTTTGACCATGGCTTTTTGAAAAGGTGTGTTCAAGTGCCCTTGGACACCCGGATGTTTATGTTTCTTTTGCATGTTTGTTTCTCTTGTTTGCTATGTTATCAGCAGTTATACATTATAGCTTTCAATGCTTTGTTGGAAAAGAGCGAAATAAATCTTTGAAGTGTGTTCTCATCACAGTGAACGTGCATGACATCAATAAGGGCTCTTTGTTGACCGAGCGTCTTAAACTTATATACAACGCTGGCCAGATAAGACAACTCTTCGTCAGACATATAAATTGGCAAAACAAGCTCTTCCAGTTCACCGCTGCTAACCCAAAAATTGCTGGCCTTGAGAAGTTTCATTTCTTTTGAATCGCTGCTTATGTCTTCCAGCGCTCGAATTAAATCTTCTGGATCATACTTTTGAAAACTCATGATTTGCTCCTTTTGTTACTAATAAATAGTTTTCACAAGAACAAAACAAAATCCATTTTTATCTTGACAGGACAAAAAATTTGTGTTATACTGCATAGACAACAATCAAAAAGGATAGAACATGCAACACATTTCTTTTTCGGGGCTCAAAATTTGGAACGAATGCCCTTTCAAATATAAATTAAATTACGTCGACAAGGTTGGAAAATTCACCGGCAATGCTTTCACAGCGTTTGGAACAGCCATGCATGAGGTTTGCGAGAAAACCCTCAAAAACGAATGGAAGCAAGAAGACGCACCCAAGAACTTCAATGAAGCCTTCTTGCGCGAAATCGACACCTTAGACCCCTTGGTGAAGGAGTCAACAGATCAGAAGCTTGTGGAGCAAATGATGGAGCAGGGGGATCGTCTGGCACCGGAAGCCATCCCTGCGCTCAAAAAGTTTTTCCCAAAGTTTGAGGTTGTTTCGCTGGAAGAGGACTTGATGGAGCCGATCGACGGGCATGAAAACAGATTCAAAGGCTTTGTTGACTTGACAATCAAGACCCCGGATGGCAAATATCACATCATCGATTGGAAAACATGCTCTTGGGGTTGGGATGCAAGAAAGAAAGCAGACAAAATGATCACGTATCAGTTGACTTTATACAAGCATTTCATGGCAAAGAAACACAACATTGATCCATCAATGGTTGAAACTTATTTTGCGCTGTTGAAAAGGACGGCAAAAAAGAATAGGGTTGAAATATTTCGTGTGACAAGCGGGAAGGTGAAAACAAACAATGCCTTGCAATTGCTTGACAAGGCATTGTTTTCAATCAATAAGGGATTTTTTCCGAAGAACAAGCTAAGCTGCTTGAAGTGTGACTTGCACAAGACAGAGTTTTGTCCTTAAAGTCTCATTGACTTGATGGGAATAGGTACTGTTCGACAGTTTTTATGAAAGCTGTTGTGATAGGCTTTTTCCCTATTCTCTTGTCGGATAGAAGCGCCTCTTTCATGATATTCACGAGAATTCTTTTCTCGTCGTCGCTATAGCCGGCAATTCTAGAAAACGGAGCCGCAGGCACCGGCTCATAGCTTTCATGCACTGCTTTGTCGACTTCTTCCTTGATGATTCGTTGAAGTTGTTGTTTGTTGATTTTCATTGGTTTTCCTATCACTCGCCTTCACGTCCCCAGCCCCCGTAGTAAGGGGAATCTGGATCGTCTTCATAAGGATCCCTGTCATAAAAGCTTTCGTCATCGTCATCGTCACGGACAGAGAAAGTAACATTGTCGCCGGGGGCGAAGTCATATTTGTCGTCATCTTCATGATAGATTTTTTCACTACCAACTGTGAATCTATTTCCTTCATCATCCTTCACAACCCACCTGTCTTCTCCTATCCTGGCCTGTTGGCCAATTTCGGTCGACGCCAATTTAACGATCGTTCCCTTTCTCAT
>Ga0209348_1001237_pt1 | contig 12508 bp, 6 predicted proteins | sample ETNvirenome_2_30_FD_184065 | JGI IMG/M metagenome (GOLD analysis project Ga0209348, IMG submission 184065) | Marine viral communities from the Pacific Ocean - ETNP_2_30 (SPAdes) (version 2) | ecosystem: Environmental > Aquatic > Marine > Oceanic | place: Pacific Ocean | collected 2013-06-22 | reverse complement strand
GAAATGGTACAAGAACTTAATAACTAATTGCTATGCCTGATCCAGTTACAATCACACAAGACGCTACTCCTCCAGTACAAGAGGAAGTAATTGCTAACCTCGAAGCAGAGGCAGCTGAACTCCAGAAGGAAGGTAACTTACCTAAAGGAGAAGAATTAATCGGAGGAGAGTTTAAGTCTCAAGAAGATTTACTTGCAGCTTATAACGAACTCAAAGCTCAAAGCGAACAGTCTGCTCCAGAACCAGTAGGAACAGCCCAAGAAATTTATGGAGAAGCAGTAGGTAATCTACTTGAACAGGGCAATGTTGATTACAAATCAATGAATGAGTATTGGCAAGAGAAGGGAGAGATAACAGATGCTCACTACAAAGAGTTAGAGCAAGCTGGCTTTCCTAGATCTATAGTTGACGCACATCTTAGTGGCTTACGAAACGATGCTGCTGCAACAGAGAAAGATATACTGGCTATTCGTAATAGTTATGGCGAAGAAAACTTTGCCAATATGCAGCAATGGGCTGGTCAAAACTTAACTGATGCTGAGAAAGCAGCGTACTCTGCTGGTATTAACAGCGGTAATATCGAACAGATTAAATTAACTGTTGAAGGATTACACTCCAGATATGTTGCAAGCGTAGGTCAAGAACCTAACTTACTATCAGGTCGCCCAGCATCTGGAGGTAGTGATTTGTTTGAAAGTACTGCACAGTTAGAGGAGGCAATGAATGATCCTCGATACAAAAAAGATCCAGCTTTTAGAGCAAAGGTAGAAGATAAGTTAGGTAGAAGTAGTATCTTCTGATGCTGCTTTTCTGTCTGCGATTATTGCTTGTATTTGAGTAAACCTAGTTTTCATTTGGTTAACAACTTCTTGTGCTTCATTGTGCTTATCAACTACTTGCTTCAATTCAGTTTGTAGTTCTTCGTCTGTTGGTCTAGCCATAAAAAAATAGTGGGTATGTCATTACATATTACTAAGCTGCTTCCAATGCTGCAACTTTTGTTTCTAATGCTGCAATCTTTTCTGCTGCTTCTTTAAGTCCTTTCATTAAATAGACAGTCATATCTGTCGGAGTGAATTGATAAAACTCATTGTCACAATCCGTCAAATTGTTTTTTGGATATGCTTCTGGGAATTTATTAACTTCATTTTGTGCAATATATCCTTTATGTTTTACAGCAGTATCATCCTCCCAATTAAAGTTAAATGTCTTTGGTGTTAATAATGCAAATTTACTTAATACATCTTCGTTCCAATCTTCAATATTTTTCTTTGTTCTTTCATCGGAAGATCCCGACCCATAACTTGTACCACTAGAACTAATAGAAATAAAGCCAACCATGTTAGTTTGGCCTCTATACCATTGAGCGACATGACCATCTCCATTCATTCTGTTGCATCTGATATGAGTTCCATTTGCTGATGTACTTCTATACTCGCCACTTGAATAAATTATATGTCCCGCATTACTGCCCCAAGAAAAAGGTGTACCACTATCTGAAGTTAAAACAGATCCATCGGCTGCAATAGTTAATCTTTTTGAGTTAGTGGTTTCAAAATCTATAGTTTGTGAAGATTGATTAGCACCAATATATGCTTGACCATTACTTTTTACACCTAAATCTAATCTCTTTGAACCACCTGTAGATGTTTCCTCTAATCTTATTTGAGGAGCAGCAGCATATGCTGATACTTCATAGGCAGGATTTGAAGCACCTATGCCAAGATTTCCTGTGATATTTACACCACCACTTAGAGTCTCAAGTTTTTTATTTGATGAATGATAAAGCTCTGTAGTTCCGTTATGAACACCTCTAACTTTGTTTTGACTATTGCCTGTTCTTAAAACAACATCGCCACTACCTCCAGAACCTACATAAATAGCCGACCCATGACTAGCAATAATTTGTGCATTGGCAGATTGACCAACATTATAAAAATTTAATATTGAATATACAGCAGAGCCAGTAGGAATTATGTCAAGAATACCATTTCCGTTATTTCCAAAAACACCAACTCCAGTTGTAGTAGTTGAAAGAGCTTTTACATTATTATGATATAATTCTACCGCTCCATTTCTCCTAGCGTATATCATATTTTCGCCTTCCCAAGTAACAGTTCTAACATCCCCTAGAGCTTCAAGCACTAAGTCGCCTCCTGTTCCTCCAATTAATAATTGACCTGTAGTTTTTCTAATGTAAGTATTCGTTCCGTTATGCCAGATTTTTAAATCTCCACTATCTCCAAACGACAAAACATCATCAGAACTACCATCAGAACTATCTCCGAAAGCTATATTCTTTCCATTTACATCCAAGTTCCCACCTAACTGCGGGGAACTGTCATTAACTAAATCAGTAATAACACTTTCAAACGTAGGGTCTGCTCCGTTGTTTGCCCTAAGAAACTTACCATCATTACTTGATGTTCCATGCAAGAGTTTGGTTAAGTCAATCGCTTGATCTTTAACACCATCCTTTGATAGTTGTGTTAATCCCATAATTAGCTAGGTTTTGGGTACTTGTTTTTGACAGGATCGACTATATCTGTCTTCCATTTTTCTATTCCGTTATGGTAGATGTAATCTAATTGTTTATTCCAATCTGGATATTCTGCTTCTCTTAATGATTTATATTCTTCTTTAGATTTCCAATCAATCCAAGCTGCATTTATTTCATCATCAGTAGGTTGAGTATCTTTGTTACTAGATTTCCAATCAACAATTTTATGAGGCGGAATACTTTGATCTAATTCGTATTCATTTAGATGTTTATTAAGATGCTCAAGAGCAACAATAATGTTTGTGTCGTTGTTAATAGCCATAATTAAGGTGTAGCTCCTGCGGTATCAAATTCGTATTTAAGGCACAAAGCTTCAGCAAAACGATTAGGTTCACTTGTTGCATTACCAGAACCCATACCCATACTGTTGCTTTGTGAACCTTCAAATTTATGGTAGATGCCAAAACTTTGACTTCCATCAAAATAAAATCTTGCAGTAACAAATGCTCTATTGGTAACCCAATAACCAGAGCCATCAGTTCTAGCTGAAGTACCTATTTGAACACCACTCCAACTTGTGATTATTGATAAGATATGGTTATCAACCCTGCAAGCTGGTGCAGAAGCTTGAATGAGCCACCAACCTGCTGTAGGGGTTACAGAATTATTTGATACTGTATTACTTCCAATATTACCCCAAGAAAATTCAATAGTATTTAAATCTCTTTTTCTCCATGCGTTACCTCCACTAGCTGAACCACCATTATCGTTTGTACCTTTTTTATCTGTTACCCAAAAACCGCCATGAAAGCCGTTAGTAGGTAACACCATTGTCTCATTAGAAAGACCACTGAAATTAACACCCATTACGACACCTCCGTTAAATTAAACTTGTACTTCTTGCCATTGCGTTTGTTCACTAAGAAAAGATCCTCTGCACCTTCTTGTATAGTATAACTTCCCCAAGTTCCGTCAACATCATTAGATGAACCTTCGTTAGATAAGTTAAGGTCATTGGTGTAAATGTTTCTAACTCTGTAATTTGATGAACCAACATCATAAGTGTTATTTGCAGCTGGTTCTAAATGTCCAGCAGCAGTTACAAACCAACGATTGTTTCCAGCAGTTTGTAAATATATACGACCAGTTCCTTTTGTTCCAGCATAAACATTTCCACCCGAACCTCCTAGATAAGAATCTTCTGATCCAGCTGTAGCGTTTGTATCTTCAAAATATATTATTGGATTAGTACCAGATATTTTTAAACCTTGCCTTGTACCACTCCACATTGATGTTGAGCTATCAGATGTACCAATAAGCAACATTCGGTCGCCAGCATTTGTATCTTTAAATTTAAAGTTACCCGCATCAAAGCCAGTTAAGGTTGTTTCAAATTTTTTAAGTTGATTATGATATAATTCTACCGCTCCATCTCCAATAACTTTTATTCCAGCTTCCCCGCCTGCAACTTGAAGTTCTATATCATCATTAGATATTAAGATAATATCATCTCCACTACCTGTAGTTTTGATATTAAGATCGCCTGTTACATTATCAAGAATACCAGCTGAGCCACTATGAAGAATCTTAAGATCTCCAAATGTTGCATTACCTAATCTAATAGGGATATTATCGCCCAATTTTATATCATTACCATTGGCATCAAGCGTACCGCCTAGTTGCGGTGAACTGTCATTGACCAGATCAGTAATTACACTTTCAAATGAAGGATCTGCACCATTATTAGCTCTTAAAAACTTTCCATTACTATTGCTATCGCCATGTAATAACTTATCTAAAGTGACTGCCTGATCTGCCAACTTACCAGTTTGTACTGATCCGTTTTGTAATTTTGCTGAAGAAACTGTATTGTCGGCTGGTACTTGTAAAGCAATAGCTGAACCTATCTGTATAACAAATACCTCTGCTCCAGATGGTATGTTTGTGCCAAATATAATTGTATTACTATCAACCATTGCAAAGCCTTCTGACGGGGCAGAAGTCCCTGTATTTGGTCTTTGGACAATACCATTAATACTTACTAATAATTGTGCTGCATTAGTTACACTAGCTGCTGCTCCATTATTACTGCCTTCTCTAAGATCGTAAGAGGCAATGCTTCCATTAATTGTTGGAGATCCACTACCGCCAACAGGGCATAGAAATAAGAATTTAAAATCTCCGACAGATGTTACTTCTTTAAATGCATTAGCAGTACTGTCATAGACTTTCATCTTGTCAGCTTGCTTATCGTAAATTAAATCTCCTTCATCATTATTAGAAGAAGGCTCTCCATCTGTTACTCGATACCTATTACCAAAGTCGTTTATATCATTACTTAGGTTAAGTAGGTCAGCTTCTTTTAGTGTCGCTTTATGGTAGTTATATACTTGACCAGAACCAGTAGAGCTAACCATTATCGCTACACCAGCATCAACAGTAGAACTGTTAAAGTTACTAGCAAAATTATTTATGGTAACTGTAGTTCCGTTAGCGGTTCGGGCTGTTGCACTTGTGCCATTAGCATCGACAACAAGACCTCCAGCGTCAGCAATACTTATTACAACACCAGATGCTGGTTGAGTATTTGGAAATGATTGGTCATCAGCTATAACTTCTAATCCACCAATAGGTGCTAGTTGTGCAGCTACATAATCTACAACAGCACCAGATGTAGGAAACTTAGCATCATCATCAGTTATAGTTGTCTGCTTTGCCATGCCATCTAACTGGTTTAGATCTGCAATGTCAGAGGTAAGAGCGGTACTGTCAGCTAATTTAGAAGCTGTACCAGACTGCATACCAGCAAGAGTTGATAGCTCTGCATCTGCAATTTCAGAAATTCCTACAGAGTTTGTTTGTAAGTGCTCTGATCCAATAGAGTTGTCGGCTATGTTATCTCCATCCACGCAATCGTTAGACAGGTGTGAATGATCTATACTTCCATCAACCAGTTCGCTACTATCAACTGAGTTTGCTGCAAGCTCAGAACCTGTTACTGAATCTGCTGCAAGATGACTAGCATCTAAAGGGCTACCAGCTATAAGTGTTTTTATTTCTGCTATTGTCTGATCTCTAGTCGCATTTTCTTCAATGGCATTTAACTTTGCAAGTAAGGCATCAGTAAAAGCATTAGTATTGTTTTCCGCTTCATATAACGTCTTTATTTCTGATCCTGATTGATCGTCTTTTGCTGACGTTTCAATCGTATCCAGTTTTGTACCATCAGCAGATACATTTCTTCCGTCAACAGTTCCAGATGTTTCAATATTTTGATTACCAAAATCAGGAGATATTTTAGTTCCAGCTATGGCTGCACTTGCATTTACATCAGCATTAACAATAGTTCCATCTGCAATTTGTGTAGATGTGATACTACCGACTCTTTCTAAAAATGCTTTAGTTACTGCATCTTGAGCATTAGTAGGATCTGCAACATTAATTATTGGCTGACTCTGTGCGTCTTGCCCTTGCGGAGTACGTTGAATACCAAGAGCAGCTTCGTCTTTAGCTTCTTGTATTCCATACAACAGTTGCAATACAGCAGTATCTAGGTCGCCAGCAGTTAAAGTAGAACCATTAACAAAATCAACAAGAGGACTTGTTAGTGGAGTGTCTCTTTCAATCTCAATTACAACTCCATTCTTAGGTGCTCCAGATGCTTCTTGTGTAGATGTAGCAGAACTTAAAGTACTAAATTCAATAGTCGTATCATTAATAAAAGTAAAACCAGTGTTGGCTACATTATTAAGTGCAACAACTATATGATCCTTTTTTACATAGGGAAAAGGTAAGGTAAATTGCTTGGTTGACCCATTTCCAGTAGCAGTAAATTGAGCAAAAGGCATAGCTAAGAATTAATAATTTCCCTCCATTCATTAAGATTAACACCTAGTCCATAAACTGGCTCACTATCTCTGTTAAGAGTTGCAAGTTTTCTTGATTCATATTCGTTAAGAGATAGATCTAATTGCTTACTTCCGTTACCACCTTCTCCAATTTCATTTAGATATTTGTCCTTAGTTACTTTTTTATATTCTTTAGCCACATTCATAATTAACTTTAATTTTGTAAGCATCCTCTTATCTGATATTCTTTCTGGAAATTGGAAATTTTCTCCTGTATTACCTTTTGCTTGTGTTTTAGAAGTTCCTATCTTGCTAGGATCTATGTCTCTTGCTAAAAGGTAATTATCATTTTGTGTTATCAAATAATGCAATGCTTCAGAAAATGTCATTGGTATCCCAGCACCTACAATATCTAGCTTCACTTCAGTTGCAAAAATTTGTTTTACTCTATTAAATTGTACATCATCTAATTTTTGTCCAGTAGCTGTATTTAAAAAGTTTCTACCAATAAAACGAGGGTAAGCACCTTTACCATGTAATCTATTTAACTCGTTATAAATGACACCAGCTATTCCATAATCTTTTTCTTGCGTTGGTTTAAATACTTCTAATGGATTTAAAGTTGATAACAATGCCCTATGAACAGAACTATCTATAGATTCCCAATTATAAGAAGTAGCATAAGTCTTTGGTTGTCCAGTAATTTCATCAATGTCAACTGTATAACCTAAAGATGTTACTGGTAATTGTGTTCCTAGTTGATAGAAAAAGTTTTCAACAAAAGCCCAAACTGGATTCTCACTTCTACTGTTAGGAGCTACTCTTCTTTTATTATCTATACCAACACGAACATCTCTTAATATCTGCGGTACATATCCAAACATAGTCCGTCTTGTAAAGTCAGAAAGTCGGCCTCGACTACCAACCACATAATTATTCATAACAGCATCTCCTTGCAAAAAGTCAGCCATTAGTCTTTGTATATCGTTCAAACTTTTAAATAAACCTTTATCTATTTGTTGTAACGCTGTATCTTTTGCTGTGTACATAACAGCTTTAGCAAGTCTGATTGCATGAGCAGAGGCTAGGATTGCAACGTCTTGATTTATTTCATACGCTTCTGATCTCTGTTCTGCACTAAGAGTGTCATTCCTGTCTATCTTTCCATAGTTTAAATCCTTTGGTTTTACAAACTGTTCAATAGGCATAGTGTTTAGATTCTCTCTAAAGTTAGCTGCAATTCCTAGTATTGTTCCAAATGTATCGAAAGCTTCCAAACTAAACCACTCGCTATAAGTACCATCAAATTTTCTAAACCTAATACTCCATGCTGGACGTTTTTGGTCTATATACATTTGTCTTTTCTTTCTATTAAATCCATACCCTGCCTGTACATCTATTGCTCCAGATGCAAGAAGAGTAGTTCCCATTCCAGCAAAAGTCATACCAGTAACTACTTCTCCTATTGCATTTTCTCTTACAAATAAATCTTCAGAATTTATATCTCTCCAGTAACTATCTACCATTCCATTAGCTACTGGTAACATTCTTAAAACACCTTTAATAATATTGTTAGGAGTTCTATTAACAGGGAAAATAGCACCAGTTATTGGAAGACGATCTGTAATTGAACCAACTATATTTGCGGGTAAGTTTGTAAGGTTTGTTGGTAAACTGCTTATTTGATTTGGATTTTTAACATCAACGTATGCACCTATAGGTTGTGATTCTCTAGCTCCACCAGACAACATTGCATTAGCTTGATTCATTCCTTCTTTGTTTGTAACAGCATCAGGAAGTTTTAGATACTGATTAACAAATTCCATTTGCTCCATTGGATCTGTAATACCTTGCTCCTGTGCTCTTCTCATTGCATACTCTCTAGTTCTTTTGTTTCTCTTTATGTTGATGTCGTCTGTAAAACTTAGATATTCTGTAGTCTGTCTCATATTTTCTGAGCTAAAGAAACCACCTTTAACTACATCTCCGTTAGCCATTTCAACGTCTAACATAGATTTTCTAGTTAATTCTTTTGCCTGTAAATTTGCTTTATCTAATGCATTTTTTGATGTTATGTCTATTCCTCTTGAATACATATCCATCAATATCAATTCCATTTGTCTTATTTCTTCTTGAGCTATAGCTGTGCCAGTAGTTATTAAAGTATCTAAGCTGCCAAACATTCTGCTACTAAAATTGCCAAAGGTACTTTTAACTCTATGCATGAATAAAGCCATTCCATTATTGTCTGGATTTAACCAGTACTCATTACCTTTAGGTTGCTCTTTAAGTAATTGTGTTTTATGTGGTTGATAATCAAAAGGTAAGTCAGCTTGATTTTCGACCTTAAATAATTTCATTCCATTATTACCACCAAACTTTCCTCCCTCAAACTGACCCTTACCAATATTTCCAAAGTTTGTATTGTGCTTGAAAGATTGCATTGCTAAATAAATAGCTTGCATTAAATGTGCCTGAGATCTTAAATAACCTCTATGTCCAAACAAACCTTGTAACTGCTCTCTTACATTCATAGCAGTTCTTTCGTAGTCATTAAGATTACCGCTTAGTCTTCCAATGTTTGCACCAGCATTTTTTTGCATAGGTAGTAAAACTGCTCTGACATTATTACCAACAGCAACTCTCATAAATGTTTTTACTCCTAAGAATATGCAGTTTCTAAATGCTGAAACAAGGTTTTGTTGTGTCATTGACCCTCTTGGGTATTGCTCAAAAGTCTTGTTTAAATGTCTCATAATTCTTGTACCATTAACCTTGTCGTTAAGGTATGGATTTACTTCTGCCAATAGTTGTAAGACTTCTCTTGCTTTGTCGTTAGGCTCTCCACTAAAAATACTTTCATAAGTATCTTCATCTAAAACTTTTTTAAGTATGTTAGTTCCTTGAGCTAAACTTGCTTCAAAAGTTTCTCTGTTCAATCCGATTGGACGTTCTGCCTCTGGAGTTATTTCAGCCTTAGAACCAATAAGTTTATTAGCTTTATCTATATTTGGAATAAATATAATATCTCCATCAAGTCCTAAATCTGACCCTTTTAATCTAATACCATCTACCCCTAGCTCTGCAACATACTCATTAATTGCTTTCTTTTGTGTTTTGTTTAATGTTTTATTGAAGTTAACATTAACTCCTCTATCTTGTAGTATCTGTTTTAGACCAACACCCGCTTCTACTAAGTCAGCAATATTAGTATTTTTTAAATTACCAGTAAGTACATCATCTCCAGCTACAGAATTAGGCTTTATTTCAGATGTAAAGTAAGCACCATTTCCTAAACCTTCATCCTGTTCTTTTAATCCATTATTCATTGCATCTTGTACAGATCCAGATTCTCCTCTCATTGTTATATTCTGTTCTGCGTTCATTACGTTTATAGTTATTTGCTCTCCATTAAAGTCAACTTCTCTACCCATCATTTGCAGCCTTTGTCCAGATGCTCTACCCCAAGTAGCGTAAGCAGTATTTAATTTTGCTGAGTTTTCAAATGTTGCAACTAAGAATTGTGCGTTTTGTGGAGAAGGATCTAGTTCGTAATTTTTAGCAGCGACAGCATACATATCAGTAGTACCATCTCTCATTAAACGTATAGCTGCAAAGGAAGATAAATCATTCATAGCCAACATATCGCCCTTAGTGGCCTGTCTAAATATTTTTATAACTTCATCTACATTGCCATCAACATCATCAATTAGTTGCATTGCCATCTTATTTAATTCGCTTAACTTGACTGCTGGTATGTCTGGAAACTCTGCATTAGGTGTCATCAAAGCTTCGACTGTTTTGTCCATAGCTTGGTTTATTGCTTTATTTGCTGCAATAAATTCTGTATTTGTAGTCGGTATAAAATACTTTGCACCCTTTGTTTCCCACTTTCTATTTACTAAAGGACGCAAAACATTAGACATCATCTCTTCGAGAGTAATACTGCCATCGGTTAACGCTTCTAAATTATCTTTAAATAAATTATTTAGCTCAACAGGATCTGTTTCAAACATAGTAGTTTCTATTGGACTATCTTTTATAACACCTTCTTGTGCAGCTAATCCTCTTGATTGTATTTTTCCTGAGAAAGAATTATCAAACAAATCTTCCCATGTTTGAAATCCTTTTCCTTGTAAGAAGTTTTTAACTCTTGCAACTATTTGTTCAATCTTGTCAAAAACTTTACCCCATTTACCAATTTTCTTTTCATAAACTTCTTTAGCTGGTAAATAACCTGATGCTGCTATTGATATAACTTCTTCCATACCTAGTTGCTTTTTACCATTTAGACCAAAGATCTTGTCGTGCATTTTTGGTTTTGTAAGAGCAGCAAGCTCTCTTAACTGTGGCAATGCAGCCTTAAGTAATTCCTTTTCTTGCTTAGTAAAGTATCTGTTAAATAATCTATGGAAGGCTTCGTGGTATGCAGTCTCAGTAAGAGCACCAAACGATGCAAAGTCTTGTCCATGTACCATTGATACGACTATTAAATCTTTTACAGGATCTTCCCCAGACCTATAAAAACCTTTTGCTGGCATTTTTGTACCAACAGGAACACCATACTCTTTTGCAGCCTTCGGCCCAGCTACACCGACAATAGGATCAGAAACTAATTTAAAATCTATGCCAGATATTTTTTCTATCTCTTGCATTAAACCTTGTACTTGAGATCTTTGATAGCCAGCTAAAGCTAAATAAATTTCTTCATCTCCTACATCTCCACCTTGATCCTCAATAATTTCGTAGTAGTCGCCTTCTTTTGGTTCTAAAAGTTCATCTTCTGTAGGCTTCTTAGGATTGTTAACATCTCTATATTCTTGATTAATCTTAGCGTCTAAATCTTTTTTAGCCTTATTTACCCTTTGACTGATAATAGCTTCTGGATCTATTTCATAACTATATCTTCCGTCTATATCTTTCATCTCAGTATCAAGATCTGAAATAACTCGAAGTAATTTACTTGAGAAATAATTTTCTGAAGGTTCAATAGTAAAATTACCAGCTTTTAATTCTTCTATTATTTCTTTATATCTAGTCATTATTTGGTTATTTGTTAAACCTAAATCGTTTAACAAGTCCACATACTTATAATGAGACTTACTTTTTTTAGATGATCCATTTGCTATTTGTTTAGCAACTGTATATATAGCTATATCTAAATCGCTTACAAATTCAATAGGCTCATTGTTAAATCTAGGTTTTGGATTGCCAAAGTAAAAACGACCATAACGCTTTCCTTGACTATCAACTAAATTTTCAAGTTCTACTCCATACTGAACAAATGTAAAGTTATCAATCTTATGTGCTTCATCAAGGTTGTAGCCTTTTTTAGTTTTATAATCTCCTCTTGCTTTTTTAAAATCGATAGCCTCTTTTAACTCTTGTACTTCTTTTAATCGTTTCTTTTCTTCTCTGTTTGCAATAGATTCTTCTCTTAAGTTATTAACTACTGGTTCTAGCTCTCTACTTTTTAAAGCATTAACTAATGCCATATGTTTTGAGTGGTAGTCAAGTCGGCTATCTACAAACTTTGCTCGTTCTTTATCTGCTGCCTCTCTTGCTGCCATTAGCTTATCTAGCTCTGTATCAGCAGCATCAGGATCAAGGTCGATAAGTTTACCTTGCTTGCCTTTGCCTTGTAATAATTCATCAATTTGTTTTTCTAATTCTTCAAATACTGCATTTGCTTTATCATATTTTGCTTTTTTAACTTGTATGTTTTTTATTTGTTTTGTCGTTAACTTAAATCTTTGGGTTCTTGTTACTGCATCTTGTAGTTCAAAATTGCTTAAATTTGCTACTTTATTGCTGCTATCTACTGCACTAAATAATAAGTTTTGATCTGAACCTTCAAAGTATTCTGGAAATACTCTTGCTTTTGGATTTGTTATTAAAGGAGGTAAGGTTTTGCCAGTTATATTACTTGGGTTAGTTGTAACTTTACCTTTATTTTTTAATTGTTTAGTTACGCTTTCTTGTTGTGTTTCTCCTAATTGCTCGAACTCTTCTTTAAATTTTGGCTCTTCTTTCATTACTTCTATATCTTCTTGCTTAAACGTCACTTGTTGAGTTTCGTTTTCTATTTGCTTTAACTTATCCATCTTCTTCTTATCTATCTCTTGCATAATGTCTACAGCTTCAGATCTCTTAAATAAAG
>Ga0209348_1001236_pt1 | contig 12512 bp, 13 predicted proteins | sample ETNvirenome_2_30_FD_184065 | JGI IMG/M metagenome (GOLD analysis project Ga0209348, IMG submission 184065) | Marine viral communities from the Pacific Ocean - ETNP_2_30 (SPAdes) (version 2) | ecosystem: Environmental > Aquatic > Marine > Oceanic | place: Pacific Ocean | collected 2013-06-22 | reverse complement strand
CGAATGAACAAGCTATAAAAAATGATACAAGACAATTATTTTATCAAAATAAAAACGACGCTATTAAAAATTTAGGAGCAGGAGGTTTAAATAAAATTGTTTCATTAGATGATACATTAGAAGGAATGTTTAAAAATGGTGTATTGGTCAATAGATTAAAAGGTTTATTTACAACAGAAGACATAGCTAAATCATTAGACCCTGTTAATGGATTAAGTAAATTTTTCACTGGAGCTAAGTCTACTAAAATAGCACAAAGAGGCACTGATGCTTATAAATATTTATTTCTATATCCAAAAGCTGGAGCTCAAATAGCTAAAACAGTTTTATCACCTACAACACACATAAGAAACTTTTTATCTGCATCCGGATTCTCATTAGCTAATGGTACATTATACACAGATCCAAGATTAGTAGCCACTGCTATGAAAGAAGCATTTAAAACTGTACAACTTGGATTACGTTCACCTCAAGGAATGAAAGAATATAGAAAACTTTTAGAAAAAGGTGTTGTTAACACTAATACACAAATGGGTGATTATCAAAGTTTATTAAAAGATTTAGCGTTAAATCCAGACGGAGCTTGGACTAATAGTATGTTCAAAAGAATGCTACAAAGATTATCAAATTTAACAGAGCCTGCACAAAAATTATATACTCTGGAAGATGACGTTTACAAAATTTATAATTATCATGTAGAAAAAGCTAGATTAGGTAATGCTTATGCTAAAGCAGGGCTTAAAAAAACAGCAGATGAAATAGAAGACGAAGCAGCAGATATAGTTAGAAACACGGTTCCTAATTATGCGTACGTTTCTGATCTTGTAAAAGGTTTAAGAGCTACTCCTTTTTCTAACTTTGCCTCTTTCCCAAGTGCAATAATGAATAGTGCTACTGGTATTGGTATGAGAATATTTAAAGAGATGAAACACTCAAAACCAACAATTAAGTCTAATATGTTACCTATAGTTTTTGAAAGAGGTAAAGGATTTGTAAAAAATGATAACCCTTTATATAGAATAGGATTTACTAGATTGTTAGGTTCAGCTTCTGCTTTTGGAAGTTTAGGAGTGGGTTTAGGTGCAGGTTGGAAAATGTTATTTGGAACTACAGATGAGCAAGAGAAAGCTTTAGATAGATGGGTAGCCCCATATGAAGTTGGAGATAAAAAATTAATATCTTATGATATAGATGAAGAAACAGGTAGAAAAATTTATTACTATCAAAACTGGAGTAATAACAATGCTTATGATTATTTAGAAGCACCATTCAGAAGTTTATTGAGATCAGTTCAAGAAGGAATAGAAACTGAAGATCAATTAATGAAAGGATTTATAAAAGGTATATCAGATGCATTTAATAGATCTATCGAACCATTTGTTACAGAATCTATTGCACCAGAAGCTATTATAGATATTTGGTTAAGAGGTGGTGTAACAGATACAGGTAAAGAATTATACACAGAATCAACACCTGGTCCTGATAAAATGAGAATCATCTTAGAACATTTATTAGATACTCAAATACCATTTTCTAAATCACAATTACAAAGATTATATTTTGCTGTTAAAGGAATGCCTGATCCAAAAGGTAATATATATGACATAGAAAAAGAATTACCTGGTTTACTTGGTTGGAGATTAATTAAGATTGATCCAGTCAAGGGATTAAACTTTAAGATAACTGAGTTTATTAATAACAAAAGTGATGATCTAAGAGAGTTTACAGGGGGAGATACCAGATTATTATCATCACCAAGCACAGCAAAAGAAGTTATTAGACAGTTTTACATTGCAAATAGAGCTTTGTTTGAAACGCATCAAAATATGCATTTAGATTTAAGAGCAGCAAATCAATTTGATGTTGAAGATTCAGAACTAGCAGCTGTATTTGACAAAAGGGGTAGATCAGAAAATGAATATGGTCCTTTATTTTCAGGGCAGTTTAAAGCTTACATACCATCAGAAAAAATAATTGAAAAGTTTGCAGAAAAATCAGCAGAGTTTCAAGCTGCAAACCCTAACTATAAAGATCCATTTCAAGAAGCATTACCTATAATACGAGACATGATAGATGCTTTTAACGGTGCGGATTTATCAAAATCTTGGGACTTTAAATTAGAAGACTTTATTGGAACTGAACAAAATAACGCTGATACTAATAATATATTTAATCAATCTTCTTTACCAGAAAATATGCCTATGCCTAGTAATCAAGTAATACAAACGTCAGCGCTTCAGGGATCAGGCAACATGCAAGCTGGGTTGACTGACATAGAAACTGCTTTATTATCTGATGAAGAAAAAATGATTACATTACGAAATAGAGGAATGGCCTAATGCCTAACGGTGATAAACTAAGACCTAAAAGTACAAGAGAACATTTATTATCTATTTATGGATATATAACTGGAATTAAAAAAGACATGAAACACATGCATAATGGTATTCACGATTTGGGCGGTAAGATAGACAAGATCTATTGGGCATTATTAGCTACGGTGGGGGCTGTAGCACTTTTATTATTGGAGAAAATATTTGATAAAGGTTGGTTTTAAATCCAATCTTTAATATCTTCACCCATAATTGTATTCGCAATATTAACTTTACCACGTAATGCTTTTACAATTCTATCATCTACAGTATCTTCAGCCATAATATCAATATAAGTCATGGGTTTTTCTTGACCTATTCTATCTATTCTAGCTTCTGATTGTTGTCTCTTCTCTAAATCATAACCATTAGAAAAATATATCATTGTACTTCCTGCGGTTAAGGTAATACCATATCCACCGGTATGTGTAGTTCCTACAAAAAATCTACATTTGTCATCTTTTTGAAATTTCTTTATATTAGTTTGTCTTTTATCTGACTCAGTTTCACCAAAATAATCTACAACAGAATCTTCACCATATACTTTTTGTATTTCTTTTATAATTCTTTTTACATCATGAGTATAGTGAGACCAGATAATAGCTTTACCTTCAACATTTTCTAATATATCCATTAGTTCTGTCATACGATTACAAGGTAAATCTTTTATTGTGCCATCATCAGCTGTAAAGTGACCACAAGTTATTTGATGTAGTCTCATTAATTGAGTCATAACTGTAGCCGTAGATTGCATTTTGCCATCAAGAAATGCAATAGCTTCTTGTTTCATTTGTGCGTATACTTTCTTTTGTTCTTTTGTAAGTTCTACTCTATGTTGAATAAAAGATTTAGGTGGTAAATCTAAACAATCATCTTTTAAAATTCTTCGAGAAAAAGGTTTTATAGTTCTAGATAATTCATCTAAGTTTCTGTACCCAACAACTATTTCAACACGTCTACCTTGTACTTCTATCTTTCTAGTTACAGCATATCTTGCTTTAAATGTGTAATAAGATTGATGTCCTAAAAGCCAGGGATCAAGGAATTGACATTGACTAAACAAATCTAAAGGTGATTTAGTAACAGGAGAACCCGTTAAGATTCTTCTGTATTTACACATTTTTCTTAAAGCTATTATGTTTTTAGTTCTTTTTGTAGTTGGTGTTTTTATGGTAGTAGATTCATCAATAGCAATCATAGCTTTATGAGAAGATAAAAATTTATAAGCAAAATCAGCGCCATCACCAGAAGAAAAAGCTTCTACATTCATAATTAAAATGTGAAAGTCTAGTCCTGTTTCAAATAATGTATTTAAAACTTTCTTTTGTTTTGCAGATTTATCAGAAGTTTTCCATAAAACTATTTTTTTATATATGTGATTAGGTAAATGTGTAGGTATTTCTTGATCATACCAATTTTTATACACACCCTTTGGAGCTATGATTAAAAGGCCATTTATATGGCCTTTATCATATAACATAGCTGCATTATCTATAAGGACCTTAGATTTTCCTGTACCCATCTCCATAAAATAGGCAAAGTTTTCTTTATCCCAAGAATCTTTAAGAGCATCTAATTGATGCTTATATGGTTTGGTCTTAAATTTATAAAACATACTTTACTTTTCTTTCTAAAATACTATATATGATATGAAAGGAAAAAAGTCAATGGCGAAAGTTTATTTAGTACAAGAAGTACCAATAGATAGAGAAACATTTAAACCAAAATTTGATATTACACCTGCATTAAAATATGGTGAAATTGTGGTTATAAGTAAAAGGTTAGCACAAATGCAATTTTCTCCAGGTCCATTAATTTTAGAAATAAAAGAAAAACTAAAAGACTTTAATCCTGAAGAAGATTACATTTTAAATTATGGCGATCCAAACATAATTCAATCTGTAGGTAGTATATTAGCTATCAAATATAGAAAGTATAAAACATTGAAATGGGATAGAAGACAAGAGTCTTATTATACTATTGAAATGGATTTTGGAAATATTGGTTGACATTAATTAAATGTGCTTTATATAAAGAAGTGCAATTAAATTATTTAAACTAATAAACAAACATAGGAAAGAACATGATTAATTTAAGACAAGATGCTCCGGATCAGAGTGATATTATTGATCCACAAAAACTATCTGAAGAGTTAGAAAAATTAAAAACTATTCAATCTCAAATACAAAAGAAAGAAGAAGAACTTAAAGATTTAAAATCAGATGAAAAAGTTCAGTCTGGTGTAGTCATTCCAAAAATCATGGAAGAGATGAATTTAAAAACATTAACATTAAAAGATGGTTCTGAAGTTTCTGTTAAAAAAATTTATAGTGCCACAATAAAAGCTGATAAAAAAGCAGAGGCATATCAATGGCTTCGAAACAATGGCTTAGGTGATATTATTAAAAACAATATTACCGTTACTTTTGGCCAAGGCGAAGAAAACAAGGCAATGGCTTATGCTACCCTTGCAAAGGGTCAAGGCTATGAACCGGCTCAAGAAGAAAAGGTTCATGCCATGACTCTTAAAGTAACCATGGAAGATTGGAAGAACAAAGGACACGATGTTCCAGAAGATCTTTTTTGGACGTTTGATGGAAATCAAACAAAACTAAAAAGTAAAAAATAAACTAATAGACTAATAAATTAATAGGAGGAAATATGGAAAGTCAATTAGCAAAGAAAGCTGATGCGGGTGCATTAGCTACAATTAATCTTAGAGGAGACTCTAGAAAAGGTGCAGAAGAAATTAAGAAGGATGATATATCAACGCCTATCTTAAAAATTCTTCATCAACTTTCTCCAGAGTGTAATCAAAGAGATCCAAAGTATGTAGAAGGTTCCAAGCCTGGAATGATTTACGCTTCTTCACTTGGCACACTAATAGATGGTGAAAAGGATGGGATTGACATTATTGTTGCCCATGCTCAAACTAGATATCCAGAGTGGCAAGAAAGAGGAGATAGTGCATCAGCTCCAGTAGGAACTCATATGCAAATACCTGCGGATGCCGTAGAAGAAAAAAATGGTCGATATAGATTGCCTAATGGTAACTATGTAGAAAAGACTGCATACTTCTATGTAATTGTTGTAATGGATGGCGAGTTTAGACCAGCGGTCATAACAATGAGGTCGTCAAATCTATCACCAGCAAGAGAACTTAATAATCTGATTACTAATCTTAGAATGTCAGATGACAAAGGCTCTTTTCAACCAGCAGCATACGCAGCAATGTTTAACTTAAAAACAGTTGGCAAAACTGCAGGCAGTAAAAGTTGGCATGTGTACAAACCATCTAAAGTTAGAATGTTAAACATATCTGACAGTAAAGATGCAGATTTGTATGTAGCAGCACAAGAGTTACAAAAAACTGTAGCAAAAGGTTCTGCTAAGCCTAAATACGAAAACAGTTCTCAAGAGAGTATTGTTTAATTCCCTTATGGGATACTTGCAAGGGGAGGCGGGAAAGCGAGAGTGGACCCGCCTCTAATCATATGAAAGATTTTATAAAATATTTTACAGGCTTAAAAAGAAATTACGGATATTGTAACGTAGATAGAGGTTACAAAGATGAATCTGGTAAAATAAAATTTGACCCAAAAGATTATGGCTGGGCTAAAAAAGAAATTACTAACGATGATTATGAAGAACATCTATCAGGTAAAAAATCTATTGGTATTAATCCATGTGATGATGAAGGCAAAGCTATATTTGGCGCAATAGATATTGATCCAAAAAATTATACTAACTTTAAATTAGAAAAATATTTAAAAATAATAGAAGAAAAAAGTTTACCCGTCATACCAGTTAAATCAAAAAGTGGTGGACTTCATTTATATGTATTTGCAAAAGAAAAAATTAAAGCATCAGAGATAAGAGAATTTCTAGAAAAATTATTATTTATATTTGGACTACCATCTAAAACAGAAATATATCCAAAACAAACTTCATTAGATTCAAGTGATGGTAAAAGACCATCAGGTAATTTTATTAATTTGCCATACTATAATAAAAAAGATCGAGTTGCAGTCAAACCCGATGGTGAAGAAATGGATTTTAATACCTTTATTAAAGTAATTAATTTAAATTCACAATCGGTAGAACAATTAAAAGAATTAGGGACCACCTTAATAAATCGGGAGCTAAAGAATCAATCATCAGAATTTGAAGATGGACCACCATGTTTAGGTTTGATTTGTGGAGACATTGAAAAAACAGGAACTAAACTACCAGATGAGAGAGATAGGTTTTTATATAACTATATGGTATTTGCAAAAAGAAAATATCCAGATGAGTGGGAGTCAAAAGTTTTAACTAAAGCAAGAGATTATATTAAATATGATAATGTGTGGGGAGATGATAAAGTTAAATCAAAAATAAAAGCATGGAAAGGTGACACTGCAGGCTATACTTGCAATGAAGATCCAATACAAAGTAAGTGTATAAAAAATACATGTTTACGTAGAAAGTTTGGTGTAGGCAAACAATTAAATGCATCATGGCCAGATATTATTAGTGTTACAAAAATGGATTACAGGCCACACCCTAGATTTTTTTTGTATGTTAAACAACCAAGTGGTAAGATAAAAAATATAAACGCAAAGACTGTAAAACAAATAATAGAACAAAGAGAGTTGAGAGCTCTAATAGCAGAGCATACAAACATAGTACCTCCACCAATAAAAGCAAAAGACTTTCAAGATATAATATCGGGTCTGTGGTCACAACTAAATGTAGAAACACCTGATCCAGAATCACAACCTGCAGGTATATTATTTAGACATCTAAAAGAATATTTAAATGATGTAAGAACTACAACACTAAACGGATTTAAAAGTGGATCTGTTTACGTAGAAGAGGACAAAGGATATTTTTTATTTCATAAATTTTATGAAGAACTAAAAAGAAATGAATGGCGTATGGATGAAAACGAAACAAAAACAATGGTGGTTGATGTATTCAAAGCTGAGAGTGGTAAACAAAAAAGAATTGGTAAAGGTAATCCTATAAGATGTATGGAAGTTGAAATGAAACAATTTGAAGAAGATAAACCACCGGAAGAAGTTATGGAGTTTGAAAAAGTAGAGGACATAATATGATACATAAAATATATGGCCCACCAGGTACAGGTAAAACTCATAGGCTTATAAACAGAGCAAGAGCATATGTTAGAATAGGAACACCTTTACATAAGATAGGTTATTTTGCATTTACCAGAAAGGCAGCTAAAGAAGCTAAAAAAAGAATGCCAATAGAAGAAAAGAAACTAACTCACTTTCAAACACTACATTCTTTTGCATTTAATACTCTAGGATTACAAGAGGAAAATATAATGCAGCCTTTTCATTATGAAGATTTAGGTAAACAATTAGGAATACGTGTTAAATATTCTGACAAATATAATGAAGAGGAGACACATTTCTTAACTTGTAATGATCCATATTTTCAAATGATAGGTAGAGCTATTAACAGAGACACAACAATAAGAGAAGAATTTGATAGAAATGAACACGATAGAAAAGAAATAAGATGGAATACTTTAGAACATATATACAAAAATTTTTTAGAATATAAGAAGAGCGCAAAGCTTAATGATTTCAATGATATAATTAATAATGTTTTAGACAAAGTCCCTGACTTTGAAGTTGTATTTATTGATGAAGCACAGGATCTATCACCTTTACAATGGAAGCTGTATGATAAACTAAAACAAAAAAGTAAAGACATCTATCTTGCGGGCGACGATGACCAAGCTATCTTTGCGTGGGCTGGTGCAGATGTAAAAAGATTTGTACAAGAAGAAGCAAAAGAAAAAATATTGAAATTTTCTAAACGGATATCTAGATCGGTGCAAGATGAGTCTACTAGACCAGTGGAGCGTATATCAGGCATCAGGAAACAAAAAGATTATTTACCAAGAGACTTTGAAGGAGAATCAAAATACATTTCAAATTTAGGTCAGTTAGATTTGTTAAAAGGTAAATGGTTAATTTTAACAAGAACTAAAAGTCAATTGTTAGAAATAATGAAAGAATTAAAAAAGAAAAATTTATATTATCAAAGTAATAAAGGTAAGAGCTACAAAGTAGGAATATATAAAGCTGCACTGGCTTACACCAAATGGTGTGCTGATGAAAACATAGACGATCAAGATATAAAATACATAAAAGAATATATACCAGACTCAAAATTTTGGGATAGAAATAAAAAATGGTATGAAGTATTTACTGCAGCTCCTGAAAAAGAAAGAATTTATATAAGAAATATGTTAGAAAACGGAGAAGATTTAAACCAAGATGCAAGAATTTTTTTATCTACAATACATGCTATAAAAGGCGGCGAAGAGGATAACGTAATTTTATCGTTACATCAAGGAGATAAAATACAAAAATCTATAAAAAGAAGTGTTGACAAACGAGATGAAGAAGAGCGCGTTTGGTATGTTGGAATTACAAGGGCGCGTAATAATTTATATAAACTAAAAGCAAAAGTAAAAAGAAAGGAGTATAAGTTATGAGTAACGTGTGGGACAAACAGCACGGCGGGAGCCACTATCAAAAGTATAAAATTCAGCCAAGCAAGTTTGTAGTTGAGAATGAGTTGTTATATCCAGAGGGATGTGCTATAAAATATATAATAAGACATCGAGATAAAGGAAAGAAACAAGATCTTTTAAAAGCAATCCATTTTATAGAGATGATTATTGAAAGGGACTATAGTGATATTACCTGAAACTGAATGGCTACCACCAGAAGAATTTCCTGATCTACGAGATGTAGATGAAATAGCTATTGACTTAGAAACAAGAGATCCAGAATTAAAATCAAAAGGTTCAGGTTCTGTAATTGGTGTTGGTGAAGTTGTAGGTATAGCTGTGGCTACAAAATTTTATAAAGGTTACTTTCCAATAGCACATGAACAAGGACCTAACATGGACAAAAAGAAAGTATTAGAATGGTTTACAGATATTTGTAAAGCCCCTTCAACAAAAATATTTCACAATGCCATGTATGATGTATGTTGGATACGTAAATTAGGTATAAAAATCAATGGTTTAATAATAGATACAATGATTGCATCATCATTAATTGATGAAAACAGATACTCATACACATTAAATACTTTATCATGGCATCATTTATCAAAAGGTAAAAATGAATCTAGACTAATACAAGCTGCAAAAGAAAGAGGATTGGATCCAAAAGCAGACATGTGGAGACTTCCACCAATGGAAGTAGGATCGTACGCAGAAAAAGATGCGCAATTAACTTTAGAACTTTGGCACAAGTTACAAAAAATTATCATTGAAGATGATCTTCAAAGAATATTTAATCTTGAGACAGATCTATTTCCTTGTCTGGTTGATATGCGATTTCTTGGGGTGAGAGTGGACGTTGAAAAAGCTCATAGAGTGAAACAAGACCTACAACTACAAGAAGAGATGTTACTGTTACAAATAAAAAAAGAAAGTAACATAGACATTCAGCTAATGGCAGCAAGAAGTATTGCCATACTTTTCGACAAATTAAAGTTACCATATTCCAGAACTGCAAAATCAGACGAACCATCATTTACTAAAAACTTTCTTGTTAATCATTCACATCCTTTAGTACAGAAGATAGCACAAGCTAGAAAAATAAACAAGGTAAGAACAACTTTTATAGACTCAATATTAAAATATGAACATTGTGAAAGAATACATGCAGAGATAAATCAAATTAGATCTGATGATGGTGGTACAGTTACAGGTAGATTTAGTTATGTAAATCCAAACTTACAACAAATACCTGCAAGAGATCCAGATACAGGGCCAATGATAAGATCATTATTCATACCAGAAGAAGGTTGTAGATGGGGCTGTTTTGATTACTCACAACAGGAACCAAGACTTGTAGCACACTATGCTTTAAAGTTTAGACTAGCATCAGTTAATCCAATTGCAGATTCATACGAAAATGATCCATCAACAGACTTTCATAAGATTGTTGCAGACATGGCAGAAATACCTAGATCACAAGCAAAAACAATTAATCTTGGTTTATTTTATGGTATGGGCAAAGCTAAACTACAAGCAGAGTTAGGTGTAACAAAAGAAAAATCAGAAGAACTATTTAATAAATATCATAATAGAGTTCCATTCGTAAAACAACTAATGAATAAAGTTATGTCTGCAGCGCAAAACAATGGACAGATAAAAACTTTATTAGGTAGACGTTGTAGGTTTCCAAAGTATGAACCAGTATTACGTGGTTCAGATTGGGGTACATTTGTTCCAGCGGAAGATCATGAGAAAATGGCTGAACTAAAAGAGATGGGACCAACATTATTAGATGATGAAGGTAATGAAATAAAAGACGCTAAAGGTAATCCTAAAAGAAACTATTGGCATAACAATCCTACTCGTAGAGCTTTTACATACAAAGCGTTAAATAGATTAATTCAAGGATCAGCGGCGGACATGACTAAAAAAGCAATGTTAGAATTATACAAAGAAGGTATACTAGGACATATACAAATACATGATGAGTTAGATTTTTCTATTGAATCTGATGAACATGCTGATAAGATAAAACAAATAATGGAGCATGCAGTAAATCTGGAAGTTCCAAACAAAGTGGACTATGAACATGGTCCAAATTGGGGTGAAATTAAATGAGGAATTATGGCTTATTTGAATGCAAACATACCAGTAACTTATGCTCAAATCAGAAGGGAGTATTTGTATGACCTTACCAGACATCATGGAGAAGTTGAAGATTGTGTTATCTTTGGCGTTACGTCAATTACAGGAAGGCCTATCTTATTTCATGCGATTATGGAAAATGGTGCTGTCTTCTATCGTCTCCCGATATCTGCCTTCATTCAACGAGGTTTTAAACCGAAAGAAGTTCCTCAACGTAGACTTGATGAGTTGGAGCTCTGGAATTCTTTTAGTTACTATCCTGCTGTTACTTCTTGGGATATCTTAGACGGACAAGCCGGTAAATACATAGGTAAAGATAAAAAATGGCACTCAGGTAAATATTTATTTACTGTTGACTGGGCACATCCAGAGAGTAATATAGTTGATACTGATCATTCAGAAATATCGCATGAACATAAATGCGCCCATATACTTGCCCTAGATGATGGCAACTATGCAGCACAACCAAACAATCGAATATTATGGGACATACCATCTTTTACAGTCAAAGATACTGTGCCAGATTGGAAAGTGCAAACAAGTGACTGGAATGTAGAAGATAGTAGAGCTTGGCGTACAGAAGATACTGACAAGTTTTTTTATGAAATAGAGGAGAAGAAAAAATGAGTTTAAATATATGTATGGACTGTAATTTTGAAAAGAAAAGATGTCAGTGTATTACAGAACCTTTAATTATACAGGAGGAAAACATGTTAAAAAGAATTTGGAAAAAAATTAAATCTATATTTTGGAAAAAATAATATGATTGGAGGCTGTTATGGACTACCGGTTCACAGCAATACTTATAATTTTGTTATGTTTATTAGCGGTTTTTATACGGCCATCACAGCCGTTGAAAGTTGATCCAAAAGATTATATAATTCCGCCACCAAAACCTAAAATAAATGAGTAAGAAACCATTAAATATATCTGAAGAAGCAGCTGTACAAATGCCGATGAAGACGGTAGCTTCGTTGATTATCATCGTAGCACTAGGCACAATGGGCTATTTTCAAATTGTTGAGAGGTTAAACATAGCTGACACTAGACTTCAGTTAATGGAAAAGGACCTGGAAGAAAATACAGAATTTAGAATAAAATGGCCACGGGGCCAACTTGGAGCGTTGCCCGCGGATAGTGAGCAATTCATGATGATTGAAGATCTTTATAAGACCACGGACAAGTTAAACTCACACATAGAATCAATGGCATTGAACAAAGTAAACATAGAATTTTTAAGAAAACAAATGGATAAAGTTTTAGTAGACATCGAAAAATTAAAAGATGCAAACAGAGAAATGAAATACACAAACGGGAGCTCACAATGATAGAGTCTGTGGTAGCCCTGCTGATGTTTGTAAACGCCGAAATTAAGGAGGCACGTTTGCAAAGCTCAATGGCCGAATGCCTTCGCGGTAAGAGGCACGCGGAGCGTCAATACTCAGAATCTGTAACCT
>Ga0209348_1001235_pt1 | contig 12514 bp, 20 predicted proteins | sample ETNvirenome_2_30_FD_184065 | JGI IMG/M metagenome (GOLD analysis project Ga0209348, IMG submission 184065) | Marine viral communities from the Pacific Ocean - ETNP_2_30 (SPAdes) (version 2) | ecosystem: Environmental > Aquatic > Marine > Oceanic | place: Pacific Ocean | collected 2013-06-22 | reverse complement strand
ACTGGGTAGAAGTGCAGTCCGATTGCGTTTGAGCTTGGTACGACTGCTCCTGAGATGATGTTGTTTCCATATAAGAAAGAACCAGAGACTGGTTCACGAATACCGTCTATGTCTACAGGAGGAGCTGCTATAAACGCAACAATAAAGCAAGCCGCTGCTGTGAGTAGGCATGGAATCATTAAAACTCCGAACCAACCAACATAAATTCTGTTGTCAGTTGATGTAACCCAATCACAGAAGGACTGCCAACCGCCTAACAGCTCAGATTTTTTCTGACGCTGTAGAACTGATGTTGCCATAAGAGTCCGTTATGTAATGAATAAAAAAAAGACCACCGAAGTGGCTTCACATAAGTATACAATGTATATGTCATGAATTGTTGACAAATCTAATACAAAAAAAAAGAGGGGAAGACCCCTCAAACTTTTAGTAATAACAGAAATTAAACAGCTTGTTTTTCGTTATTTGTACTGTTCTCATAATGATAAACAGTTCCACGATAAACATGGTTTACTCTGCCTGAAACGAGCTTAAGTGAAGAATTTTTTTTGTCATTCTTCTTGTAAGCGATGCCTCTGTAAGTAAGTTGTTTCATAATTAAACTTAACAAAACGGCTATACCCCCGTTCCCTGGAATAGCTCGAACTGCTTCCTTAAATAAGGATGAACGATTAGTAGCTGAAACTACCTGTTTATTATACACATTTTGTATTAATTAATACCGTTTACTACTGAACATTAAATATTAAGAAATTGTTAAATTTTATTAAGACAAAAAAGAATCCCCTCTAACGGGCGAAAGAGGGGAAACTTTAAAGGGGTGGAGGTTGGAATCCTGTATACCAACAAAAGAAGGGCATTTCTACAGAAAGAAGACTTCTTTACCTAAGACCCGACTGGTTCGTCGATTCTGACATGACTGCCAGCAGCACCACCTGTGTCTTAGTACCTTAACCAGCTATATGCCAGTAAGTTTATTCAGTCACTCCGATGAGTTCCGTCGAACTAACAAATATATAATGTCAAAAACTTGGTAAAAATAAATGTTTTAGTGGACAGTTTTAACATTGTTTAACAAAGAGGAGTCGCACCACCCACCGTTCCACAAGGCGATGCGATCGTTTGCTGAGTGTAAGAAACAGTAAAAATTACACTCTCCTCTTGGGGCTGCCACTGTTCTTCTTCGCCCCTTCATTTATAATAGTGTTTATAATGGTAATTTCTAGTCCAATGGCTACTGTCTTTAAACCAAAATGTATAGGAAAAGTTTCAGTAGATTCTGGTGTAATTTCTGTTATTGATCAATCCCATATAAAAGTAGATAAAGCTGGTGCTATAAACTTACCTAGTTATAATTTATATACAGAGATAAATACAGAGGTTGGAGATGGAGAATACAAAATCTACGAATGCAGAGATAAAAAAGGAGGACTACGTAAAATCATTATTGATATCCAATAAGACTGTGGGTCAAGATCCAAGAGAAGATTATCGTGGATGGTTGAGAAGCACTCTCTTTGATCTATTAGAAAGAGCAAAAGATGGAGACAAAGAAGCCGAAATGTTTATAAAAACTTCAATTAATTCACTTATTCTATGGTGTGATATAGAAGATATAAAAATTAATTTTGATCCTTGGATTTGGCCATACATTGATCTTTTGGATAAAGAGAAAAACAGTCCCTGTATCGACACGGCTCCGTGTTCAATAGAGGATTAGCTGGAGTAAATCCTATAACTTTATATTTATCCCATACTTCATCATTGGCATAAGGTGGTCTGTGCCAAAAGAATATTTTTTTCTCATAATCAATACTCCATTCAGGATGATATCTATGCCATCTACTCCAAGCTTTAAATTGTCTTTCAGGATCACCTGATGTGCAGTCTAAAAATATTACGTCACCAGGTTCTACAATCCATCTGAGTTTCAACACTTCTTCGAAACCTTTCTTAATAGTTTTTAAGCCTGATTTACCTACCATTTTGTTTCTTATAGATCTAGATCTTTTGTTTTTTCTCTTCCAATACCAGTCATTTAGCTGTCTATTTGACTTACCTACAGCAAATCCTACATTCCATATCCAAAATCCTTTTTTAAATTCAGAAAGAGGTTGAAAAAAGATTTTACACCTTTGCCCCTCGACAAAAAACGTAGAGGTAGTAAACTGTCGTCGATTGGACTTTTTCATAATGGAAGAATTATTAAAAATTATTCAACAGGATCCTGAACTATGGGACCTAGTTGAACAACTAAAACATCAAGAGCAAGAACCTCACGAATTTTTTGAAAATGTAGCAAATATGTTTGCTGTTGAATTTGAAGAATTACATAGGACAGATTTAAAAGATAAACTATCTGCACTATTTGGAGGACTTCCAGAGAAATCATATATTATGGTTCCTTACATTCTTCATATTGCACTTGATATGTTCTTATTAAAAGCTATTCCTGATGCGGAGTCAATAAGAGATTAATCATGCAATTCGGATACGTATTATGTGACCCTAAAAGGTCAAAAATTCTAGTACTAACAAAACAGAATGAAGTTCAATTTATTTCCACAAATAATAAGGAGAACATAAATAAAGCTTTCTGTTTACGTGATATGTCTTCTATGAAAACTTTGTATATAAAATTAAAAGAAAAAGAATTAGTTGACAATCTTGATATAGTAAATATTCAGGAACTTTATAGAGCTAAGTAAATGTTAAGGTTCGTATTTGACTGTGAAACAAACGGTCTTCTCCATGAATTAGATACAGTTCATTCCTTAGTATTAAGGGATATAGATTCTGGTGATGTTACTAGTTGTTCAGATCATGATGGATACGAATCAATAGCTAGTGGTCTATATATGATGTCTAAGGCTGATTTACTTGTCGGTCATAATATAATAAACTTTGACTTTAGAGCACTAAAAAAAGTATATAAAAGTTTTAAATTAAAGAAAAATTGCAAAATAAATGACACATTAATAGTTAGTAGAGTTCTTTGGCCTGAGCTGGAGCCTGTTGATGAACAGAAATTTTCTCATATTCCTTCTAAATATAAAGGTAAACATTCATTAGGAGCATGGGGAGAAAGATTAAATGTAAAGAAAATAAATTTTGAAGGATCAGATAAATATGAAGAAAGATGGGATATATGGTCAGAAGAAATGCAAAAGTACTGTGAAGGAGATACTTTAGTTTCTTTAGAACTATTTAAATATTTTGAAACTCAAAGTTTAGATCCAAGATGTTATAACTTAGAACATGACTTTGCCAGAATAATGGCTAGACAAGAAGCTTTTGGTTTTCCATTTGATGAAAAGAAAGCTTTTGCTTTAGTAAATAATTTAAAATCAAGGAGAGGAGAAATAGATGATGAGTTACAAAAAGTATTTCCTCCAATATCACTTGAAAGATTTTCAGAAAAAACTGGTAAAAAATTAAAAACTAAAGTCACTACGTTTAATCCTGCATCAAGAAAACAAACTTCAGAAAGACTAAAAGAAAAATATCCTGAAATTACATTTGATCAAACAGAAAAAGGTAATGTCAAATTAGATGATGATGTATTGGATGTCCTTGGTAAAAAATATCCTGAAGCTGCATTATTATCTGAATATCAAATGTTAAATAAAAGATTAGGTCAAATATCTGAAGGAAAAGAAGCTTGGCTAAAGCATAGTCAAAGATATCACGATGGAAGAATACATGGATCAGTAATTACAAATGCCTGTGTCAGCGGTAGATGTTCTCATAGAAGTCCAAACATGGCTCAGATTCCTAGAGTTGGTCAACCTTTTGGTTCAGAATGTAGAGGTTTATTTTATGCCCCACATGGATGGAGACAGGTTGGATGTGATGCTTCTGGTCTTGAACTTAGAGGACTTGGTGCTCAACTTGCTTACTTTGATGGTGGAGATTATGCAAAATTAGTTAGTACTGAAGGTTTTGATATCCATACTCATAACGCCAAATTGTTTGGAATATATGATGGTCAAGGAGAAATAGAAAAACGGATAAGAGAACAAGCAAAAACACTAATTTACGCAGTTCTGTATGGGGCTGGTGCACAAAAATTAGGTACGATTCTTAATCCAAGTTTAAATGAAAGAAAACAAAAACAAATAGGTTATGAGACTATAGAAACATTTTATAAAAATTTACCTGCAATAAAACAATTAAAAGATAAAGTAGATGAAAAAGTGACAGAAAGAGGATATTTAATAGGAATAGATGGTAGACATTTACAAATTAGATCCAGACATTCAGCTTTAAATCAATTGCTACAATCTACAGGTAGTCTGTGTGTGAAAAAGGCAACATGTATTCTTTATGAGGATTTGAAAGTAAATAAATTAAGATGGGGAGTTCATTATGCATTTGTAGCTCATATACATGATGAGATACAGGCTTTAGTAAAACCACAACACGTTAGTCTTTATAAGAAACTTGCAATAGATTGTTTTAAAAAATCAGGTGAATATTTTAACCTCAAGTGTCCCATGACAGGGGAAGTTAGAGAAGGCAAAAATTGGATGGAAACCCATTGATATAGAAAATATAAAAGGTACAATTTTTAAAAAGGAATTCTATGACAATAAAAGAATTACAGCTACCTTTATCAGATATAAAAATTTCTAAATTACCAGCAGTTGGTCAATTTTATACAAAAAAAGAAGTTGATCAATTAATAAAAGAGGCAGTAGATGAAGCTAGACGTATTGATGAAGAGTCAATGCGTAAGCATAATAGAGAAGCAACAATGATAAGTATGGCTTTAGGATTTACTACTTTAGCTTTATTTGTAGATGGTCTTCTAAGATTATTAGGTATTATTCCACCATTTATGGATATAAATATAAGTATTATTGATGAAATTATTAAAAAATTAAGTCTTTAATTGTTCGTCATTTTTTAAACCATAAAGTTTTTTAAGCCTATCTTGTCTAGCTTTTTCTTTCTTTTCTTTTTTCATCTTGGCAGTATCTTCTAACGGCCAGCGTTGTAACTTCAAAGCAAATTTATATTTTTCTCTAAAATTCTTGGAAAACATTTGTCATACTAACCCTTTATTTTTTTGAGCTTCAATTATTAGTTTCATATCATCTGTTGTATAGTCTCCAAACTCTTTTCTGCCATACTGACGCATTGTCGCTTCATAGAGATCTTGAGGTAAACCTGCTGGATTGTTAAAATTCTGAGCCATCATTTGTTGATTATTTAAAAAATTTTCTACTTTTTTACCTGTACCTTTATTTAAAATATTTTTTAGTAAATTTTGATACTTAGAATCTCCAGAGTATGCTTCTATAGCTCTACGTTCATCTTCACTTTGTTGTTGTGAGTTCATCATAATTAGTAATAGTACAAAACACTCTATTGTCATATTAGGATATACAAGTATTATAGATTCGCCAGTATGAAGCTTATGCCTCAAAAATTAAAACAAAAAGAGAAGTTAGAAGAAATGTCTAACGAAGAACTTTATAAACTGCAAGATGGCTTCATAGCACTGCGATGTCATGCCACTAAAGGTCTTGAAAACATCGCAAAAATCATGCACGACCGCTTTGAAAAACCAACAAAATCATGAACAACATTACTATTTGTGCCAAATACAAAGGCGACTCAACTACTGAACGTGGTTTTAGAACCATGCTTTTTGAAATACCTCCTACTGGTGGTAAAAGACCTGTACCAGTTCCTATTTCTCTAATCCCTAGCTTTGCAGCTCAAGATACTTGTGCAGCTGGAAGATATACAGAAGGGACTCATATAATCATTAATGGAAGATTGTATCCACATGAGGATGGACATCTCTATGTTGTTCCTACACAGCCCCTAGAAAGCCTCAAAATGCCTATAAATCTTAATCAGGTTAGTATTGCAGGTGCTGTTGGATTTATTCGTGAACAAACCCGTGAAGATGCGTTCAACTTTGGGATGGTTGTAAATGCACCTCCACAAAAATCCATAGGACATACTTGGCAAGATAGTCTTTTATTTGCATGTGAAAGTTGGGGAGATGATGCAAAAAGATTAAAAAGATTTATCTATAGAGGGAGAGCTATTTCTCTTGGTGCAAGACTTAAATTCGAAACTTATATTGATAGAAATGGCGATAGAGTCAATAGATACAAAATCAGTGTAAGATCAATGCAATATGCATTTTTTGGTAAAAATCAAGAAAATGCAGAGATAGAGGAAAAAATTGATAAAGAAGTTAAAGAGATTGTTGGTCAAAAGAAAACAATTGTTAAGAAGGCTGTAGCAGACGACGTACCCTTTTGATAGTCTAGATAAGTCAGCTCGTCTGACAATTTAAAAACATTGAAATTATTTGACCAATTATGTCTGTATTAGACCGTTTTAAAGATACTGAAAAGTATCCACGTATGATGCGTGAACTAGGAATGCTTATCATTCTTAACAGGAGATCAAATCCTGGAATCTTTCTAAAAGATATTCATGCAGATAGATGTGGATGGTTCGGTAAACCCTCACAACTACCCGATGCTGAGCACACAGAAGAAGAATTTGGTGATTCAGGAAAACTTGAATCAGGAATTTTATTTAGAACTCCACGTATAATTATTCTTCGTGGTGGCTACAAAGATGATCCTACTTTTGTAGAAAATAGTGCAGAGAAAGGTGCTATTGAAGGACTTTACTCTGATATGAGTCACTTATGGGATGTTTGGGCACAAAATCACCCTGACAAAAACCCACCTTATAGAAGAAGACGTTTAGTTCTTTGTTATTTAGTGGATTCAAAAGGAGCACCTCTCCATAAGAAACCATTAATTCTTTCATTACATGGGGGAGCAGCAAAGATCTTATGCCAAAGATATGCTCAATTCTTAGAACAACTTGAAGTTGCATACTCAAATGCTACTGGAGACAAAGGTGCTCAAGGATTTGGTGGTAAGATGTGTGCCTCTGTTATTTGGACTCCAACATTTGGAAGTGAAAAATACGGAGAGACTAGAAAATCTGACATTGCTGTACCAAAGTCATGGGTTATCCCTGATGAAGATACAATTCTAAACTTTTGGCCGTCAAAAGAATCTCTTATAGATGACTTTGAGGATGTATATGAAACATGTCCTCCTGAAGTCTATGCAAGTAAATTCTTCAAGCAGTGTGAACGTGAAATTGGTATTAATGCCCTAAAACCTGGGGTAGATATTACAAATCCTGTTCTTCCAGCGGCTGATAATTTAGGTGAAAGAGATGAAACTGGTGCTCTTGTAGGTGGTTTAACCTAACTTAAATTAAATATTATTTTGGCAGAGGAGTTTTATTAAGCTTCTCTGCTTTTTTTATTATTTTTTGTGCATTATCTCTTGAGAGACAAAGCTCTGCTTTGGTTACTAACTTAAGTAACCTATGAGTTTTTTTGTTTTTCATTATCCTTTAAAATAGAATTTTTTCACATTCTTACCACCTTCTAACTCCACTAATCTTTTACATAAGGCTCGTATCATTGCCTGTTTACGTAAAATAATTTTTAGTAATTCTTTAGAAGCTATTTGTAAATGTTCAGGATCCTCTAATTTTTCTAAATCTTTTCCAACAATTGCCATTGTAAATTCATCTTCAAGTGTTGGCTCTGCATCTTCAGGATCAAATGATAATTCAATTAATTCAAAAGCTGACATAAGATTAAGACTTTTTCTTTATTCTACTTCAATTATTGACAGGAACCGTACAGCACGTACAATTTAAACGAATTCTTTTTTATTATGGCTGACCGATTAACATATAATCAAATTTTAGAAAATAAGAAATTTATTGATGATTTATTAAATTCTGAAGATTTAATAAATGATGATAAAGAAGATTTGGAATATGTTTGGAACTCATTAATTTCTCGTGAAGAATCAAAATTTGATGCAATAATTAGTGTCGTAAAAGATTGTGATAAACAAATATCAAGTAGAGAAAAAGAAATTATTGAATTAAAACGAAATCAAAATTACTGGAAAACCAAACGTAAGAATATTATTAACATTATTAAAAAAGCATATGAAGAACAATTAATAGATTCTATGCCTACAGGTAACAAATATGAAGCAACAATTAAACGTGTAAAATCTAAATTAGTAGATAATTTTAAATTTTGGACAACTGAAGAAAGAAAAAAATTTGGTTTATATAAAACTACTATGATTAAAAGAATTTCTGATAATTCTACAGTAAATTGGAATGAAGAAACCTTACCTGATAAAGACTCAGTAAGAGAGTCATTACAAAATGCTGATGGTAAAGCCCCTAAAGATGCTCATTTACAGAGAAAATTTTCTTTGACATATAATCTCAGGAAAAGATTAAGAATTGGTATTTAAAAGTTGATTTTATATAGACCGTTACTACAATAATAAAAACTCAAAAATCCATGAAAACTAAAGAAACTTTAAATAAATTTATTGAAGAAGCTGCTAAATCAACTGATCAACTAAATTTTATAGAAATGGTCAGAAAACAAAAAAATTTAAGAAAGATGGGAACTTTAGAGGGTTACAGTCTTTACGATTTATAAATATTTTTTGTCTGGATATAGTGCGGATATTCTTAAGTTACTCACAAATATTCAATGGCAAGTACAAAGAACTTAAAGTACAAAGGTCAAGCAAGTGAAGTGCTTGATCCAATCATTTTTTCGAACTATAAAATAAAAAGTTTGAAACATGGTAATACTGGACACATTCTTTTCAGATACCCTAGTAAAAATCATAATTGGGAAAATTGTTGGACTTCAAACTTAGAAGATGCTAAAAATGGAATATTAAAATATCAACAGCATTTGAAAAATAAAAAATAAAAAATTAATTAGAATTTATTAGTACAAAAAATTATGTTAGTGACAGCAGCTCCCAGTATGACTAAACTTATGGATGAACTAGCTAAGAGTATTCATAAGCATCTTTATGAAGTTTCTACTGAGTTTGAAGGTAATCATTTTGTTTTAACACCAATAACAGATGTTGTTAAAAAATTTGACAGAAATCATCGAACCATTCAAAGAAGAATCAACGCTTTAAAAGATGAAGGATTACTTGTGCCCATAATAAAGAGAAATACAATCACTCTTTATCAAATTTTTAACACGGAGGAATAATGACTACCAACGATAATCCACGTCAAGATCCATACATTGAACATCTTGATTTTTTAATGTCGTCCTTCACGGATAATGGTAAATCTTTAAGAGGTTTTACTATTAATCCTCAAGAATTAGCTATTACTATTCTTACTTCAGGACTATTATCAAACTCAAAATTAATGATTACTCCTGAAGATGCTATCAAATCAGCATTCGATATTCATAAAAGAATCCAATATCATGTAGCAAATCATCAGAACGTACAATTTGCAGCAAAAATTGAAAATGTGTTCGAAGAAAAACCTCCAGAAATAGAGCACGATTGACTTTAAGTTTGGAGGCGTTATCCTTCCTACATCCTTAGACACACTTTCTTGGATTATAGATCACAAGGAGATACTAGGCTAACAATCAATGGGTCACGTCATTACAAAACCCCATACGGTTCATTACCCTCAGTAACTACCATACTTTCTGAAACATCAGGCAGTAAAGCAGCACTTGAACGATGGGCAAAGAAAAATCCTGGAGGACGAGAGGCAGCCGCAGCAAGAGGAACAAAAGTACACTCTCTTATGGAGGACTATCTTTTAGGAATTGATAAAAACCCTAAGATAGACGATCCTGAAATAGCTGCTTTTTGGGAGGGTTTACCTGATAATTTAAGTAAATTAGAAAATGTTTTATGGGCAGAAAATCCAGCTAATTTAGATGATTATGCTTGGTGCAAAGGATCTGATGGTATATCAAGAGTTTGGCACCCAGGATTCCATGAAGGTAAGAATTATGGATGGGCAGGTGCTCCCGATATTGTTGCTGAATACAAGGGAAATATTATATTAGGTGATTTAAAAACAAGTAATGGTCCTTACTACTCCCAGTGGCCTGGATCTGACACACCTAAAAATGAATATGGAAAGAGAAGAGCTGGCTTCATGAAGTATCAAAAATGCCAACTTCAACTTGCTGCTTACTCTTTAGGCTTGGAACATACTATTGGAGTTATTCCTAAGATATTTATGACTTTTGTAGCTACTAAAGAAACTTCTCAAGTATTTGTTGTTCAAAATAGAACAATACAAAAATATCAGCAAAAATGGAAAGATACTGTAAAAAAATATTATGAGGTAATATTACCAGAAAAAAAAGAACGTGAAATAGAAATGCTCGCAATAGATGGTGACATTATGTAAACAATGATAGAAATTTATGCACAATACATTAAGTATGGAAACAACCACATTTAGTGGTGAAATAGAAAGAAAATAGAAAATTTTTCTAGATATGGGGGTTTCGCTGATAGAAATAGAAGCTAATCTCTAGTTGGATTACCTACACACATAGAAAATAAGTATAGTGACAACTGCAAAACCTGAACCAAGTAAGCATCTTAAAGCTGGAGAAATCAATTTTGATTATATTCCTAGAGACTGGGCTTTAACTCCACTAAAAGGTAAAAGAGCATATATTGCTGGCTGGACTTCACAACCTTATAGTGTTGATCAAATAAAAAGTGAGTTTGATCAGGAAAAGGCAACAGGAATTGGATTAATTACAGGTCAATGGTCAAATGAAGGTGGTCTTGTTTGGGTCGATATTGATGGTCCTGCAGCTATAAAAGATCTTGAAGAGTTAGCAGGTGCTCCATTATCAGCTGCTTTTCCTCCTACCTTAACCATTTCGTCAGGAAAAGAAGCAAGGCAAAGAATGCTTTTTAGTATTTCTGCTAAGAAATTACCTATATTACCTGACAAAGCAACAATAAAAATTGGAATACCTTCTTTTGAAATATTATTTAGATCAAGACAAGGAGCTATTATGGGAAGCCATCCTGATACGGATGGATATTTTACTACTCCACATGGTGGCTTCGAGTATGCCAAGAACCCTCCAGAGCTTCCTGAGTGGCTTTATGAAGCAATAGCTAAGGCATATCCTCTAAACAAATATAAAAAGCCTCTAAGAGAAGGAATACTTACTCAACAAGTAAATATAGAATATGAGGAAGGCTCTGAATATCAACAAGAAGTGTATATTAATGACGCAAAAATTTATCTTGATCATTTAAATATTGAGAGAGTTCAAGAATATGACTCTTGGGTAAAAGTTGGAATGTGTCTAAAACAAGTTGACAATTCACTTTTAGCTGAATGGATTGATTGGTCAAAACAAACTGATAATTTTGAAGAAGGTGCTTGCGAAAGAAAGTGGAGTACTTTTGAAGTAGTAGAGGGTGGTCCTTCTCCAGAAAATCATTGTGGCTTACATCACCTAAGAGCAATGGCTAAAGAAGATGGTTATGTAGATGTTGGTGGTTTTGTTGTTGAAACTAGTAAAGCTTTAAAAGAAAAAACAAGAAAGATATTTGAAACTAATAGCAATGTTTCAAAAAGTGCAGTTGATAGTGTTTTGAATGAAATACTTGGTGGTCCTTCAGATAAAGAATTAAATGAAATTAATCAAAAAATTCAAAATAAAGGTAGACCAAAAACTCCTCCAGCTTCAGAATTAGCTGAATATGTGACTCAAATGGTTATTGAATGTGGTTGGAGATATGATCCGAAGTATGACACCTTTATGTTTTATCAATCTACAAAAGGTACTTGGAGAAGAGAAGAGTATAGAACTGAATACAAACACTTCGTACAAGACCTCTTTTTAAGGGAAAATATTCCTACTCCAGGTGGTTTTACATCTCATCTACTATCTGATGTTGTAAATTTAACTCAAGCTTATATTACTCAGCCATATTGGAATGATGATCCTGACAAACTAGCTTTTAAAAATGGTGTTTTAGAAATGAGTACAGGAGAATTTCTAGACCATGATAAAGAACATTACTTAACTTGGGGATTAGATTTTGATTATGATCCACAAGCTGAATCAGGACCAATAATTGAGTGGTTGAAGAAAACTCAGTATGGAGATGTAGAAAGAGTTCAAGTTCTTAGAGCATGGCTTAAAGCTTGTTTAGTTGGTAAAGGACATGAATTACAAAGATTCTTAGAAGTTATAGGACCTGGGGGTAGAGGTAAATCAACATTCGCTAATTTATGTTGTGCTTTAGTTGGTAATGGTAACTATGCTTCTACAACCCTTAATCAATTAGAACAAAGTCGTTTCGAAATAGCTTCTATTAAAGGGAAACGTCTTACCTTAATTAATGACTCTGAAAGATATGGTGGATCTGCACAAATATTTAAAGCTTTAACTGGTGGTGATAATTTAAGATTTGAAGAAAAAAATAAAAATGTTGGAGAGCCTTTTGTCTATACAGGAATGGTTATGGTTTGTGCTAACGAACCAATACAAACAACAGACAATACATCAGGTTTAACTAGAAGAAGATTAACAGTTGAATTTAATAGACCTTTATGGGATAAAAATTCTCAGGCAGTAGAGATGATAAAGCTT
>Ga0209348_1001234_pt1 | contig 12520 bp, 20 predicted proteins | sample ETNvirenome_2_30_FD_184065 | JGI IMG/M metagenome (GOLD analysis project Ga0209348, IMG submission 184065) | Marine viral communities from the Pacific Ocean - ETNP_2_30 (SPAdes) (version 2) | ecosystem: Environmental > Aquatic > Marine > Oceanic | place: Pacific Ocean | collected 2013-06-22 | reverse complement strand
CTTCTTTGCTTTGCTAGGTAATAAACCTTTGTTTACTGCTCTTGCTCTTTCACTAAAACCTAGTTTCTTACCTTGTTTAATTTTCTTTCTTATTGTCTCAAGTTTTGCGACCATTTCTTTTTTTCTTTTTAAATGTTCTTACATTTGTTGGTTTACCACCTACTCCTTGTGCTTTTGCTCTTTTTCTTTTTACTGCACTTGTTATTTGAGATTTACTCATTCTATTAGCAGTAGCTCTTGGTACGCATTTAGGATATTTTCTTTTACTACCTTTTGTAGATTTTCTACCACAAGATTGAAACTTACCTTTTTTCTTGGGTGCTCCTATATCTACCCAATCACCTTTAGGTCCTTTACCAAACCATGCTGTAAGTCCACCTTTAGGCTTAGCCATTATGCACTCCTATATCCACCACCACGTTTTTTATAAGTGCGTACTAACCATGCATTAGCATAAGCAGAAGGATATACATCAAACTTTCTTTTTGCTTCTGCTTTTACTCTAGCATATAAAGAAGGATTTGTAGGTTTAGCTCCACCTTTTTTCTTTGTGGTCTTTTTTTTCTTTTTACGAATAGCCATTACTTTGTTCTTCCTCCAGATTTACGTCTTAATGCTCCACCTTTAGACATATATTTTGTCTTTTTCATAGCACCACCTTTAGACATATATTTAGTTTTCTTAGCCATGCCACCACCCATTCGTTTTAGCATACCACCTTTCTTCATATACTTAGTAGTTTTACCACCACCTTTTCTTGGTATAAACATAGGTGTTTTAGATTGTCCACCTACAGTTTTTTTACCTGAACCTTTTTTCATATATTTAGTTTTTTTCATTTTTTCCTCGTGCATAAAGATTGTTAAAAGTAATATCAGGGTCTGTATAACTATCATGTATTTCTGCTGAATGAATATACTGACTTGGTGCAAAATCTGGAGCACCTTCTCCAGTTACCCAAAGAGCAGGATTAGTTACCCTAACTCGATTGTTAGGTAATGCCACGATATTACCTGTCCATTTATCTGCATCTATTAACTGCAGTACGTGACTTTGTTTATGTTGTGCAGGGTCATCACTAATATAACTATCTGTATAATCCACTGTAAACATATATCTTCCTTTATAAAATTCACCACCTATTTTACACATCCAAGGGCTAGAACTTATTCTATCCATTACTATTATAGAGTGTCCTCTTGAGGAACAGTCCCAAGGTTGTGCTAAATGTGTATCCATTCTTTCTGGCATCTCTTCTAAAACTTCGTCTGCTACTAAACTTGTTATTGGCATCCTTGCCCACATTGCACCTCCATGTATATTTTCTTCTTCATCTATGCCAGTAAAAACTACTTGAAAACTTAAACATCTATCTGGTATTGTATTGACTGCTATCGCTAGTCCATGCAAATATTCTCCATGATAATCTATGTGGTTATGTGTAAATTCTTTTCTTACCCAACATTTAAAATGGGGAATATTACTTATTAAATATGACAGTTAGCACCTCCATCTACGTCTTGCTTGTCTTAATCTTGAGTTAGGGTCTTTTGCTGCTTTAGGAAATTTTTTCATTTGCCCTGCAGACCTTGCACAAAAACTTTTTCTTCTTGCTGCTCTTTTACCTGTTGGTTTTTTTTCAGTAACAGCAGTTTGTAATTTACTTCCAGGATTTTGTCTTCTATATTTTGCTACTCCTGCTTTAGTTAAACCTGCTCCTTGTTTAGTAGGTCTTTTATGACCACCCTTAATGGTCATACCTTTCATGCCTTTACCTTTTATTTTTTTCTTTCTAGGCATTTTCTGTTTTATATTCTTTTGACTCTTCTTTAACTTGTGCTTCTATAGTTCCTTGAACTGCAGGTCCTTTTCTAGCTGCTCCATAACCTTGACCTGTTGGTTTACCTGATGTTCCTTCTGAAGGATAATTAATAATACCAGAACCTGACCTTCCGTATACTTTCATTGCTTTCATTATTTTTTCCCTTTCTTTTTATATTTCTTTTTTTTCTTCTTATTTTTTACTTTTGTTATTTGTTGAACTACATTAACTCTACTTATTGTCATTAGTTAGCTCCCTGTATAACTGGATTTGGACCACCTGCAGGACTAGCAGGTACATTCATATCGTCTTGTCTCATTCTTCTTGCTTGATTACGTAAAGCATCTATTGAATTTTTATATTTAGCTTCCCAAGTAGGAAGTTGTTGATAATCTTTTATAAAATACATTGCTTCTACCATACATGCTGCAAATAATGCATTGTAGCAAAATTCACTAAAATAATTAGATGTTGTTACACTTGTACCTGTAGCACTAGCTAAAGCTAAAGGTCTACGTGTAAATTGTATTTCACCTGATATTGCTGATGCAGGTGTTGGTACAATATAAATTTGTGTATTAGTTTTTCTTGAATAATATCTTGGTGTTCCTGTTGATGCACTAGCAAAAGGAAAATAATCTATTGCATATTCATATGTTCTTTGTAATAAATTAACTTTTGAATTAGCAGGAACTGCTGTGGTTGAAACACTTGTAGTATAATTTACATTTCTTACAACTAATGTATCAGCAGGTAAACTAACTACTGGGTCAGAAGCTGTAAATGAAAAAGTAGAAAAGTTATCCAAACCAGGGTCATCTAGTTCTTTTACTATTCTACCTTCAGCTTTTTCAACAAAATAAGATATATGCTCTTCAAATTCTGTTGAATCATTTTCTATTGTATTAATTATATCAGTTTTAAGAAATGAATAATTAGGCATTTACTATCCTACAAATAAGGTTACACTACCTGCATTAGGAGTAGATACACTTACTGTTGCTTCACATCTAACACCCATGTCACCTATATAAATATCTGCTGTTCCACTAGCAGGAACTTGAAACTTTATTTTATCTCCTGTGCTATCAGCTATGGCAAATGTACCTGCCACAGTAGAATATGCATGAATGGCTACTATTCTTGTAATACCATTTGTTGCAATGATTGCTCCATCTCCACCTGATTTATTTACTGCTGTAATATTTTTAGACATTTATTATCCTTTAAAAATAGGGAGAGTATTTTACTACCCTCCCTAATGGTTAGTGATTAAGCACCCTCGTTACCTACGTAACTTCTCCAGTCAGATACTCCAAATGAATATCTTTCTCTGGCTTTAAAACGTAAGTTACCAGTATCAAAATCAGGTTCCATTTTAGTTTGTAAAGGTGTTCTATTGAACATCTTTGTACCATTTGGAACATCAGTTTTAAAGAAATAAGCATTAGTATCAGTAAATCTTCTATTAACAACCATTCCACCAGGAACAACACCCATGCTTCTAATAGCATTAATGTCGTTTACGTTGGTAGCATTGTTAACAATAGTAGTTGAATACTCACTGTTTAAAATTTGTGATGCTGTAAACATTAAGTCATTTGGTATGTGTAATGATACACATTGAGCACCAATTAAAATGTCTCTATCATCTTTAATCTGTTGAATTTGAATTACTGCTGTTTCTATAGAAGCTTCTGATAAAGCTGCTCCTGTAAACAGATTAGTTTGTGTACCTGCTGATATAGTTGGGTGAGATGCACTAAAGAATGGTTGACCATCACCTATAGCATCAGATGCTGCAGTGCTAAAACCATTATTAAATACTTTAGCAGCTTTTACTTGCTTAGTATTTGCCATAGCTCTAGCTAATCCTTTTGCTCTTAACTTTGCAAAAGTATCATATAGATTATCTTCCATTGCTTCTTCTGTAATAGCAAAAGCTAGTGCTACAGTTTCGTTGTCATAACGAGCTGTAAAACTTTCTTGTGCATCATCAAAAGAAACAGCTTCACCCTCACCTTTTACAGGTGCAGTGCCAAACCCTGTAAATAGAACTTCTTCTTCAAAAGCCCTATCAGAGTTTTCTATTTCATAAAGAGGTGCATGTTCGTCATTTACCTCACCATACTCCGTACCAAAGACTGCATTCAATCCTGGAAGGAGTTCTTTAGCAATACTTGCTCTATTTATAGCCATATTTTATTCTCCTTTAAATTATGCAGTTGATGCAGTTGCAGTGACATATCTGTCTCTGTGTGTGTTTAAAAATACTTCAACGATTGGAAAAGCATCAGAGTCATCATTTTCTTCGCCATCTTTTTTCTTACCAATCACTCTTGCTACTTGTTCTGTTTCACCACCAGAAGCTGCTAGTAAATAATAACTAGAGTTTCCAGTTACTGTATCACCAGAACTTGCTGTAGAACTAACAGTACAATTATAATTCTTTTGTACCATTAATTCATTAGCAGATAATGATAATGAACATTGAATGTAGTAAGTTTGATTTGGGTCTGTGATGATAAAGAATTTAACATCTGAATATCCATTTGCAGAAGTTCCTGTTGTCCAATGTCGACTAAATTTTTGCTCGCCATTTAAAACAAAAGAGCACCCTGCAAAAATACCTGAAGGTTTTAATGTTGCTGCTATAAAAGGTGAAATGGTTGCAAAGTTTGCACCTGGTAATACAACAGGGTCCCCTGTGAATATTTTATTGTTACATGCTCCACCTGATGTAGGTGAAAAAATATCAGTGAAAGAACCAGTGTTGTAAGCACCACCCTTTTTTCTAGCAGGAACGAAACCTTGAAAAGCTTTTGTATGAGCCATAGTTTCTCTCCTTTAAAATTATAAAAAAATTATTAGAGAACTAACTCTGAAATTTAGGAGTTTTTCCTCTAATGGTTTGAGTTTTACTTGTGTTGCTAATAGGCATTCTAGAATCTCCAGTCTTCATTAATTGACTATTTACTGCCTGCATTAATGAATCAGACTTTTGTTTATAGTATGTCTTTCTAGCTTCGATACGACCAGTAGGTATTTTACCTAACGCAACATCTCCACGACAGATTGCTCCAGTATATCGACCTTCATCTCTCACGACAGATGAGTGTTCCATCTCAGGTACTTCCTCCTTCTTAACAAACTCCCATCCTTCTTGCATTTTTCTTCCTATGTGGGAAACATCTTCTTTTCCTTTAACAGTTAGTCTAAGCCATCCTAAAGACATACCTTCGTTAGCGAAACGATTTACTACTTCTTCAGGTATATCTAATAATCTTGGTTCTTCAAAAGTATATGTAGTTTGTTCTTTAGTAGTGTTTTCTCTAAGTTGAGAACTACGTGTATTAGTTCGTGTCATTGATTATCCTCCACGTTGCATGTTAATAGTTGTATATTCACCTTCAGCTTTAGTTGCCTTTAGCTTTTCTTGAGCATACTGTTCAAGTGGTATTCCCCATTTATTAGCTAATCTTACATCTTCTTTTGAAAGTTTAACTTTTTTACTAGAGCCTGGAGTGCTACGTGAAACTCCAGAAACCACTTGAGCAGGTGTCGAGTCCTGCTGACGACTTTCTTCTTTAGTTTCCTTTTTGAACTTATTAGGGAAATTTTCTTTTAACCTTTTATCTATCTCTTGATAAAATTCTGTGCTTGTTGGGTCATAGCCTTCTTCTTTTAATTCAGTATCTATTGCCAATGCACTTGCTGTTAAAATTCTGTCTTTACCAAACCAATCATTATTTGCTGCCCATTCTTCTGCATTTGGGTCAGGTGTTGGTTGTGTTGGTTGAGGTTGTGTTGTTTGTTGTTGTGGTGCAACCTCATCAGTTTTAAAATTCTGTTTAGTTACTTCTAAATTTTTTAAATCAACTTGTGCTTCATTTAATGCTTCTTGTGCTTTTAATAATTTTTCAGCATTACCTTCTTCGTGTGCTGTTGCATAAGCTGTTCTTGCTAATTCTAATTTATCTTTTATTTGTTTTTCATTAGCAGTTAAATTTAATTGTCCTAACTTTACAAAATCTTCTTGTTGTTTTTTTACTCTACCTGCTAATTCTTCATTCTGTCTAATTAGTCTAGCAACTTCTTCTTCTTTTTCTTTTCTTTGTTTAACTAATTGTCTAATTCTTTTTTGAGCACCTTTAGTATCTATACCTTCTAGTTCTTTTGGCTCTTCTGGTTTTACCTCTTCTTTTACTTCCTCTTTAGGTTTTTCTTTTTCTTCTTTTACTTCTTCTGCTTTTGTTTCTACAGGTTTCTCTTCTTCTTCAACCTCATATTCTATTTTTTCTTTTTCTTCTGGTTTTTCTACTTCTACCTTGTTCCACTCTTCTGACATTTTATTTCCTTTCGTTGCTAACGATACATCCGATTTACGTTAATAATGTAATTATACAATACTTTTTTTAATTACACAATACTTTAATTAGATAAATTATAAGTAGGGTCTAATGTTTTTGGGTTTTCTACTTTCATTATAATCTGGTCATCATATAATAAAATAAACTTTACACCTTTATACTTTATCTTTTGACCTGCATGTTTACCATAACATACATAATCATTTAATTGACACCAAGGTCCTTTTTGAAATTTTTCCATATCATGATAAGCTAAATCACCTATCGCTACAACTTGACCAACAGTTGTAAGATATGCCATATCTTCTCTAGTAGAATCTGGTAAAAATATTCCACCCTTAGTTGTTTGTTTAATACTAACAGGTCTAATTAAAATATGATAACCTGGTAGTTCTGGTAATACTTCTGGATTAGGTAATTCTTCTTCTGTAATCCACATGTCATTTTTTATGGCACGACCCATAGTTACGTTCTGCATTATTCCTCCTCGTTATGATACATTCTTTGTATTATTGTTTTTAAAGTATCCATAGACCATTCTACACCTTGGATACGACCTACTGCTTGTTTGTAGCCTGCAAGAGTATCTATATTTCCACTGGCTACAGAATCTTTTAATGATTGTACTTCTTGTTTATACTTATTCAGTATCTCGTCTAGTATTTCCATTATTCATTTGTTCCTTTATAGCTTCAGACATAAAATCTATTAACTTAAAACTTCTTGTTCTATCATCAACGTCATCTAGTTCAGCTACTTTTTTCATAGCATCTGTTCTAATTTTCTCTAAATCTATTTCTGCTTTTTGGTCAGCTATAACAGTCTTTGTTAATAAGTCAAGAGACTTCATAGTTTCTTTACTTGCTCTATCCATATCTCCTTTTTGTTTTTTCATCATAGCAGTTTGACCTGCAACTGCAGAATCTTTTAATAATTTCATTTCTTCTATTTCTAATTTTTGAGATTCTAATGCAGCTTCTGCAGAATTTTTAGCAGAAGACATTTTAAGTTTTTCTTTTTCTAGTTCTACTTTAGCTTGTTCTAAAGCAACCATTTGTTGTTCAGGTGATTGTGCCATACCCATAGCTTGATTAGCATTTAATACTTGTTGTGCTGCTTGTGCCATTGCCATTTCTACAGCTTGTGGATTTTGCTGACCTGCCATTTTTGTAACACCACTAATTTGTTCTTGATATTTCATAACAGAATGCTCTTGTATATTTGCTTCAAGTATTGGTTTAATTCTAGCCATAATAGGATTAGCACCATTCATAGGGTCTTGTAAATATGCCATCTTAGTTTGAATATGGGCATCATGATTTTGACCTGCAAAAGCTGCTATTGGTATACCTTTTGTTGCTGACATAATATCTGATACTGGGTCCATAGGTTGTGGTTTCTTTTTAGGAGGTAGTATCTTTTCAAGATTAGGCATATTAGCAGCATTTAATATTGTTCTATTTAATTCTTCTATATTAAACATACCAGGAGGGGATTGTTGTGCCATCTGGAGAGCCATCTGTGCAATCATCATCCTATGTGCATTAGAAGGAATGTTAGGGTCTGATACAGGGATTACATCAACCCTACCATCAAAATCCTTTTTAAATACACTTTGTTCAGCAAAAGGAACCTCGTAAGGATATTCCATTGGTAAATAATCATAATCTATACGTGCAAGAATTTTAAACTCTTCTCTTTGAGAGTGATGTAATCTTTTATGTATAGATGAAAAGAATTTACTAGAAGCTTCTAATAATGCCATTGTTGTTCCTACAGGACCATAAGATGCTGCATCAGAAACAATTTGTTCTGTACTATCAGCAAATTTTTGTCCTGCTTGTGTAACAAAACCTAACATTTGAAATAGAGTAGAGGAAGGTTCTTTATAGGGGAGAGGTATGATTGCCTTACTCAAATCTACACCAGTAGCTTCTATTTCTTTAAATTCACCTGGACTTATAGGTTCATTGTCTCCAACTAACCTAACTCCTTTTGCTTTAAATCCTCCTGGTAAGTTTGCAAATTGACCTGCGTCTACTAAGCTTCTCATAGCTGCTGTTGCAGTCATAGTTAAGTTGCCTAGAAAGTGCATCAAGCCAAACCCATAAAATCCAAAACCAGGAACAAACCTGTAATGAACAAAATGGGAAATCTTTTCTTGTCTCTTATCATCTTTTTGATAGTTACGTCTAATACTTAATATTTCTTTTGATTGCTCTTCTACAGTAATAATATATGGAAGAGCATAATCTTCTTCTATTTCTAAATAACAATGTTGTTCTAGTAATGTATATTGTGGGTCACTATCTTGAGTAGGAGATAATCCTAATATTGTATCCATCTTTGAAGATAAAGATGTAGGATTAGGATTAGTAGCTTCAGGTAAATCTATTTCTCTATAAACTCCTGAACGCATATCTCTAGCTAAATCTACAGGATTACGATAAATAACATGTGTATATCTATCAGCTTTTCTTAAATTAGATGCATAATAAGAAACATAAAATTGGTCTATAGGAATAAACTCTGATACTGGTCTTTTTAAAGTAGCATCATAATAAACTTTTTTAAATGCAGAACCTATTAAAGGTAAATGAAATAACATTCTTTCAAACTCATCAAAGTATTCAGGCATCTGCTCTGTTACTTGATAGTTCATAAAGTCTTTTACTCTATTTGCTTGTTGTTCTCTTTCTGCTGTTGACTTTCCTATTATTTGAGTTTTAACAGGACCATTAGGAGGGAATAATTCTTGTATTGCTTTTGATTGAAACTTAACTGCTGATTCAATTAACATAGGATGAACTGCTGTACATGCACCTTCAAAAGGTTCACTAGCATCTTCTATTTTTAATCCTAGTAAATCAAATCCTCTTTCAAACATAGATTCCCATTCTGCTCTAGAATCTTTATCTGCAGAATAATTATCTATTATATTTGAAGATATTTCTTGAAGTTCTTCTTCATTTAAAGTATCAACTAAATTACCATACCATTCTTTTGTAGGTTCTTCAGCTTCCATCTCTATTGTTGTTTGTGTAAAATCTACAACCACTCCACCATCAGGTTCTACTTCAAATGTAGCATCTGTATCTTCTACCTTATTTGGTATTTGAATAACATTTTTTATTTCTTGTGGTATTTGTTCAAATGGATTTTTTTCTGTTGCCATTGCTCCCCCTTACATACACACATCATCATAGTGTGCATTACAGCTTCTTCTATAATTATTTAAATCTGAAGCTGTTACTTTATGAATAAATAAATTTTTTATGAATTGTTTCCCTGTTTTTAATACTGACATAATTCCCCTTTAAAACATAATTATACCATTATGTTCTCCAATACGCAACCTTTTTTTTACGAGGTGCATCTTCCCACTCTGGGTCTTCAGGATGTTGTAAACGCCAAGACTCTTTCATATAATGTATTGCCATAGTCATAGCATCTACTTGGTCATCATGAGCAGCATTAGGAAAACGTAACATTTCTTGTAATAAATCTTCTGACCATTTTTTATTTTTAGGTATCCATACTCTGCCTGCTTCTATCATAGGAGATGCAGCATGTACTCTAGCTACCTTATCTCTATCAGGTATATATTCTAATATTGGTAAGCCTGCTCTACGCATATCTTGAATTAATGATTGTCCACTAGCTTTCTTTTCTATCATACAAACATCAGGTCTATATTCATAATATAATTGTTGTGATATACGTCTTAGTTCTGGATATTCAAATCTACCTTTTATATTACCAAGTAAAATTAAATTACCTTTAAAATTTTCATATCCATATTCATCTTCTTCATACTGCGTAAATATTCCCCATGTTTGTATTACACTAAAGTCTGCTGTTGTCTTTGTAGAAAAAGCAGTATCAAATGTTTGTATAATAAAATCACATGTTGGAGGAGAATCATATTCCCACCATTGTATCCAATCTTTTTTTATTAAACCACCTTCATCAGGTGTAGGGTCTTGCATATATAATGCATTCCAGTATCTTGCTCCATTAGATGCTTTTATTTCTTGTTCATCTACAGCTAATATATCATCTGATTTCCATTCAGGAAAATAACTAGAACCAACAGGTAACTGTAATAGTTCTGCAGATTCTTCATCTAACCAAGCAGGAATCTTAACAACCTCCCAAGGTGCAATAGCATATTCATCTTGTTGTTTTAATAACCAACCACACAAATCATCATAGTGATACCTTGTGTTAATAATTAAAATAGAACCATTAGGCATAATACGAGTTCTTAAACCTGCAGGATACCATTCTTTAACATATCTACGACCTGCTTCAGAATAAGAATCTTCTTCAGACATAACATCATCTAATATAGCTATGTGAGCTCCTCGACCTGCTATCTGAGATTTAACACCTGCTGCATAATAACTACCACCTTGATTTGTTTTCCATTTACCTGCAGCTCTAACATCAGTTCTTAATTTGACACCTTTGAATATATTTTGAAACTCTTCAGAGTCTACAACATCTCTAACAGACCGACCAAAGTCTGAAGACAACTGGTCACTATGAGAAACAGTTAATATTTCATGTTCTGGGTTACGACCAATATACCATGCAGGAAACAATTTAGAACAAATAACAGATTTAGAGGAACGTGGTGGTAAAAACACCATTAGTCTTTTTATTTGACCACTTTCTAATTGTTTTAATTTTTCTGATATTACCTCTATGTGACGACCCATCTTCCAATCAGAAACAAGTATAGGAGCAATCTTCCTAACAAATGTTATAAAATCAGATTTAGAATCTTGTGTTATTTTTAAATTAAGATAATTATTTAAATTAATGTATGGTGATGTAGATATAGTCTCTATAGTTTCCAAAGTATTTAAGACCTTTACATTGTTATATTGTTAAGTTGTTATATTGTAATAATATAAAACTATAATATTTAATTTTAAATACCTCTTAAACTATATAGTATTATATTATTATATATATTATATATTACTCCCCACTAAAATGCAAGCATTTATTTTTGACCCTTAGTTTTTGCTCTATATGTATCAGGGGTATATATATGTATGCACGCTATATATATTTTTTTGTGTACGTGTCTGTATATTTGTATATTACAAAGCAAATCACTTAGAAAAAGATACCTTTTTACTTTTTTTATTTAGTTTTTGAAACCCTTGCTCAGTAAGGCTTTCAGAAGCATATTTTTTTTACTTGACTTTATTTTATTTTTAAATTAGGTTTAATAATGACAGCAATGATTGTTAGGGTTCCAAACCTACCATAGCTCGCAGGTTCCATCACCTCCGTACTATCCCAATAGGGAGCATCAACATAGTATGACTAGGCAAGATAAAAATGAAATTTTATTAACCAATCACAAAATGGAGAAAACATATGAGTGATTATATCAAACGAATTGGCGAGCTTCAGTTACTCGCTGATGGTAAGGAAGACAAACTGAAAGAGACTAAGGCAACCCTTGGTACTCAAGTCAATGAAGCTCAGATTGAGATTGGCACCATTGCGATTGCGTGGGCTACAGCTCAAAAAGAGCAAGGTCAAAAGTTAGCTGAGACGCTAACCAAAGAGCTCAACAAGCTTGAAGATAGCAAAGGTAATCCTATCTACGAGTACACCAAGACGAAAAAAGGTTGGACTTGTAACAAGCTTGAGAAGTTAAGAGCCTTTGCAACATCTAAGAAAGTTAGACAAACTTTCTCAAAGAAATCAAGTTTTGAGGATGTTTCTAACAAGCTTGCAGAACTAGAGCTTGACTCTTGGAGCAAGATGCAAAGATGGGCTAGCGATAAAAAGCCTAAGACTCTTGACCAAAAGGCTTGGGAGATTGTCGAGCAGATGAACGACAAGGACCACGAAGCTCTTGATAGGTTTCTAGGTAAGATTTGCTCTACCTACGAGCTTATCCAAGAGGATGATGCTAGACAGAAGTTCTCTAGCTAACATTAACTGGGGAGTGTAAAAGCTCCCCACTAACTTAGGAGAAACGATATGAGAAATATCACGGATACGATTTTATTTTATAAAAATACATTAGCTAATACTGATAACGAATGGTTGAAAGCTTTATGTATAGTTAATATAAATAAATTAGGCAGAAAATATTGGGGAATGTAACCAATAATAACCTGGGGAGTGTAAAAGCTCCCCATAACTTAAAGGAGAAACAATATGTATAACAATATACACAGAGAAGAACGTAGAATGAAGAGAGCACGAACATTTTTTAGATGTGCTTCTTTTATATTTTTAATATTATCTGGATGGGCTACTAGATTTTTATGGATAGCTAGTGAAAATACACCAG
>Ga0209348_1001233_pt1 | contig 12539 bp, 25 predicted proteins | sample ETNvirenome_2_30_FD_184065 | JGI IMG/M metagenome (GOLD analysis project Ga0209348, IMG submission 184065) | Marine viral communities from the Pacific Ocean - ETNP_2_30 (SPAdes) (version 2) | ecosystem: Environmental > Aquatic > Marine > Oceanic | place: Pacific Ocean | collected 2013-06-22 | reverse complement strand
AAAAGACTTTTTCTCTGAATATAATAAGGGATATGCTAAATCTGATCGTTACCTCACAATTCCAGATCAATATCAATTAAGATTTGTTAGATTTGGTAGAGGAGGTGCTAATCAAAGTAGTAGAAGAAGAGATTTACACTTTAAAATATATCCTTCTGTATGCACAGGTATTTCCGTCAACTATACTCCAGATCAACAGTACAAATCATTTAAAGATCCTGATAGAAAAGGAGTTGATGCACCAGCAATCACATTATCAATGACATTCACAGAAACTAGACTACTTACTGCTAATGACGCAGCTGCGGGGTATTAAACATGGCATCTTATTTTTCTTACTTACCTAACATATATGTCGGAGAAGGAATTACCGATGACGAAGCATATAAGTATAAACTTGTAAAAAATATATTTCGTAGAGTAAAAACTAGAGCAGATTTAAGTAAATATGTAACTTTAACAGAGGCATACTCTATTCCAGAGAATACGTCGATATCTCAGTTAGCAATGACTTTGTTTAATAATCCATATTATGACTGGATTATATGCTTGATTAATAATATCACAGATGTATATGAAGAGTGGCCAAAAGATAATTACTATCTACAAGAATATGTGCAAAACAAGTATGCTGAACCTGACGGAGTTCATCATTATGAAACTCAAGAAGTTTTATATAACAATCAGGTTTATATTGAAAGAGGTAATGAAGTAAATGTTTCATTTAGAGCAGAATTACCAGACGGAACCATAGAAAGTGAAGTTAATTCAATATATCCCGTATCAAACTTTGAATATGAAGATTATGAAAATGAAAAGAAACGTTTAATACAAGTTCCTACACCAGGTATTGTAGAAATTATAGTATCTGAATTTGATGAGTTAGTTGCATATGAACCTTGTGAGGAAGTTGATAAACAAGGTAATAAGAAAACAGAACTCAGTATTGCAGGTAGATTCCTTGATCAAATTGGATATGTTAGTGGAAGTATCAATGTTACTCAGCAATCTCAAACAACTGGTGCGATAACATTTGATGACGGACCTACGTCATCTGCATCAGTAGGAACAGCAACATCTACCACATCAGATACAAGTACATCATCAACTGCCACCACGAGCACAACAAGCACAAGTAGCAGCAGTAGTAGTTCTTCGTCTTCTTCTAGTTCCTCTAGTTCTAGCAGTTCTGGTTCAAGTTCTAGCGGTTCTTCTGGATCTTCGGGAGGATATGGTGGCGGTTACTAAGATCTAGTACAAGCCCATCTTTTAATTTCTTGTGATTTAAAACGTTCATGTAAAACATCTATTGCCTTTTTTGGTTCGTTATCAACACCACAAGTAAATATATCACATTTAGCAATACTGTTTTCTGGCCAAGTGTGAATACTCATATGACTCTCAGCAAGTAACGCATAAGCAGTTACACCCTGAGGGTCAAATTTATGTGAATCTATTTTTAATATTTCACAACCTGCTGCTTCTGCTGCAAGTTTTAAACTTTCTTTGACATACTCTTCATCATCTAAAAGATGATTTGAGAGACAATATTTTAAATCAAATAGAATGTGTTTCATAAAAATCACTTAGTGCATCATCAATAGCATCCGTAGGATGGGTGGCATTTTTTTCTATATTTTCTCTTCTTTGATTTCTGATAAACATATCTTGTATAGCTGTCCAGTGGTGAATATTATAAACATCAATATCACCTCTCAACTCTTCTTTTGGTAAAGAAGGTTTTGGTTTAGGAAGTTCATCATATGGTGGGCAAACAGTAGGTTCACCATCCAAACGAGGACTACAAGCTTCTGCTGATGCAGCACACCATGCTATTGCAGCAATTATCATAGTCGCATAAATCTTAGTCATCTTTTTTTAAAACTACAACAGGTGCGATCACTCGATGGAATTCTCTAAAGTATTCCATTCGATCTTTTGCGTACTCTCTTTGTTCTGGTTTCTTTTTCTTAGACATTAGAAAGAAGCTTCTAGATCACAGACTTCATCATAACATATAGAATACGTTATGTCATCTTTCCAATATGAAGTATAGAGTTTGTCCCATATTAAAGTAAACTCCTCTAAATTCAAATTTTTAAAGAGGACTTCCTTTTGAAAGTAAATGTGGTAACTTTGGTTCATTCTCCTAGTGTGTGAATTACTGGTTTTTCATGTAGTAATACTTTATATAGTTGCATGATTTCTGCTGCAGATACTGGTATAAACTCTTGTTTAGGTTCAAATCCTTCATATCTCTTTGCTTGATTGATTACTATAGAACCATTCTCTCCAGATTGTGATCTATGATATGTGTTTTTCGGTATAATTAACGCACCACTATGTACATTCAAATGAACTATATGATATGGATACTTCCAATCAAAATTTACTAACTCAAATTGTCTTTCACCAGATACGACTCTATTATAGTCATCTTGGTATTGGTGAATATAAAACTGTTTTGCACCAACTAAGTCATCTGGGGGTGAAATAGCAGCACCAGTGTGAACTACCAAATCCGATGCATTTGATTCATCTACAGATATATCATAAAAGATAACATCTGCTGTTTCTCTAAAAACACGATGTTTTTTGAATTGAACGTCACTCATAAAAAACTAAAGGGGTCAAATTTTTGGCGGGATTTTTTTTGCGGTTTTTTGGTAAATAAAAGTCGAATTTCGTTTTCAGATTCCGCTACCGACATAAGGACGACTAGGTATGTCTCCATCCCCTTCATCATCATCCTCATCCTCAAGTTCATCGATACGATCTTGTAAGTCTCGATGAATTTCTATATCTTCTATCGTTCTTTGTGCACCTGAGATAGGATACTTCTCTACCTCATCTAATTGTAATTCCTCATACCCTTTAAACTTAACACCTAACAACTGGTCACCAGGTTTGACACCTTGTAACTCAGGATGTTGTTTTGGTTTATTGGCATCTTGTAAAACTGATCCCATCAATCTAAACATGTATGCAAAGGTTGCTGCAAATAACATAACAAACATAATCAAATAAACTGTTACTGATAGGTCATTCATTGTCGTGATAATGCTTTTAATACTTCTTCTTTAGTCTTCTCTACAACATCCTTAAGAATATCTACATCAATACCCATAAAAGGAGGTATCTCTCCGATAACTCTGAAGAATCCATCTGTAAAGAGTGCAATAAAAAGAAATCCTAAAACCATACTGATCAAACCTGCATTTCTATTGTGTCGATTGATAGCAAATTCGATCATGTCATCAACTTCCTCCTTAGTCATATACCTTTTTAACTTCGGACTCGGTTTAGGTTCTTCTTTCATGTTTAGTTCCCTCGGTTTTATTTCTTTAAATCTATTGGTCATTATCCGCCTGCAGCATCACAACCAATAGCACTACCTACTACTACACCCAATGGAATTGCCCACCAACGACCATCTCCTCTAGACATCGCTGCTGCTGCACCACCACCAAGAAGACCACCTGCAATCTTTCCATCTGTGCAATCGTTACCATCAGCATCAACTCTTTGAGTTGTAGGTGTTGGTGTAGTTCTGTATGTAGTTCTTGTGCATGGAACTATAACTCTTTCAATATCTGTCTCAACATAACCAGGACTATCCATAGTACCAGGAATATATCTTTCAGAGTAAACATCTCTGTAGCATCTATTTTGATGTGCATACCCACCTGATTGAATGTAACTATGGTCAGGTGTTAGATCTCTAGGATCACTAGAAAGTTCATTGTATGCTTCATCATTGTATCTATCGCCAGCACCTGCAAGAACAGGACTAACGAAAGCACTTAATGCTAATACAGTTGCTAATGATTTTTTCATGGTTCTCCATGTGTTGTTACTATAATTATATAAGAAAAGGAGAGTCATTACAACCCTCCTTGTGACAGTTATTTTATTGTCTACTTACTCTTCTTCAGCAAGTTGAGCAAAGTAAGATAGAGTTGCTTCTCCATCCTCTACAGGAGATGATGCTACTGCTTTCTCTCGAAAGTCAGACACTTCCTTTCCCCAGTTTTTGCCCTCAGACAAGTCTTCTAAAGGTGCTTCTTCAAATGCTGCAACCGTTGGTGCAGTTCTTCCAAGCACTAAGTCAAGACGTTTCTTAAGATCTTCATATGATTTGAAGTTCTTAGAATCTTCAAACTCTGCAAGAGAGTAACCCTCTTTCCAGATAGATTCTAGTTTTTCATCATCAAAGTCTGCAAGAGTTGCAGGTGCTGCAAACTCAGACTTATCATAATTCCAATATCCATCCACCTTTCTGATCTTTAATTTAAAGTCAGCACCCTTCCAGAAATTGAAAGGATCTAGTGGTGTCTCATCAGCAAATGCAGGTTGCATTGCTTCGATTAATTTATCAAAAATCTTTTTACCGTACTTGTATAGGAATACTCTTCCTTCGTTCTCAGGATGAGCAGGATCTGATACAACATAGATGTTAGAGTAGTAAGAGAGTTTTCTCTTCTGTGCTCTAGCGATTTCTTTGTCGCTATCTTTTCCGCTATTCCAAAGTTCACGGTTTAGTTCGCCAACAGGATCGTCTTTGCCAAGAGTGGTGAGAGAGTTCTCAATATACCACTGTCCGCCAGGACCTTTGAAGGCATGACTCCAGACCTTTGCCCAAGGCATTTCTTCTCCGTTAGGAGCAGGTAGGAATCGTATTACAGCATAACCATTACCTGATTTATCAAGTTCTGGTTTCCAGAGACGCTCATCGGCACCTCCACCACCTGCTGTAGGTTGGTTTAGTTTTTCGATCTCTCTTGTCAACTTTGATAGGGTATCCCCTGTCTTAGAAGCTTTCTTTAGTGATGCGAAAGACATAATCGTATTCTCCGTATTAGATGTATTAAGCTACTGTGTAATCGTAGCACACTATTTAGGCATTGTCAATCTCTTTCTTTGCTGCTTGTTCTAAAACCGTGATCATTTTATTCAAGCATTCTAAGAGATCGCTGTAACCAAATGCTTTTGCCATAGCATTGATTCTTTCTTTCATATCTGCTGCCTCTTCATCCTCAGAAGCAGATAGAGATAATCTAGTATAAAAAGTTTTTTGTTTCTCAATCAGATACTTACAATCTTCAATGTGATCTAATCTTCTATCGAGAGTCATAGATGGTAGTCTTTGTGACATTACTGCAATTTCTTGGTAAGTCTCAAAGATATCTTTTAGATTGTCTTGTACTTGTTCTGATTGAAAAAACGTGCTCATAACTTTTCTTTTATAGTTTCTAGAATAACTTTTTTATATCTTTGACAATCAATGTCAAGAAATGGTTCATACTTTTTAATTACCTTCTTAGTTTCTTTCCAGATAGGATCTTTGATTACCTTATCTAGATTGTTAGTATAACCTATGCAATGTTCAAAAACAACTAGAGTTTCTAAATCTACTTCATCTGCATAGAATCTTTTTAATAAAGGAGGATGTTGTCCTTTTGTAAGGAAGATGCTATCAAAGTTATTGTTGGTCTCTTCTAGTAAAAGATTCACATCCTGTTTGAATTTATAAGTAAAAGACTCTTGATGAATCTTCCACTGGGTGTAGATATCCTTACTAAATGAACCAATGTAACCTTTAGGATCACTAATAAAATTAGCAACGAAATATCCTACAATTTCTTTACTTGGATATCTAGTTGCTAGTTTTTTAAAAAAGTAACGATCACGTCTTTGTTCAAATGAGTTTTCATTTGCTCTTACTTTACCATTGTATTTAAAGTAATCGTATTCTTGTTTAGTGAAGTGTTGTTTAAGTGCAAGGTAAGTTTTATATACCTCAAAACCTGTCACAATGGTAAGACCCCTTTGGATGATGCCTTCATGTAATTTAAACGTTGTGCTTCATGCCTTAGTCTTTCTTTAAGAGGTTTTGATATCAGTTTAGATACTGTTTCTAATTCGATATCATTCTCTTGGCAATAGGTTACTACTGCTTCGATGTATGTGATTAACCCATTGGAGCATTTCACTAACCTTTCAATCTCCTGAGAGAATTTAGTAGGTGTAAGAAATTTATCCTCCAGTTGTTCTTTAGGCATTTCTTCCCCTAACAAATTCTTCAATATAGGATTTGAGTAATTGTAAATAGTCATCAAGATTGTACTTCTGAAATACTTGTACAGAACCTTCTTCAGTGGCGATAAGTGTGACAATTTTCTTTACCTCTATACCAGATCTTTCAAGGAACATTGCTGCGTATGCAGTTTCTTGAACAAAATAGTTCTCGATGTAATCTTCCTTCTTTTCTTTAGTGGCTGTTTTAAAATCGATCACTGCTAACTCGCCCTCATATTCAGCGATGCAATCTACTCGACCTGCTAAACCAAGATAGTGTGAATAGAGAAAGGTCTCTAAACAATGTATCTTATCAATTTTGTTTAGTGTAGATTTTGCTGTCTGAAACATTCTAACAGATAATGGATTATTTTCCAAGTATCTGTCCAAATTTAATTCACCTTTGAAATAATCTTCTGCAATGTTATGAAATGCTGTTCCTCTTTGAGTAGCACGAGCAGTAATACGATTAGCCTCGTTTTCACCTATCTTATTTCTCCAATCCTTAAAGAATTGTGCGTTCTTGAAACTTGTGATTGAGGTAACGCTTGGATAATATTTATCCGCACCAGGAATTGGATAGTACCTAACTCCATCTTTGTTAACAGGTTCAACCTCAGGTTGGTCAACATTTACAGTAACAAATTCAAACATTAATTAAAAACCAAGGTTGTATTTTGCAATTAAATAAGACTTAACTAAACCAGAACGAACGATATCAGGAATACCAAATTCAATACATGCAAAGTCTTTATTCATAGATGCAAGTATTCTCATGAAATCTGAAATACCAGATGTCTCTGAGGTTCTAGTAAGATCTGATTGTGTGATATCACCACACAACATAATCTTAGAGTCTTCTCCGATTCTAGTAATCATAGAATCTAGTTCATGGAAATTTAGATTACTAAACTCATCAACTATAACTATAGCATTATCTAAAGTAACACCACGAATAAAACTTGTAGACCAGAAACTAATAGTCTCCTGTGCACGAAGATTGTCGTAGAGCATTTCAAATGAATTATCATCAGGCATACTAAACATATACCTAACCATATTCATATAAGGTATCTGATATAATGCAGATTTATCTTCATGATCACCTGGTAGGAAACCAATCTCTCTGGTAGGAACCAAAGACCTTACAATGTATATTTTATCATAAGGTGTTTCTTCGTCAAGGACTTCTTTCAGTGCCATGTATAAGGTAATAAATGTTTTACCTGTTCCTGCTGCACCATGAAGCAAAAGATTCTTACCTTCAGAATATTGAGCAAATGCCACCTTCTGATTATCTGTCAGAGGTTTTATCTCTGTCATGTAAGAACTGTCTATAGGTTTCTTTCTTTTCATTTGCTTCTTAGACATGCCATTGGGGAATGTTTTAGGTTGGTTAGTTCCTTTTCGTGCTCTTGCCATAATTTAGGTGTAACGACTCAAATTTGATTTAGGATGTGCTGCTTGGACTTTAGACATGACTTCTTTGAATCCATCTTCTGTCTTAGGTAATCCATACATTTTACCTCCTACACCTGCATTCCAATCTTTATCCCAATCAGGATTATCCTCTCTCCACTCTTCATATTTTGCGACAGTGAGGTTGAGTTCTTGTTTCTCACCTGTCTTTTTATTTATTACAGGATAGATAGGCATTTTAAATCCACTCCAATGCGGTTGAGATAGTTGGGAATTGTTCGATGAAAATTTTCTTAGCACCGTTAGCAATGTCCATATGTTCTTTTTGAGTTCCATGAGCAGAACGTAGATCAATATAATGTATCCACGATCTAATGGTTCCAGACATATAGATTCTGGTTGGTGTTGCTAGAGGTAGTACAAATCTTGCACACTCTTTAGCAATACCTGAGTCAAGCATTTTCTTGTAGAGTTTCATACCCTCTTCAAAATACTTCTTGACTTCAACATCAAACTCTTGTTTGATAAAAGGATCGACATCATCTATTGAGTTCTGACGATTCTTTACATCTTGACGACGTAATTCAAACATAGGAATTTCATCGGCAAGCATAGAAGAGTCTGCATATCGTTGTGAAAACTCTTGATATGTAAAACTACGATGACGTAATACTTGTGCAGCAATACCCCTTGTAGTTTCAATCTGAAGAGTCATACTCGCTTGTTCAAAGATAGACCAGTGTTGATGCTTAATACAATAATTCAGCAAACCAGATACCTTAGGGTTATCTTGATTTACTGGATTACTTACTCTTGCAATGTATCCGATAGTTTTTTCAGCATCGGGTGTTACTGATATCAAAGATACACTCGTCATGTTTTATCAAATAGAAGTCGAGATAGAATGAATAGTGCTAGTGCTTTAAAATATCCAATGGTTGCAAAACCAAATAGAGGAGGCAATAACCAATTCCATATAAGCATTATCATAGCAGCTTTTACAAATGGTGTCAACAATGCTGCTATTGCTTCGCCTGCTTCTTTGTTCTGTTTTCTCTGTTCTTCAGTAGGTTGTTTTTTAAAGGGGGAATAAATTGTCATCTTTTCTTCTTCTTAGGTTTAGGATCGTTAGGATTCTTCCATAACTTTGGACTTACTCTTCCCTCAGTTTGAGTAAACTTTACAAATCTTTTCTTATACAAATCGTAATAGTGATCGAATAGATCTGCTGCCTTACTTGTGATTGCTATATCAAACAAACTCTTATCTTCTTTCTCGTCTTTATACTCAACAAGATAAGAATTGTACGGCAAGTTTCTATCGTTTGCAGCATCGGAACTACAATTTGAAGATATTATTGTGATTTTATTCAACTTCTGTTACCCCAAACTATTCCAGGAAATGCTTCTTGAACTACTGCCTTGGTTATTCTCTTATATTTAGAGGTGATCTTCTTATCTTTAGCAAGACAAAGTAGTTCTGCTTCTTCAGAAGATAGTCCTTCTAATAATTGAACAAACATAGTCTCCCTTTTTAATGAAGGTAGTTTGTCTTGTCCACCTTTAACAAAACGATAGAGACCCTTGTATTCGCTCTCTAAACGTGTGTGATCTGTTCCTATAGGTGCATCATTAGGTGTGTAAGGAACATCACCTTCTGGGAGCATAGAGATCACACTATCGTCAAAGTTAATAATTAATACCTGACGTAAAGCATTTGTATTATGTTTTTGGAGAAGAGTAATCTTCTCCGCTTTTGTTTTTGCGTTTGAGACTTTTCTCAAAACTTCTGAGAGTAACAATCTAGTGTTACTATTTTCCATTGTTTTGGGCATAATAAAAAATTCCTAAAATTTAATCCTCCTCATCCTCTGCGTCTAGTATATCGTCCCATGGAGAGTGAGGTCTGACGTACAAAAGTTCATCGTGCGTCATGTTTCCTTCTTCATCGAACATTTCTGGATGAGTAACTGATTTAGCATAAGCAGCGTTTTCGATGTAATCTTCAACGTATCCTTTTGCTAACCAGGAAACTGTAATCCCTAATATAAAGGCTCCTAGTGTTCCTAGGACGACTAAAGCAATTAACATGGTTCCCCCTTTGGGTAACTGTTTCTATTTAGAACGTTTCTTCCTCCCCTTTACAGAAGATTTTTTTCGTCCTGGTTTTCGATCGATCTCGTATTGCAATGCATCTTTTAAGATGTTATGTAGATACGTTCTGATCTTTCTTGCTTTAGGTTTTCCCAGATAACCATAGGCTTCTCTGAGCATGTCGTGTTCTCGATCAGAACCACCTTTAATATAAGCATCTAAATCTGAAATTGTCAATGCGAGGTTCTTCGCAGTATCCGACTCTATGAATTCACGAACTTGTTTCTTAGTAGCATTTGTATGCTGAAAATAAGGGTACGCCCTTAGAAGATACATGTCTTTTTGAAAGACAGCATCGACAGCATTGTCAACCATTTCATAAAATTCTTCATTCATTAGATCAATTTGCGTTCACGCAATAATTTTATTGAGTCGGTGCAACCACCGATTTTTTCTGAGTTTAACAGAACTTGAGGGAATGTGCTACCCCTACCAAACTCATCATAGAACGATTCCCGATTAAAGTCAACATCTAATTTATATTCTTGGTAAGTAAATCCTTTTGCGTCAAGGATTTGCTTTATCTTACTGCAGTATGGACATCCATTCTTGGTGTATACAGCAAAGTTGGTCATGTCTTCTAGTGAAATAAAAAAAGGGACTACATGAGTCCCTTTGATGTTCATCTTTATATAGATGATTTAGAATGTGAACTTCACACCTGCTTTTGCAGAGAAGTCAATGTCATCTGCTGCTGTTGTTACACCAGAGATCTCTCCGTAGAACTTGTCATAAGAACCGCCAACGTATCCTATTAATTCTACATCACCGAACTCATCAGCAGATTCTGTATGAGTTACAGTAGGTCCACCAGAAACATACCAACCGATTCCGCCTGGTGTTTCTCCTTCGTATCCAACTACTGCTTCTAGTCCACCAGATGTATATGCACCATCAGGATATGAACCAGTTGCTTCCAAATTAACGTATGGACCAGCAAAGGCTGCACCAGCGAATAGGAAAGGAGATGCTGCTACTGCAGCGATTGTTGATTTGATCATTTTTGTTTGAAGTATCTCGCATAGGGCATAAAAAAACCCTTGCGGATGGTAGATCCCCGACATGGGATCCATTTACATACGCAAAGGGTTACGATCTTTCGAGTCCTTTGTTACGTTGCTATTTAGTATAGCAGTATACTAGATATTTGTCAAGTGTCTTGATCTGCTAGTTTTACCTCTGCACTTCGCTTGACCATTTTAGCATAAAGGACATCCTCTTTAGACCATAGTTGTTTGTTTTTCTTTCTGCTTTTAATAAGTTTTTTTGCTGCTTTGATTGTTTCTTTTGATTTCATTTAATTTGTTTCTTGATTCTATTAACATTTTTGCTGCCTTCAATCTACCTTCATAATATGAATCAGGATCAACTTGTAAATCTACAATATCTGTTGGATCAACTATAGGATCAAATTCAACATCAGCATCCCCTACTATCTCTCGAAGATGCTTTGTTAATTGTTCTTTTGGGATTTTAGGTAACTCCATGATACTATTTATCCTTTTTCCATTCCTTTTTTTCATAGTCAAAGTTTGGATGAGGTGCTGCAGGAACCCAAGGTTTCTTTGATCTGTTATGAATAACAATGAATCTATCAGCAGCAAATGTACCTCCTATAGCAACTTCATATTCGTCAGTTGGTAACCAATTATATGTTCCATCTTTCTTTGTGTGTGCCATAGCACAATTAATTTCAGCAATCATCTCTGGTGTGAGTGACATGGGTTCTTGTCCGAGATCTACTTTCTCATTTAGAACTCTTTCTTCTGGATCTAATTTTCCAAGCATAAAAAAGGAGGGTATTAACCCTCCAATTATAACAGATGATTCTGTTTATATCAACCCCAGAGAACCTGCTGTGATACCAACTGCAAGAAAGAAACCAAATTCTAAAATGCCATGATACTCAGGAGATATTCCCAAAAGTTTTGATGTTAATTGAGTCATTTGTGCTTGTGCTCCTCAGCTTTTGTTTAGAGTGCGTTACCACGAGGTAATACTTCCTCAGGGAATACAAAGTTTTCATGCGGTTGGTCAACTGATGACATCCATGCTCTCATACCTTCATTTAAAAGAATGTTCTTTGTATAGAAAGTCTCGAACTCTGGGTCTTCTGCTGCTCTTATCTCTTGAGATACAAAGTCGTATGCTCTGAGGTTAAGTGCTAGACCTACGATACCGATTGATGATGTCCACATACCCATGACAGGAACGAACAACATAAGGAAGTGTAAGAATCTTTTGTTTGAAAAAGCAATACCAAATATCTGTGACCAGAATCTGTTTGCTGTAATCATTGAATAAGTTTCTTCTTCCTGTGTAGGGTCGAATGCTCTAAAGGTTGTAGAGTATTTGTTTCCTTCAGAATATGTGCTTGTGTCTTCATACAATGTGTTTTGTACTGTTGCACCATGAATGGCACATAGTAATGCTCCACCTAGTATACCTGCTACACCCATCATGTGAAATGGATTTAGAGTTATGTTGTGGAAACCTTGTATGAATAAGATATAACGAAAAATTGCTGCGACACCGAATGATGGTGCGAAGAACCAACTATGTTGTCCTAGTGGGTAGATTAAAAAGATGCTAGTGAAGACTGCGATAACAGCAGAGAATGCGAGTGCATTGTAAGGACGAATCCCAACAAGTCCTGCGATCTCAAACTGACGTAACATGAAACCTATGAGTCCGAATACACCATGTAGTGCTACGAAATTCCAAAGTCCACCGAGTTGTAACCAACGAACGAATGAACCTTGTGCCTCTGGTCCCCAAAGGAACATTAGACTATGACCCATAGCATCGCCAGGTGTTGACACTGCTGCTGTTAAGAAGTTTGCTCCTTCAAGATATGAAGATGCGATACCATGTGTATACCAACTTGTA
>Ga0209348_1001230_pt1 | contig 12553 bp, 18 predicted proteins | sample ETNvirenome_2_30_FD_184065 | JGI IMG/M metagenome (GOLD analysis project Ga0209348, IMG submission 184065) | Marine viral communities from the Pacific Ocean - ETNP_2_30 (SPAdes) (version 2) | ecosystem: Environmental > Aquatic > Marine > Oceanic | place: Pacific Ocean | collected 2013-06-22 | reverse complement strand
AAGTATCTTATTAAATCTTCTATGTCCATACTTAGGTTTTACTAGACTTAGAATACAATGAAATACAAGAATTTCAAATGAGCTCTATAGTTGTTAGCTTTTTTATTTTATTTGGTGGTAGCTATGGGGTTAGTTCTATACTTTTAAAAAAAGGTATTAGGATGCATGATCATAGCTATAAACCACAAGTGATTTCGACAAAATTGATTAAAATCAATAAATCAAAGAGCGATTGGTTTGTATAGCGTTGCTCCTTAATTCACTATTGGTAATATATGTATAAAGGTTTTAAATTATATGGAAGTCAATCTCCCAGTAGATCAGGAATTTGCAATTCATGCTGCTGCGATCGCAATCCAAACTTTAGACCGAGTAGAGTTAGAAGAAGCATTTATTGAGCTTTTACATCAAAAAGCACTAGATCGTCAAATGTTTTATGGCATTATGAAGGATCATGGAATAGATGCAGACATCCAATTTCAGCTCTCAACTGAAGGTCAAATTTCTTAAAAAACAATGGCTACAAGAAGAATTAATGGAACTCTTGATACATTCAGTGTAAACACTGGATCAGAGATTACTTATGTGGGAGGTTCAACCACAGGAGATAAAAGTGATGATGTAAGAGGATTTGAAGTAAATCCTGGTGGTACAGGAAATATTATTGTAAATCTTGAAAAAACATCAGGTATTCGCAATCTTCAGATATTCCAAAAGGATGCATTTGATGGTAGTAGTGCTCCTGCTGGATATCAAAGATTTTTTGATATAGAGAAAGCTGGTAAAGGAAAAGGAGCAGTTGGTATTGCAGTTACTAATGCTTCAAAAGATTATGTTGTTTTACTCACATATGATGGTTATTCTGAAGTAAGTTACAACGGCACTGTTGAAGTCCCCTAAGTATTCTTTCTTTTCAGAAAAAGGTTATAAATTAACTAAATCATTTACCCCTGCTAGAACATTTCTAGGCTTAGATAAATATGCTTCTTACAAAGACTTTGGTGAAGAGTCTTGGAAGATTGGTTATGGAAGTAAAGAACTTCACGGTCACGCTCTTACCTCAAAGGATAAAGCCACTCAAAAAGAGATTGACGAACAATTTTTTTTGGATTTAAGAGAATTTTCTAATAAATTAAAAGATTATGTATTTGTAAATTTAAATATAAACAGACGGGCAGCACTTTTGAGTTTTGCTTATAGCATTGGAATTCAATCATTTAAGAACTGTAAACTATTAGATCTTATAAATAGTTACTCATCTAAAACCAAAATAATTAAAGAGTGGAGTCCTTACATTAATACTTATTGGATGTCAGGAGGTGATCTAATGGTTGCTAGAAGACGTGCAGAGCTTAATATGTATTTTGCTGCGGATAAGGAAATACCTACCTTCTATCGCCATCAATGTCATACTGAGGCATGTTTATTGAATTTAGTCGAAACTTATAATGGATCTTCTAATCAAATCAAAGGAATTGAATATTTAGAAAAAAAATTTAGAGAATTTGACCCTTCAGGAGAGATTTTACGTCGGTTTTTTCGTTACTGGAACGAGAAGCCAAGTGGTCTAGGATCTCCGAAGCGAGCCAAGGTTGATCTTTAAGATAATCTAAGGCATCAATCAGCTCCATTTCTGGAGTGTAGTTTTCAATTAAATCTTTGTATTCAATCATCTTCTTGTGGAATATCTTTTAAATGTGCAGAAGGGATTGTTACATGTTTAAATCCTTCATGAAAAACTTGTGGTAAATTTCTCATTTTTTCTTCGTGCATTCCTATTTTAAGCAGTACTAAATATCCAATTAAGTCATTTACAACATCCTCATCTTCCGCAAGTAAACCAGCACCTTGCATAATTCGATTCAATTTATCATCAATTCGAACCAGTAATTGTTCTACTGGTGATGATTTACTAAACACTCTACATGGTTTTAGTGCAGAGTTACCATACTTTCTATTTTTATGAATTAAGAGTTCTTTGATATCATCGCAGACACCACTAATTTTAATTTCTGATTCAGACATAGTCATGTTAATTCCTCTTAGAATAGCTCTATGAAGTCTCAGTTTACTAGCAGTTACGATGTTGACAATCGTTATAGGTTCTACAAATCATTAGATCCTAAGAGTGATATCAGCAAAGAACGTCGGGGTGTAAGGCCAGGCGTTGATGATGGTAGCAAGAAAAATTTCTTGAGAGCATATATTAATAATTTAAATGATAGCGGTTTTCCTGCACCTGGAAAGTTAAAGGATCAAGAATTTCCTAGAGATAATTAAGTAATTACTTTTCCTAAATGAGAAAAGATATCTTCAAATTTATCTGTTTGTTGGAAACCCAACTCTAATTTAGGTAAGTATATAAAATATCCCCAATAAACAGGAGATTGCAAAGTATACATTCCTTTTCCGTGAATTAAGTTTGCTCTATTTGTAGGGAAGCACATTGGGTAATCCCATATTTCTGGGCATATTCTAAACATTTCTGGATATGTAGAAAAAAATAAAGCTTGATAAATATTTCTTAATTTCCATTCTCTTAGTAATCTCCTAAACCATATAACACTTGGAGCTTTAGCTCCTGCACCAGCTTTTACACTCCATCTCCATGTACCTCTTTCTTGTAAAAAAGAACAGCGTCCTACTGTTGGTGGAAATAAATAAACTGTTCCAGTCCAAGGATCATCTATATTTAAGCCATCATCTTTTGGTGTATATATTTTTTTTGCTCTCAAAAACTCAACATTAGCACTATGTGTTGAGCACGGATCTAAATCAATATCGCCTAATAATGCGTCTATATAAGGTAAATATTCACATGGAGTAAGCCAATCATCAGTTAAATCATTTATCTGTTTAGAAAGATATGATTTATTTTTCACATCATTTTAAATTCAGCACCTTTGCTATCAATTTTGTAGTGAACTAAAGACATCTCTTTAGAATCTTGAATAATAAATAAAGCCTCTTTATCTGGATCTAGTTTTTCTGCTCTGACAATAGCTTGTTTCATAACGTCAGCAGCACCTTCCATATCTTTCTTATTAAGGTCATCTACAGCACTTATGAGATTATCTACTGTTAAATAGAACATGGATTTCTTGTCATCTTCGTGATCAGGTACATAAACCATTGCTCCTGGACCATCATTATGATAAAACTTGTAGTAATATTCACACATGTCGGCACAAATTCTTTCAATAGTTAGCTTATAAAGTTTTGCCTCGTCTTCTCCTGTAGCTGTGCCTATGAGTTTTTTAAGTAAACGATTTCTTCTACTAGTCATTTAGTTTTACCTGCTTCTATATTCTTATCATTTTTTAACTTCTTGTCAATTTTTACAAATTTTGCTAAACCTGATTTTCTAAGTGTTTCTAATAGTTTTGGTAAAGGTCTATAAAGAACAACAGCTTTCTGCATATTTCCTATTTTTTTAATTAATTTTCCGTTTTCATCACGTAATTTTGCTAGTTCTCCCTGTCTAATTAAATATTCTGCAACACATCTGTATCTTCTTTTCTCCGCAAGATTAATTTCAGGATATCTGTCACATATAGTGCTTGTCTTCATGTCACTAAATGTAATCCTTATCTGATCTGCTAAAGAAAGACCCAACACAACATCTGTTGTACTAGTTTCATATCCAGAAATAAGTTCTAAATATCTTCTTAAGTCTGCGTTAGAAAAACTTCCAGAGGGTGGTATAAATATTTCTACTTGTTCAATTAGTGATGGACATAGTTTTTTTCTAAAATTTTTAATTGTTACTGAACCTATGTCTAAATGTTTGAATCTATAACTTTGATAGGTATTATCTGGATCTTTTAGAGGAGCATAATTAGTAGTATCTAATATATCTAACCAATCCTCTGTTATTTCTACTGGCATCTGAGGATCATATTACATGTATCTTTTTAAAACATAGCTTACTTTTGAAAATCTTCCCAATTATGGCTAATATCTTTGTAGAAGAGATATTTTTATCATGCGTCGCCCTATTACTTATGCTGAACTACTTTTACTTTTAGTGCTTATACCTCTTGGATGGATAGGTAGCACTCATCTGTACGAGTATGTTACAGATAGAATTACTATAGAATGTTCTTTTAAAAAATAAAATGGGTGGAAGTAAGCCATCAGCACCAACCGTAATAATGCCTCCTGAAACTAAGCCTGAGCAGTTTCAGACAATAGTGCCTGAAAAGAGTTTCAAGGATTTGGCTGAGCAGATGAAGAGGATAGAAACAGAAACTGGAAAGATACAAGACCAAAGATATGATCAAACAGGAACACCTTCACAACTGGGTGCTAGACAAGCTGGAATAAGAATGAGAGAGGCAGCAGCGTATTTAGGATCTTTACCATCTGCTCAACTTGATACAAGTTTTCAACCTACATTTAGACCATTTGATATAAAATCAACAGCTTCAGCTGCAACTACGGTGCCTGGACAAAGTGGTTTTAAAACTGGTAAGTCTGCTAGTACCACTACACAGCCACAGCGAAAATCTCAGCTAGATATTTTAAAAGATGCAGCTAAAGATAACTTAGTTAATGCTAAAAATGAATATAATGCAGCTCTTAAGTTAGCTGCACAAAAAGGAAGACCTAAGCCTACTATCACAAAAGATCCATCTTTTGCTAAACAGGATCCTATGGATTACTTGCCAAGAAAATATAATCCAGAAACTGGTAAAATGGAAATTGTTTAACTAATAGAACCAAAATCTAATACAGCGTCTGCTGAATCAGTAATAGATCCAAAGTTAATAGATTCATCAATACCTTCTGCAACAAAACGCCAGTCAAGAACAGAAACATTAAGACTAATAGAGTAATTAGTTTCTAAATATCTAATATCATTTGTAATTAAAAATAGATAATCTCCCTCATCTAAAGTAGTTTTTGGAAAATCATTTAGTAATACACCAGTATCATCATCTAAATAATCTATTGAACTTTCTTTATGGACATATCCTTCATTATTAATTGGTAATTCTTCTCTTCTCCCATCATCTAGTATTTGATAAAAAGCTAATAAAGTATTTCTATTAGTGTTTTCTTCATAAGAAAATTGAGAAAAATTTTGTGTAAATTGTATTGTTCTTGGTCTTGAAAGACTAATTTTATAAAAAGTTGTTTGTTTTCTAGTCAAACCCCCATGCGTATTATTAATAACAAAGGATTTAAAAATAGAAGAAAAATCACCTAGATCTATTGGATTATTTAAATTATCTCCAACTTCTGCTGGTCTTGGGTCAGATCCAAAATAAGATGTAGGACCATAAGCTGTTGGACCTCCTCCACCAGTAGGATAAGTTTCAACTAGTCCTAAATTAACAAAGCCTGTATTACTTGGAATTGTAGTTAAGAATCTGGACATTTTTGGCAGCTTGGTTTTTGTCTATTCTTGTAGTACTCGAATATGTTGTCATGACTTAGTTTAATCGAGGTAATTTTTTTTGGTTCTTCAAAATCTTTTAATTCTTTAATAGTTAGGTGTTTTGGATTACAACAAAAAGATTCACAAGTAGGTTTACTAAATATTCTGTATTTACCTGTATATCCCCTGCTTAACCAAAAAGCCACTCGTGGTGCTGATTGAGTTTTACCTGAGTGAAAAGGAGATGGAAAATATGCTGTTGATTCAGAATTATTTTTTCTTGTAGCTCCTTTCCAGACCCAACATGAATCTTCATCTTTGACATCTACTTGTTCCCAAAATCTTTTTACTTGCCAATACCATCTAAAATCAAATTCTCTAACATCTACAATGCATCTACCACTTTTAATTTGTTTCATACAATCTAAACATTCTCCCATTATTCCAAAATTACCTATATGAGTTTTTGTGTCTTTAATGTGCCAAGGGCATTCTAATTGTTGGTTCACGAGAAAATTTAATTTGTATTTTTTTGATTCTTCAGGAAAAGATAGAGATATTTTTTCACATATCTCCGAAAGATTATCCCAGATTTCTTTCTCATTGTAGTCATTATTTCTATTCTCAGCATCTTCATAAGTCTCATAAGAACAGATTCTACGAACCGAATGATAAGGAAGTCTATATGTTTTTGATAACTTTCTACTACTAATTCCCTTCTGACTCTCCTTTCTTAACTTACTTATTAAGAAAGTATCAATACTATTTTCATTTATTGATGCACTTTCATATGCAACATCTTTTCTTGTTCCCCAATAATAATGAGCTGGATTAAGACAATAAGGAGACTGGCAATAACCCTTTCTTACAATTATTGATTTTTCTGGAGTCGGTTCTCTACCTGTTAGATAAAGAAGAAGTTCCCTTGCATCCCTCCCTTGATATTGAAGTTTATTCTTTTTACTTGTATTAAATCCCTCGAAAGCAGAGTGTTTTATTTTTTTCATACACCAGCATTTTTCTTTTCCTAATATTTTTAGTCCTGTTTTAAAGGCATTTACGAACTTTATTTGGTCGTAAGGAGTCAAAAGATTGTATAAAAAAGGATTTTCAGTTTGCATGCAAGTAGGGGGTGTGGTGATTTTTAGTATAGAACCCTTTCATAGCAATGGCAATCGTTGAACACCCAAAACCCAATTTTTTTTGCCTATTTTATTTACTTCTAGGGAAAGTGAGGTTAGGTATGTGACTGTTAAATATTTTATATACACTCTCTTCCTATCCTCAACATATACGTAGCCGAGTAAAACCCCCATTTTTTTTGTGAACTTGGGTGTTCATAGTAAACTTATTGCGAGAGAATAGTTTTGAACAGTAGTATAGTCAAAAAGTGTACTAACCATACCTACTATTTTATATATAAGGACTCTAATTTTAAAAAATGCCGAGGTAGGGGTGGGTAATTGATTGTACATTTCGGAAAAAAATAATATACAGTCACTTCCTAACCCTAGTAGTTTTGTGAATGTTAATATAAAGAAACAGTATAAATTAAAAAAAATGCCAGGATACGGTGGAGTCGACCAATCAGGATTATCTATGGATAATGATTTAGGTGACCCAAGAAGACAATCAAGATTACCAGGTGGTTATGCGACTCAGGGTCAGGCAGTATCTGCTCCTTATGCTCAAGCAAATATGGAGGCTGCAAAAAAAACTAATCCTATGAATGCCAAATCTCAAGAAACTCCAATTGGAGATAGAGTTGACGAATTCTTAGGTAGGATGGCTTAGTAAAATGGGAGACAATGACTTCCCAGCAGTAATGGCAAATGGTGGAAAAAGTTTTGTAGATGGTTATATAAGACGTAAGAATTTGTATAGTCAATCGGGTTCAGATATTCCTGCTCTTTCAGTTGAACAAGATTTTGAACAAGAGCTAGGAAAACCAGCAATAGAAACAGTAAGAATTCGTAGATAAACAAAGCTTAAAATTAAATTATATATTAATCGGAGTAGATGTCACAAACAGAAGTACAGTTAATAAAAAGTAGTTCAGTTGTTGATGGTGACATAGTTGGTATGTCCGCATCAAAACTTACAGGAACATTACCAGCAGTATCAGGAGCAAATCTTACTAATTTACCTGCAGCAAATTTAACTGGTACTTTACCAGCTATTTCTGGTGCAAACCTTACTGGAATATCTGCTGGTATAACTCACGCATCTACATGGTACTTGACAAGTAGTTTTACTGGAGGTGCTATTCCAGTTACTGCCTTGTCTGCATATACTGGTGCTGGTGCTGGAACTATAGGTTCAGCAATGACAATAAGTTCTGGTATATTTACTTTTCCTACTACTGGTATTTGGTATATACAAGTAGATACTGGTTTTCAAATAGATGGAGATAGTAGATACAACAGAGCAGAGATAAGAACAACTACTGATAACAATACTTATAATTACGCACACTCTCCTTATGCTTTTGTTACTGATGCTGGTTCTTCTGGATCTATATATTTTAATCAGCACACTGGCCATCTTTTCGATGTTGTAGACACGAGTAATTATAAATGTAGGATACAGGTAGAGGTGCAAAATTCAAGTGTACAAACTTGGATGATGAAAGTATTATTTGTTAGATACGGAGACACTTAACATGAGATTTCCAGACGGAAGACCAGATCAAATAGAAGATTATCTTGTTAGAGTCAGAACAGGACAATGGTTTACTTGGTCAGACCCTTCCAATAAAATTTATGCAAATTTAGTAGTTTTAGATGGTGGTTCTAAACCTACAGAATCAGATTGCACTAATGGATTAAAAGCATTACAAGATGCTTGGGACTTAGAAAATGATAGTTACAAATCTAAAAGAAGGGCAGAGTATCCAAATACTGAAGATCAGCTAGACGACATCTACCATAATGGAATCGATGGATGGAAAGCTACCATAAAAGCAATCAAAGACAAATATCCTAAGAGTTGAGAGATTAGTCAATTTAAAATACTTATATAAAAAAGTATTTGTTTAGATGGCATACATAGGACCAGAACCCAAACTGGGGCGTAATAGGGAGGCAGATGATATTTCTAGTAGTTTTAATGGAAGTACAACTGCATTTACTCTTCAGGTAGGTGGATCAAATGCATCTCCTGGAACTGCTAATGACATTATTGTAAGTATTGGTGGTGTAGTACAAAATCCAAACACGGACTATACCATAGCAGGCAGTACTTTAACATTTACCACTGCACCAGCTAGTGGTTTAAGTTTTTTTGCAGTTCTTTTAGGGCAGAGTATAGATTCCTCTGTTGTTACACCAGCTGACGGATCAGTTACTGGTGCTAAATTATCAAGCCCATTAGATTTATTAGACAATCAAAAGATTAGATTCGGAACTGGAAATGATCTAGAGATATTTCACAATGCCAATGACTCAATTATAAATGACGCAGGGCAGGGAGATTTAAAATTGCAGCTAGGCGGAACAACTAAATTTCAATTAGCAAGTGGAGGTGTTTCACTTACAGGAGGAGCTGCAGCAAATATCACCACAGTATCAGCAGCATCAACTGTAACTTTAGATTTTGCATTATCTTGTCATCATAAAATTACACTTGGACAAAACACTCTTTTTGCAGCACCTAGTAATCAGGCTGTAGGGCAATCAGGTTCAATATTCATTACCCAACCTTCAAGTGGAAGTACCTTTACAGGAACATACAATACAGCATTCAAATTTACGGGAGGATCAATCCCTACGTTAACAGCTACTAATAGTGCTGTTGACCGTATTGATTATGTTGTGTTTGCAACTAACGAAATTCATTGTGCAGTTTCTTTAAACGTCAAAAATCCTTAGATAAATGCCTTTTTATGATGCAATAAGAATCGGAGCTTCTGGAGCTGGTGATTTTGAGGTAGAGCGTAGTTTAAGATTTAACGGTGCAGATGGTGCATTTTTAGAAAGAACTCCGAGTAGTACATCAAATCAAAGAAAAATGACTTTTAGCTTTTGGTTTAAAAGAGCAGTAAATGATAGTTTTACAACTGTATTTAGAAGTTTTGGAAATGCAGATAATAGACATGGGATAGATTTTGTATCAGGAGGACAGCTAAGACTATGGGGAAATTACAACGGCGGTGTAGCCATGTTAGTCCAGCCTACGCAAGTCTTTAGAGATTTTTCAGCTTGGTATCATTTTGTTTTAGCTTTAGATACGGAGCAAGGGACAGCTAGTAATAGAGTAAAAATGTATATAAATGGTGATCAAATAACTGATTTTGCAACTGCTACTTACCCTGCACAAAATTTTGACTTTGGCTTTAATGATCAAAATGCAGAGACACAGATTGGTACTGATGGAGGAACCTCTTGTAATTTTTATTTAGCTGAATTTCATGAGATAGATGGATTACAATTAACTCCTTCATCTTTTGCAGAGACAAACGCAACAACAGGTCAATGGGTTCCAAAAGATACAAGTGCATTAACTTTTGGTACAAATGGGTTCAGATTAAATTTTTCAGATAATTCTGGAACAACTGCAACCACACTTGGTAAAGATTTAAGCGGTAATGGTAACAACTTCACACCAAATAATTTTGTAGTTAGTGATGCTGTAAAAGATAGCCCTACAAATAATTTTGCTACATTAGATATTCTTTCAGAAAATGGTGGTACTTATAGTGAAGGTAATTTAAAAGTTGTTAGTACAGCAGATCCAGCTACTTCGAATATTGGATTTGCAAGTAGCAAATTTTATTTTGAAACATATGTAGGTGCAAATGCTAACCAATATGTTGGTGTAATTACTCTTGATGTTGGTTTAGATCCAGGCAGAGGAGGTAATTGGTCAGCTCACGGAGCTATTGCTTACAGAGGTGATGGGCAGCAATATAGTCTAAAAATAGGTTCTAGTTCATCAAGTACATCTTATGGAGCATCTTATACAACAGGAGATATTATTGGTTGTGCTGTAGATATTGATAATGATACTGTTACTTTCTATAAGAATGGAGTAAGTCAAGGTAATACAACCAATGGCGTTTCATATTTAAGTCCTACAGGAGCAAAAGATCGTATTTATGGAGCAATATTGTATGCTAATGGTGGTAATAATATCATGATCGCAAATTTTGGACAAGATAGTACTTTTCAAGGAACTGTCTCTGCTGGTGGAAACAAAGATACAAATGGAATAGGAGATTTTAAATATACAGTTCCGTCAGGATATAAAGCATTATGTTCAGCAAACTTACCCGACCCAACAATATTGCTACCTAATAAACATTTTGAGACTTTGACTTATACAGGAAATGGAAGTAATCCAAGAACTATAAGTGGATTACAATTTTCACCAGATTTTGTATGGTTAAAACATAGAAATGGTACAAGTTGGCATAGATTACAAAACTCTGTAGTTGGTGCAAATAAATTATTGTTTTCAAACTCCACAAATGCCGAGGCAACTGATGAAGTTAATGGACATCTTAATTCTTTTACAAGTGATGGATTTATTATTGATGATCCTAATGCAGATGGTTTAAATAATAATGGTGGAACTTATGTTGGGTGGAACTGGAATGCAGGGAGTGCAGCCAGTAAAACTTATAGAGTAGTAGTTTCTACTGCTGGAGGCAGTGGCAATAAATATAGATTTAGGAATTCTGCAAATAGTGCGACTTTTGCTGCAGATGCAGTAACTCTTGACCTTGAAGAAGGTGGCACTTATACATTTGATCAGTCAGATAGTACTATGAGTTCACATCCCATGCAATTATCTACAACAGCTAATGGGACTCATGGTGGTGGATCTGCATATAGTACAGGTGTAACTTATGAATTAGATGGATCGACTGTAACGGCATCTGCTTTTATTTCTGGTTTTAGTTCTGCAACTAGTAGAAAATTAATAATTACTGTAGCTGCTTCTGCACCAACTCTTTATTATTATTGCTATTATCACAGCGGTATGGGAGGTCAAGCTAATACAAACTCAACTCTTGGATCAAGTAATTTTGATGGATCATTACAATCAACAGTAAAAGCAAATACAACATCAGGGTTTTCTATTGTTGCGTATACAGGTAACGGTACTAGTGGTGCAACCGTTGGTCATGATTTAGGAGTTGCCCCATCATTTATAATTACAAAACAAAGATCAACTGCAGGCCATCATTGGAGAACATATCACGCAGAAATAGGTGCTACTAAAAGTTTATATCTTGATTTAACTAATTCTGAATCAGGGTCAGACGCTGGTTTTATGAATAATACTGAACCTACAAGTACTGTCTTTTCATTAGGTGATGATACAAACTTAAACGAAAACGGCCAAACACACATTGCTTATTGTTTTAATGAAGTAGCAGGGTATAGCAAGATTGGCAAGTATCCTGGAAATGGATCAAGTGATGGCACATGTGTTTTTACAGGTTTCAGACCAGCTTTTATACTGATAAAGCGTAAAGACTCAACTGGTAACTGGTTTATTTTAGATAATAAGAGAGATACATTTAATGAAGTTACAAAAGATTTATACCCAAATACAAATGGTACTGAAACAGATAATCCTAATTTTCTTGATTTCTTATCTAACGGTTTTAAATTAAGAACTACTGGTACTTCTGTTAATGCTGGAACAATGGTTTTTTTAGCATTTGCGGAATCACCATTTAAGAATAGTAGGGCAAGGTAAAATAAAATCATGGCATTTAAATTAAACGGAAATCCATTAGCAGTTGATGTGGCATTCACCCACAATGATATCCAATATCCTGCTAACTGGTTAAGACTCTCAACAGCAGAAGAAAAGACTGCTATAGGAATTACTGAAGTTGCAGATGCACCAATTTATGACTCACGTTTTTATTGGAGTGATGGAACTGCAAAAGCAATTACAGATACAAATGAAGTTGATAAAAATGGAGATCCAGTATTAGACGAAAACGGAGATCAGGTTGTTACTTTAGGTGTTAAATCAGTATTAAAAGCACAGGAAAAAGTTACTGCTGGTAGTTTGTTAGCTAAATATGATTGGTATGTTGTAAGAAAAGCTGAGAAATCTACTGCAATACCTACAGCGATTACAACTTATCGTGATGGTGTTAGAACAGCTTGTAATACAAGAGAAACAGAGATTGATGCGTGTAAAGATACC
>Ga0209348_1001229_pt1 | contig 12566 bp, 9 predicted proteins | sample ETNvirenome_2_30_FD_184065 | JGI IMG/M metagenome (GOLD analysis project Ga0209348, IMG submission 184065) | Marine viral communities from the Pacific Ocean - ETNP_2_30 (SPAdes) (version 2) | ecosystem: Environmental > Aquatic > Marine > Oceanic | place: Pacific Ocean | collected 2013-06-22 | reverse complement strand
GTGCTTCTAGCATGGGTTCTCTCTCTGTTGGTCAAGTTTCTTCCTCTGCGGGCTTCATCTCCCCATTGGCACAAACTTCCGATCTTGGTATCCTTAACGTAAAGGGAGCGGCAACGTTCCAAAGTAAGGCTGCTGTTCAAGGAAAGTTCATGGTTTCTGGTTCTACCGTTCTTGGTAACGCTTCCGCTGATGTTGTCGACTCGCTCGGCGCCGTCTTCGGTCTGCCAAACCTTAACGCCACTACCGGTTCGACTCCTAAGTTGACCATGTACACTGCTACTGGTAACCTTGAAACTCGTACACGCGCTCAGTTTGTTGCTGATATCGCTGGTACTGGTCTTTCCACTTCTGGTGGTAAGCTTGTTCTGTCTTCTGACACGAGCACAGTTGCTAGCTTTGCTGACGAAGCCAAAACTCTTGTGGAAGGCTTCAACTACGGTACTGCTACTTTCACCGCAGATCGCATTCTGACTCTTCCAGCTTCTGCTGGTCTTCAGGTTGGTGATGTTGTTCAGGTTAAGGTTGCTGCCCTGGGTGGCAACAAGGCTATCATCGCGAGAGCTGGTTCTCAAACCATCGATGGTGTTAACGAAGTATACATCCAATCCGATTTTGGTGCGGTTTCATTCAAATATGTTGCTGCTGATCTTTGGAGAATCTGGTAATCTAGATTTATCTATTGGATTCGTTTATCCTTTTGGTGCCTCCCCCTTGTGGGGGGGCATCTTTTTATGAATATTAAGATGAGTAAGTTCTATTTAAAGATGGTGAGGTAACAAATGGCTTATAATGTTTTAAAAGGAAATGTTGCTGGATCGGTAGATCAGCACGCAGATCAAGAGATAGATGGTGTAAAAGTTTTCAAGAACACCATAAGCGCCAGTGTCTTTTACGATACCGACGCCCAAAGCCCCTGCGCAACAATAAAAGATGTCGCCATAACCAGAATCGAAGGCGCCGCTAGAAATTCTATTTTAACGTACAATGGCGGCACCACCGCAACAGCTAATTTTTCATTGGTGTATGACAAAAATACATTGTTCACTGAAAAGCTCGTAGCAAAAGAGATAGCAGGCTCTGGCACAAAGCTAATTAATTTGCCAGCTAATAAGTTTATAAATCCGATTAATGCTGAATACATAAATCACGGAAAAGGACTAACAGGAGTTAGGGGGCAGATACAAGCAGCAATCGGCGCCGGCCTAAAATTTGAAGATCAAAGTATTACACCAGATCTATCAGTAGTGGGCGCTTTGAACATCAAAGACGAAAAGATTATTGTAGACCCAACGCGCACAGATAATTTAATTTCCAGCGGTCAGACGCTAAGTGATGACGATTTAATAATTGTTGCGGACGTATCTAAAAGAAAAACAAACAGTGTCACTGTTTCTCAGCTATATGAAAATTATATTGATAATAAGATAGCGAAACCTTCCGGCAATAAAAATGAAATTCAATTTAAAGACAGGCGAAAATTCTCTTCGTCTCCAAAGTTTACATATGATGCTGCAAAATCTTTGCTTACAAACGAAGGAACACTCAACACTCTGAATGCGACAGTAGAAAACAGCCTAACATGCAATGGTGCTATATATCAGAATATTAAAAGCATTAGTGATGTTTCGGTTTACGAGATTGGTAATCTAGATCACACAGTGTTGGTGGATACCTACAAAAATAGCGTAACAGTTAAGTTACCCCCTGCAATCAACAATAAAGGAAGAGTGATTGTCATAAAGAAAGCTAATACTGACAAATACAATATAAAATCTAATATAATTAAAGTCGAAAGCGATGGTGAACTCATAGAGCAAAAAGAGCATATCACAATCAAGATGAATTATTCGATGCGAACCTTACAATCGGATGGAAATTCATGGTGGATTGTGGGAACCAATGGAACATGAGCACTATTTACAACACGAAGGAACAATATTATGGCTTATAATACCTCTAAAGGTAAAAGAGATCTGGGAGATATCGAATTCGAGGGCGATCCGGATACCCAAATAGACTTCGGACAAAATACAATTAAGCTTAGAACAAACGGAAAAATACAATTTGGAGTTTTTGGTTCTAAGTTGTTTTGTTCATCTTCTTTAACTTCTTCCAATGGCTTGAAGGTGTATAATAGCGCTCAAGCAGCAACTAAACTAGCAGTGAATAAGAATGGCGCCCTCTCTTCGTCCCTGCACGTTTCAGCCTCTGCGTTCCGCGGGCTAGCCGAAAGAGTTACCTTTCCAATAAAAACAGTAACCGCCAATTATTCGGTAACAAAGTGGGACTATACGGTATTGGCTGATACCTCCACAGCTAACATTACAGTCACAATACCGGCTGCATCAACTGTGTCTGGAAAAATATATAATGTTAAAAAAATAAGTGGGTTAAATGCTGTGACAATCACAAGTTCCGCCGGCAGTACAATAGATTCGGCTACAAGCAAAATAGTTACAACCAATAACGAATCTATATCGATACACTCAAACGGAGCCTATTGGTTTATAATTTAAAAAGGATTAATTAAAAATGAGTTTTTCTAAATCAGACGAAGATGTTCGAAGCCTAGAGCCGGTAATATCTATCAGATCAACCGAATTATACTTTGGTTCTGCCCCTGTCGGCAGTAGATATTTGTTGGTCGATGGAGATGATGTGTCAACTTACCAGCTAATTGGAGCATATGGAAACCAGATTAAGCAAAACGGCGCCAGATCAGGGGTAAACCTGACAGGTACTGTCGCGGCATTAAATGGTCTTAACCATAACATTATTGGTCTTGGGGTCGACACGGTTGGTGGTACCCCATACGATGACTCCTCCGGTACCACATGGCCAGAATTAATTACATTTTTGAGTTCCACACAAGATACAAATATAAAGGTCTTTGCAGTGTGCGGACCTCGTCAAAACATACCTTCCGGCAGTTCAAATCGGTGGGGAGTAGTCGGCGGAAAACTAAAGAATAACCACTATGTAATGGGACCAAAAGCCGCGGCAAAACACTGGGCAAGCGCTGCAGCGGAATTATCTAAATTATCTCTTACTTACCCAAATTTATTTGGCTGGACAATTGATGATTTTCCTGCCAAAAATGATAGAATACCATCCTATACTTATGCCCATGTGCAGCGTATTGTAAGGGCTGGACAACGGTGGAACCCAGATTTTCAGTTTTTTCCTACACATTATGTAGGAGACGCCATGAAGAATGCTATTCTATCAGTCAGACTTGGCTTTACATACGATTTCCCAACATCAGCGGCAGAGTATGTTGGCGCCACTATGGGCTTTAAGTTGGTAAAAGAGGACATGCCATCTGTAGCAAACTTACATCTGGTCCATGCAATTGACGACACAACAGATAGTTCGAATACAGTCAGAGTGGTGAAGATAAACGGTACCGAAGTTTGGAAAGGAACTTCAGCAACTGATCCCGGCAATCAGAGAGTAGAGGTTGATGAGGTTAACGTTATGCCTTATCTGCGCGCAGGTGGTAATACCGTAGAACTATATGTTAGCGGCTCTGGTGCAGTTAACCAGTTTGTTAAACGAGTGTGGGGCGTCGAACCGCGAATCATCACCAACTGTAAAAATCCAGCTTTCCAAGAGCTTAGCAGAAAAAACTTAGCAGCTGGCACGGGAGGCGGGCTCACTGAGCCGGTTTTTGATTTCAATGGAGGCGCCTCATATTACGCCCCAGGTGCAGGATTTAGCGGAAGCGCGAAAGGCGAAGTCAATGCAAGATATAGATACGTCGCTGCATGTCCAAGAACCATATTGGTTTATTCAAACGACCAAGGAGAAATTGAAAGCAGATTGGGGCTCGTTTTCCAAGCCTATAATAGAAGTCTACCAAGCACTGGATTACTACATGTTCAACAAGGATTCTTGTTTGATCAACGCATTGAGCCTGCTAGCATAGCAAGAAAATTCAGATCTGGTTCAGCATATGCAGACGGACAGCTTGTGTGGAACTATCCCACATATCTTAAGGCGCCACTTTCTGGGGTCTTCTCAAAGAGGTCGGTACCCAGTGGAATGGCTTTAGGTGGTGTGCAAACAACTTTCCCTAGGTATCAATTAGCAATTCGAGGGCACTACCAAAGATGGACAACCAAGAAAGCTTATGAAGGATCTCTTAAATTCAAAGTTGCAACTTTAGGAGGACTAAAGCCAGCAGATGGTGGACCATATTGGAGAACCATTTTAGCACCTTCGAGTTCCGCGTGGCCGCATGTTGCTGCCACAGCCTTCTACAACAGAGCAGGGGTTGCAGGCTATACAACACCTGAAACGGCTTCAAATCTTAGCCCTGCTTCTAAAATAGTATTTGAAACATTTGTTACCGGAGGATACGGAGACTCATATATTCAAGCAAGATTATCTGCTTCCGTTGATGATGTATTCTTGAGTGAGTCCGCTTGGGATTTTAAGAGCGGAATTACTGGTAGCATAATGTCTTCTATGTATAATTCCGTTAAAGGTTACTATGATGAGGTCGCGACCGCCCGAGATTCATTGCGAAATAAAATTATTGAGCGCAAGGCAGGGCGATGGACAATATACACTCCATCAGATGGTGATACAGTCTTTGTTGAAAGCGACGGCGAAAGAAGGCGGTACAATGCCACAAGAGATGAGTGGAAAAAAGAAAGCATTATCCCAGCAAGCTTAACTGTTACGGGAACGATTGACGCCAGTGGTCCGGTGCACCGCGGCGGCTTGTTCTCCGCTAGACGTGATGCTGCACAAAGTTTCAATTTTACAAATTCATTTAAATCAAGCTCAATTACTTGGAACAAGGTTTCACTGATTGACGAGGAATATTATTCTGGCTCTGCTGGTTCGCCAGCCATAGAGATTTTAGCCAACGGTATTTATAGAATCTCATATGGTACTAACTGGTATCAAACAGGATCTTGCACTCTAGACGCTGCGTTAAAGATTAAACTTGTATCTTCTAGTTATTCTGCTGGCGAAGGTCATGCCGCATACACGTCGTCGATTAGAACAGTCCCTGCTTCGGCAGAATATGTAACGATGTGGAAGCCCTCGGGCGGCACCCATACCCGCGGCTCGACGTCAGTTACTACTACAACCGAATTAAATTCTAATGACGTAATTCAATTATATGCAGAGCACATAGCCGGTACCTTGCCATGTGAACTGAGCACTGAAACAGATCAGGCTTGGATTTTCATCGAGAAATTAAAGTAAAGTATTGGTTTTTGGCTTCAATAACACTATTTATTTTGAACTATTGCCATTTTAGGAGATGATTTATGTCGAGTTTGCTTAACGAAGCAATTGTGGATGCTAAGGCACTAAGAGCCGCGGCGTTAAAAAATGCTGAAACTATCGTGATTGAAAAATATTCTGCAGAGGTTAGAGAAACCTTGGAACAATTGCTGGAGCAAGAAGAAGCCGCTCTCGGTGCTGCAGCACCTGAACTTGGAGCTGATTTGGGCGCCGGCTTAGATGCAGCAGCAGACCCAGCTGCAGCGGAAGAGCCATTGGATTTAGGTTTGGATGCCGAAGTGCCTACCGAAGAAAGCGCCGAGACCGAAGAAGTAACAGAAGAAGACCTTCCCCTTGCTGCGACTGATGGATTCGCAGATTTAGAGGGGCAAAACTTATCGTCATTTCCTTCAGGCGGAGAAGAGGTAGAGCTTACCCTTGATTTGGGAGCACTCCAGGAGGGCATAGAGAACCTTAAGCAAGAATTGGATGAAAATCAAGAAATCGATTTAAATTCGATTATTGGCGAGGGAGGTCAAGACGACAACACCTCACAAACATGGCAAGTTCAGCCTTCTAGCGATCCCTCCGCTGAAGAAGAAGAAGCAGATTCACAAGCTATGCAGCGCGCTGGCTTAGAAGAAGAAGAATCTCTTGATGAAATCGCACCATTAGCCGCAGCCGGCTTAGGAGCCGCAGCTGCCTCAATGTCAGGCAAGCGCGATGATGATGGTGATGAAGATGAATCGGACGTTCAAGAAGAAATGGACTTAGATTCGCTGGCAGATGCCATTATGGAAAAGCTCACTGTAGACATGGGAGCAGATTTAGGCGGCTGGGCAGGCCGCTCGTCTGAAGACCAAAAATGGGCTATGGAAAAAGAATTAGCACACCGTAGAAGTACTGGTGTGGAAGAAGAATTGGATACCTTAAAGAAAGCTCACGAAGAGTTGGTTTTTGAAAATAACCAACTCAATGAGAATTTTTTACAATATAAGCAAGCCATCCAAGAGCTTAAGGAAAATTTACAAGATGTAAATCTTTCAAACGCTCGCTTGCTTTATACGAACCGGATTTTGAGAAATACCTCCCTAAATGAGCGGCAAAAACAAAAGATTGCCGAAGCGATTTCTGGCGCCGGTTCCGTGACAGAAGCACGTACGATATTTGATACGCTTCAAAGCACAGTGGAGGCTAAGCCTAAGCGAAGCCCGCAATCACTTAGCGAAGCAATTGGTCGTCGAGCAAATGTCATTCGGGCAACTCGTCAAGAAACGCCCGTGTCTGATCCATCCACGGATCGGATGAAAAAACTAGCTGGAATAAAATAATCATATAAAAAAAAGGAGGTGATTTAAAATGTCTAGTATTATCGAAAGATTGACCGAAGGAGTTGTCAATCGTGATATGCGAGCAGAGAGCCACGCTCTTCTTTCCAAGTGGGAGAAGACCGGACTTCTTGAGGGTCTTGATTCAGACCGTCAAAAGGGCACTATGTCTCGCTTGCTTGAAAACCAAGCAAAAGAATTACTGCGCGAAAGCAGCAGCATGAGTGCTGGAGATGTCGAGGGCTTTGCAGCTGTCGCGTTCCCCATCGTTCGTCGCGTTTTCGCTGGCTTGATCGCAAACGATCTCGTTTCCGTTCAACCAATGAGCCTACCAAGCGGTCTCATTTTCTTCCTTGACTTCGTGTATTCCCCCGACCTCGGTGGAAATGCGGATGCACAGTTGGATAGATTTGGTAACGTTTCTGGTTCCTCGATTTACGGTACCAACAAGGTTGGTTCGCAAATCACTGGCGGTGTAGACCTCGTTGGTAACTTGGCTCAGGATCGTTCAGGTCCTCGCACCGTTGGCGCTCGCGGTTACGCTTACGCTTCACCGACAGCAGACCAAAAGGCTGGTAAGGGTCTTTTTGCTATTAAGAAGCAGTGGGGAATTCACTCTTCGTCGCTTCATACAGCATACGCTCAGCAAAAGCTGATCGACTACGATCCTGATATCAATGCACTTACGGGTAGTGGAACTGCTTTTAACTGTGTTGTTGTCGATGTTAACAAGGCAGCTTTCTTGTCCGGTTCTAAAACTGCTGACTTTGATAACCTTGCAGCATTCTCGATCACAACATCATCTTGGGCAGCTGCCTTTAGCTGGTCTAACGAGAGTACATACCCTGCGCGTCAAATCCGTCGACTTACCCAATTGGTTGATTCTACTGATTCCGCGACAGGCGCCGACGCTGTTCGTTTCGTTGCAGTTGTAGATTCTCGCGGTACCACGTGGGCTGAAGGTGGACCCGTTACGGTCGAAACTCCAATCGTTGACACTTTCCAAAACGCCGGTTCCGGTCGTCTTGGTGCAGTTGTTGGTGCTACCGAGTGGGGTCTTGAGGGAAGCGCAAACATCCCAGAGATCGACATCAAGGTTGACAGCATCGCTGTTACCGCTCAAACTAAGAAGCTCAAGGCTAAGTGGACTCCGGAGTTAGGTCAAGACCTTAACGCCTACCACAACCTTGATGCAGAAGTTGAGTTGACGTCGATTCTTTCGGAGCAAATTGCTCTTGAAATCGACCGCGAGATCCTTGGTGATCTTGTGAATGGTGCTACTGCATCTACTTACTACTGGTCACGTTCGCCCGGTCTCTTTGTTGACCGTACGACTGGCGCAGAGATTGGTGCTAACACCAAGGCTCCCGACTTCACCGGTACTGTAAGTGAGTGGTATGAGACTCTTGTTGAAACTATCAACGACGTTTCTGCACAAATCCACCGCAAGACTCTGCGTGGTGGCGCTAACTTCATCGTCTGCGGACCTGAAGTTGCCAACATCCTTGAGTTCACTGCAGGATTCCGTGCCAGCGTTACTGCTGACGACGACCGTGGCTCCGTTGGTGCCGTAAAGGTCGGCGCTCTTAGCAAGAAGTTTGATGTCATTGTTGACCCATACTTCCTTCGTAACGTGATCCTCGTTGGTCGTCGCGGCTCCTCTTTCCTTGAAAGCGGATATGTGTACGCACCATACGTGCCACTGCAAACTACACCAACGATCTTCGGCGTCGAAGACTTCGTGCCCCGCAAGGGCGTCATGACTCGCTACGCCAAGAAGATGGTTAGACCTGATATGTATGGTCTGGTTATATGTCGTGGCTTGCTCGGCGAGTCTGGTGGCTGATAACTAATCAGCTTTAAGCCAAATATTTAAAGCCCCCGTCATTTGACGGGGGCTTTTGTATGTTTAAATTCCCCGGCTCAAGTCGGGGTTTTTTTTAAAAAATGTCGATCTCTCAAATTTTTTCGCCGGTAAATTTTTGAGATTTCCGTTTTTGTGGCATGATAAACTATTTACTAGGTACCACTACATATAGGAGATTGTAACATGGGTAAGAAATGGAAAAAGCTTTGGCTTTATGAAAGAAGAGCAGCAGTGAATAAAACCACAGAGACCGCTCCAGAACCAGAGCCAGCTGTCACGCCAGCGGCGCCGGCGGTAAGTGTCGAAGAGGAAGAGGCTGCGCCAGCGCCTGCTCCAACTACTACAAGGGCCCCCAAGGCGAACCGCACACGCAGACCAAAAAAGTTAACGAAGTAATATAAAATAGCTTTTTATGTCTATTGAATTTTAGTGTTTATGAAACTATTTAATCAAAGGAGGTCTTACGTGTGCCCACTAATCTTAATCCAAAATCTGAAACCAGCGCAGTAATATTAACGAGCACCGGCAGTGCTAAAAAAGTTGCTGCCGGGTGTCCGATAGGGTTTTACACAGCATCAGCTGATTTTTTATCTGGTGCTGCTATGCAGGTTGGTTATGTATACAAAAAGCTGGGTGGTGACGTCGTTGACATCGAACTAACCCCTGCGAACGTATACGCAGCCTACGAAGAAGCAGTTCTTGAATATTCTTATATTATTAACTTACATCAGAGCAAAAATGCACTTTCAGATGCACTGGGCGATGTAACGGGAACATTCGATCATAGAGGAAAACAGAAAACCGGACCTACTGGTTCCAATATGAGATTTCCACGCTTTCAGATGGCTTATGGCAAAAAAGTTGGTGATGGAATGTCTACCTTAGCAAATATGGGCGGAACAACGCCGATATATTCAGCTTCATTTGTTCCACAGCAAGACGCACAAGACTACAACCTACAAAGCATAGTAGAGTCTGCGTCTACAAGCGGTAAAGATGAGAGCGGTCGAAATGTTGGCTATGCAGGTAAAGTAGGTAACAAAAGAGTATTCGTAACAAGAGTATTTTTTAAATCTCCGCGTGCTATGTGGCGTTTTTATGGGTATTATGGTGGCATTGGTGTGGTAGGAAATTATTCCACATATGGTCAGTTTGCGGATGATTCTACATTCGAGATTATCCCAACATGGCAGAACAAAATGCAAGCCATTATGTATGAAGATTCGCTATTCACTAGAACATCACACTACTCATATGAGATAAAAAACAACATGCTAAGATTGTTCCCGGCGCCAAGTTTATTTCCTTTTATGAATAGTGAAATATGGTTTCAGTTCTACGTAGAAAGTGATTCAACAGCCTTGGGAGCCGGCTATGATGACGGGGTAAGAGGCGTCAACAATATGAACTCACTACCGTATGGAAACATTCCTTACAGGAATATTAATGCGATCGGTAAGCAGTGGATTAGAAAATATTCACTAGCACTGTGTAAGGAAATGCTCGGTCAAATCAGAGGTAAATTTACCACTGTTCCGATCCCAGGGCAATCTGTTACGCTAAATCACAGCGAACTTTTGTCACAAGCGAAAGATGAACAACAACAATTAAGAGATAAGCTGCTAGAAATACTCACTAGCATGGAATACAGCGAGCTTATCAAGAAAGACAGCGAGAAGGCAGAGGCAACCGCGACGACATTTAAGAATTCACCTCTACCAATTTTTGTGGGGTGATATAAATGTCAGACGAATGGAAAAGACCTGCTCAGCCACCCCCTCCGCTCTTTTTAGGTAAGAAAGAGCGTGATCTTGTCAAGCAACTAAATGATGAGTTGATTGAAAAGGTCATCGGACAACAAATTTTATACTATCCAATTGATATGGAGCGCACCAACTTCCATGATTTATATGGAGAGGCGATTAAAAAAACATATCTATCCCCTGTCAGGGTTTATGCTTTGGTTGAGTTTACCGATTATTCTACTGATTACATGCCGGGTGCCGGAATTGACAAATCTTGGGAAATTAAGGTACATTTTCATAAAAGACGCCTTGAAGAAGATCAAAATATGTATGTCAGAGAAGGTGATTTTGTTTTGTATGGTGATTACTACTATGAAATTGTAAAATTAAGTGAAGATAGTAAACTTTTTGGACAAGTTGAGCATGGATTTGAAATAAGCGCCATATGTAAGAGAGCAAGAAAGGGACTTTTTGATGCTACCTGATAATTTTGATTTTGCAATGATTCCGGAGACACACGGCACAGGGTCCGTGGGGCTAGAGGCAGTTGGCATGCTAGCATCCGACATTGAAAATATTGATTATGCACTAACTTCGTGGGTAAAAGAAGATCTTCGACTTGAAACTTTAACTAATGAAGGCCGAAGAGCGGTGCCTGTTCTTTGGCAAGTTCCGGAAAGATCATTTCAGATAAAACACAAAAAAGAATTAAGAGATGACGGCGATGCGCTTAAATTACCGCTAATCAGCATAGAAAGAACCGCAATAGTTAAAGATCCAGAAAGAAAAGGCTCTTTTCAGGCACAACTTTACTCCGACAAGGGTGATGGCAGGACCGGTCGAATGGTTATTGGTCGAAGAATTTTAGAAGATAAAACCAGAAATTTTGCAGTTGCAGCAGCGATGAGAAAACTGCCAAAAGAAACTAAATATCAAGATTTCTATCCGAGAGTAAATAAAAAAATAGTTGTACAAACTTTGACAGTCCCAATACCTGTCTATGTCAACATAGACTATAAAATAAGTATTATTTCTGAATATCAGCAGCAACAAAACGAATTGGTGGCACCATTCATTGCTCGCCCGGGACAAATAAACGCATTTTCCCTGAAAAGGAACGGTCATCTCTACGAAGCTTTTATAGATTCCAACTTCACACATCAGAACAATGTCAACAATTTGGCAGAAGAAACTCGGCAGTTTTTAACCGAGATAAATATAAAAGTATTAGGATATTTGATCGGAGAAGGTGAGAATGACGATAGAGAGCTTGTAAGAATAGAAGAAAGCGTCGTTGAAGTGACCTTCCCTCGGGAGTCTGTGCCACTTCCAGGTGATCCATCATTATTGGGCGATTAGTTCCTGAAATGGACCCAAAATTATTTAACTACTTCAAGACTTTTGAAAATGCATAAACTATTTACTGTTGATTGTCCATCAATTAGACTACTTTATTAAAGAGAGGGTTTCGCCAAGATGTCTGTTAAAAATTTTAAATTCGTATCACCCGGTGTGTTTATCAATGAAATCGATAATTCGTTCATTCCCAGAACACCGGATAATATAGGTCCCGTAATTATCGGTAGATCTTCCAAGGGTCTCGCAATGCAACCTACCAGGGTTGAATCATTCAGCGACTTTGTGACCATGTTCGGAGATACTGTTCCCGGTAATAGAGGTGGAGATGTATATCGAGAAGGTAACCATCAATCCCCAATGTATGGTACATATGCCGCGAAAGCATTCTTAAACTCTAACGTAGCTCCTCTCACTTACGTTCGACTTTTGGGAGAGCAGTCAGTTAACAACCGCAATACTGCTGCAGCCAAAGCTGGCTGGCAAACCACAACGGCGCCAGTCGCCGGCGGTGGTGCTTATGGACTGTTCCTGATCAAGTCTTCTAGCATTACTGGAGCAGGCGTCAAGGGTCCAAACAACATCGGCACTATGAAGTGTGCGGCTATTTGGTATTTAGATAACGGCAGCATTGAACTCAGCGGTGCAGTATGGGGATCTGCCGGCACTACCGTAACGTCTTCTGCTGGAACACTAATTCAGTCGGATGAGAACGGAATATTTAAGATGTCCATTGCCGGCACCGCACAAGGATCACAAACATTTACATTCAATTTTGACGACAATTCAGAGAACTTTATTCGTCAACAATTCAACACCAACCCGCAACTCATCGGTTCTCAGAACTATTACCCTGCGTCTGCGGAAGTTGATTATTGGCTTGGAGAGACGTTTGAGCAAGACGTCAGAGATGCCGGCGCCGTAGGCGCCCAGTCGGTCGGAATTATCTTGGCTATTGGTTCTGGCTCGGTGGCTGCTCCAACGGTTGGACCTCAAAAAATGAAAGGTCAAGCCTCTCGCGAAGCT
>Ga0209348_1001228_pt1 | contig 12581 bp, 38 predicted proteins | sample ETNvirenome_2_30_FD_184065 | JGI IMG/M metagenome (GOLD analysis project Ga0209348, IMG submission 184065) | Marine viral communities from the Pacific Ocean - ETNP_2_30 (SPAdes) (version 2) | ecosystem: Environmental > Aquatic > Marine > Oceanic | place: Pacific Ocean | collected 2013-06-22 | reverse complement strand
GAGCGTGGCGGACAGAGGATACCGACAAGTTCTTCTATGAAATAGAGGAAAAGAAAAATGATTAAAAAAATTTGGAAAAAAATCAAAAGTTGGTTTTGGCCTAATTAAATGATTGGGGGTTGTTATGAACTACAGGTTCACAGCAATACTAATAATTTTGTTATGTTTACTAGCGGTTTTTGTACGGCCATCGCAGCCGTTGCAAGTTGATCCAAAAGATTATATAATCCCGCTACCAAAACCAAAACATGAGTAAAAAACCTTTAAATATATCTGAAGAAGCTGCCGTACAGATGCCCATGAAAACGGTTGCCAGTTTGATTGCGCTCGTCGCAATCGGCACCTGGGCTTATTTCGGACTGCACGAATCATTAAATCAAGCAAAGACTAAACTAGAGTTGATGAATGCAGATGTTGAAAGCAACACAGAGTTTAGAATAAAATGGCCACGTGGACAAATGGGATCACTGCCCGCAGATAGCGAGCAATACATGATGATCGAGGACCTCTACAAGACCACCGAGCGATTAACAAAACACATAGAGTCAATGGCATTAAACAAAGTAAATATAGAATTTTTAACAAAACAAATGGACAAAGTTTTAGTTGATATCGAAAAATTAAAAGATGCTAACAGAGATCTTGGCTACAAGAATGGTAATAGTAAATGATAGAAGTTGTTGTAGCTTTACTTATGTTCTGGGACGGAGAGATTAAAGAACACAGAATTCAAGAAAGCATGGCTGCGTGCCTTCGCGCCCGTCGCATAGCGGAAAGAGAGTACAATCCTAACGTGTCTTACAAGTGTATACGTAGTGAGGCAGAAACAGAAATATATTTAGGTGAAAAATCTATAAAAAAGCTTATACTAAAATAATGAAAATATCAGCAGAAATAGTTAATGGTGTTTGTCCCACCTGTGAAGAGTATACACCACTAGTGAGTTTAACACCTGAAACATACCGATGTATGACTTGTGGCACTGATTTAAAACAACATATAAATGGTAAGATAAGTTATATACCTCAGATTTCATCCAACACTCTAACATCAGAGGTGCAAAAGTATTTCGATGGCCAAGAAAGCTAAAAGTTTATACACGAAAGTTGCACACGAACCTATATTCCATAAAACAAGCATAGGTAGAAATCCTAGCCTTGCAAAAATGAACAAAAATAAGCGTAGAAGTTTTAAAAAATATCGTGGCCAAGGCCGTTGACAAACATCCCAAAATATCCTAGTATCTAATTAGAAATAAATACAGGAGAAAACTAATGACTAACTTAAATCAATCAATAGATATATTAGAACTTAGTATTAGATCTATGAATGCTTTAAAAAAGTATACAGAAATAAATACTATTAAGGATCTAGTTAAGAGCTCTAAGGGATACCTATTAAGGACACCAAACTTTGGCAGAATGTCTTTAAAAGAAGTTGAAGAGTCCCTATCATTAATAGATTTGAAACTTGGTATGAGTGATGAAGATCTATTAAAATATGAACCACCACTTTCATCAGATACTGAAGAAAATAATACTAAAACAAATGGTAATGGTAAAAGTGTTAAATACAATCTAAACTACGATATTTTAAAAGTTGTTAAAGAAGCTTTTATAAAGTCACATCGTAGAATTATCTATAAAACAGAGTGGACATCTGAAGAAGTTAAAGATTTTTTTGACGATCATCAGAGTGTTTTAAATACTTATAGACAATCATTAAATGAACTATTTTATAATTAGGAGAAAAATATGACTGAAAAAGATTATATAAAAAAAGTAACAATAACAACCTATTGGGATGATGATTTTGGCAACATAGATCATAACGATGATGGTAATGAATCTGATAACTTTATTGGATCACAAAGGGTTAAAATTACGGGAGGTAATTTTAAAAACTGGGATGGTATAAGTAAACTAGATTATTTTACAGATCTTCAAACATGGATACAGGGTCAAGTAGATAATATTCATAAAAACTTTGATGATACAAAAAACTTTGTACATAGTTATGTAATGGGTTGTCCTAAAAGTAGTAAACAACTACAAGCAGAACACGAAGATCCTAAACTAAATGATAAACTAATAAAAGCTGCAAATGAATTAAGAGTGCAGGCTAATGATAAAATGTTTGGAAAAAATGTCATTAAGTTGAGAAAAAAAGATGAAGGGAAAGAAGTAAACTAATGAAAGACGATAAACTAGATAAGATAGTAATACTAGCAAAGCTTTGTGCAATATGTGACTTGGAAGTAAAATTGCAAGAAGATAAAAACAAACTGGAAGCAGAGTTAAAACAACTAGAGAAAGATGAAAGAGAAGATAATAACACTCAAGCCTAAAGGTATATCTCAAAAACAATGGGCTAGTCTTTTGTTAGAAATAAATTTAATGAAAAGAGAGTGGCGACCCTATGGTGTTGATATACAAGTATCAGCACCAGGTTTGAAGAATGTTTTAAAATGGGGCACTAGATCTTATGACAAGTCAAGCTGAGTTTGCAAATGGATCTTATAATACAAAACGACGGATTGATTCAATTAGTTCCATTAACAAAAATGATGATGGAACATATGTTATTATCGGTAAAAGTCGATTGCTTTGAACTTTGTGAAATAGTAAGATTAAATTTTACAACGTATCATGATTATCCGATTAATCAGCACGTAATGAAGGATGGCACTGGTGATTTTATTGGCTGTATTTGCAAGTAGTATTCCATTAATTTTTGTTGTTCTTATGTTGAGAATGTGGAATAGAGAAACACCTACCCTAAAGAGAGAAAAGAAAGGGTAGGTAATGGTGAGAAGATATTTTTGCCATAACATAATTTAGCCATATTGTCAAATCGTGTTCTCAGGTGTACAAGTAAATCTAATAAACATACCATGTTTATTAACCTCTGCCCGACCTATCTCTTGCATTTTCTTTTGTGACTCTTTGTAACCAAACATCAAACAATCATACTGACTATTAAATAGTTCAGGCCATTGATGGGGTGGCATACATATCTGCTCAGTTTGAGAACAAAGTATTAATGCTAAAATGTATTTCATACTTGACAATCCTATACTATCATCTATATTCGCTACTAAATATGAAAGGAAACACGCATGACTGACATGAGTAAATATAAAAATGTTTCTCTGACAAAAGAAACATACAGGATATTAGAATCGTTATCAAAGGTATTATTGCCCGACGCTAAATTGTCCGTAGCAAAGACCATAGAATCAATTGCAAATGAAAAAGCGAAGAAGTTAAATGGCAAAATTAAAAAGAGCTAAAGTTAGAATTACAATTTGTAACACTTGCCATGGCAATGGTTATGTTAGAGTTGCAAAAATGGACGCTGACCCTGATTTAGATTTTAGAGATAGAAGTGAAGTCCATCAGTGTTGGGATTGTGATTCGGAGGGAGAGTTTCATGAAGAAATTATTGATGATTGTGTCGATCACGATTCTTCTGACACATTGCACTAAGCTAAAGTTTGATGGCTATGATCCATCAACAGCGATGGTTCGATGGATTATTACAAGTAGTCATAAATGATACCTGATACTGATCGAGCCTATATTGCAGGGCTTTTTGATGGTGAGGGTAGTATTTACTTTGCTCGTAGACTTGAAAAAAAGAGAAAACATAAAGGCGGGGGCTATCGTCTTGCAAATGCCCAAAGAATTAGTATGGAAATAACTATGACCGATAAATCAGTGTTGATGTGGGTCCATGAAGTTTTAGGTGTTGGTACTTTGGTTAAAAAACCTCGAAAAGGCTATCGTAAAGATGGTACAAAATTTTTAGTACAATGGAAGTGGCGATGTACTTTTAGAGATGCGTATTATGTTTGTACATTAATCTGGCCATGGTCACACACAAAGTTACCAAAGATTACACAGATACTTGAACACTATCAGGAGAATGGTAAGATCCTAAATGGGAAAGTTGTTAGTTTACAAGAGTATAGGGAGGCGATGAATTTAGAATGAAACTAAAATTTTATTTATGGATTATGAGTTGGGCTGGTGAATTAAGTTCTTGGGCTTGGCGTAAACAAGCTGCGATTGTTCGAGATAAAAATCGTAAAGAAGAAGAGGATTATTTAAAGGAATTAAAAGATAAATTATGACACCAGGTCAAGCGTTAGGTATGTTGTTTGTTGGAGTGATTGCTCTATCGATCGGGGCTGGGGTAGCTTTTTTGATATTAAGAAAGGTTTATAAAGAAATGCACCGATCTAAAAGAAGGTTTGATGATTTAGAATGATGAATGATAAAGATATTGAAGAATACCATAACCTTGGTCGAAAAATAAAGTTTAATAATAAATATAACTATATTCAAGGTAAACAAATCAATGAACATGGATCACGAACCTATGATATAGGTGGCTATAGACTTCCTTCTGTGACTACTATATTAGGGGCTACCAAAGATAAATCATTTTTAAAAAATTGGATAGAACGAGTTGGAGAAAAACGAGCAGAAGAGATCAAAAATCATAGTAGTCGGAGGGGGACTGCCATGCACAAATTCCTCGAGTCTTATGTGGAGGGCGTTGGCTACGATGATCTTACAGCAATCGGACAGGAGGCGAAGCCCATGGCCGAAAAAGTTATTGAAATGGGTCTTGCGCCAGTTGAAGAGTGGTATGGTAGTGAGATTATGCTACACTATCCTGGGTTGTATGCTGGGTCTACTGATCTCGTATGTTTACATGATGGAGTAGAAACTATAATTGATTTTAAACAATCTAATAAACCTAAGAATAAAGATTGGATAGAAGATTATTATTTACAGATTGCAGCGTATGCCATGGCTCATGATTATGTTTATGGATCCATGATTCGTAAAGGTATTATCATGATATGTACGCCAGATTTATTTTTTCAAGAATTTTCGTTCACGGATCATGAACTAAGGAGCTGGAAACATAAGTTTTTGAAAAGATTGGACAGCTATCATGACCTAATTCATGATGAAAAAGAACAAGCAAACGTTAATATTACAAAGGAGGATTTTAATGAATGATAACTTGTTTAGAACGCTTCTAAAAAGATACGAAGCTGAGATAGAAGATGCACACTATAAAATAGATTGCATCAACGACCACAATCTAGTTATACCAGAGCACGTCGACATTACAGGAGAGGTAGACAAGCTGTTGGGTCAAATAGGTAAAGCAGAGGAAAAGTTGTCTGTAATGAGGAAATATTATGGCAAAAAAGAGGCAAAGACAGCACTATAAGAGATATTACAGATAAATTAGGTATGTTTAAAAAAAACATAAAAAATTTTTGTCTTTTTGTCAGAATGAGCTAAAAGCATTGGTATTACTAGCTAAAGTGGTGACAAAAACTATGACAAAAACTATTTTAGTGACATAAATTTATGTCAGTGGTGCCTTCGCGCGCGCATAAGGACATCATTTGATAGGTGATTTATCTGGTATAACTCTTATAGGGGTGATAAAAGGTGTTATGCCTAGGAAAAGACGAAAAAGAATTGCAGCTGAAAGTGCTCCCGATATACCTTATCCGAAAGTCAGAGTGGAGTGGATCGATTGTGTCAGTGACTCTGGCTGGGCTACTGATAAAGAATTTGATAAAATGCAGTTAGCTAAACCTGTAAATGAAGGTTGGTTGTATTCTAAAGATAAAAACTCAATTAAATTATTTGCGTCTTATGATAAAGATGAAGATGGTTTTACTTTTGGAGATCGGACGATGATTCCTCGGGCTTGGGTAAAGAAGATTCAGAAGTTGTAGGCTCAGCATCTATTTGTTTTGCATTAAGTAAAGGTGCATAATCTTCTAATATTTGTTTCATTTTATTTTCTAACTCTTGCTCTGTCATATCTTCAAGTTTACCAGTTTTAATAATCTTACGATCAATATATAGACCTGCCGCTTTACCTCTATTTGTTTCCGCATTTACAGCTGATGAGAAGGATCCTTTTTTAAGTGCTAGTTCTTTAATACGATCAAGCTCCGCAATATGTCCCTCAAATGTTACCATATATTTCTGTAATTTCTCCTCTCTAAGCTTTCCGATATAGTCCACAACTAAAGGGTGTATCTTAGGATTGGTCAATTCATATCCTTCCTGTCTACATCTATTGGGACTAAAGCCTGCTAATTTGGCTGCCTCTGTCTTTGTAAGTGCTTTGCCATTATCACCGAATACTAATAATTCAGCGAATTTGCGTTGCATTTCTGTTAGTCTTTTTGGTACACCCATATTTGACAATTTAAGTTAAGTATCCTATATTGTCAAGGTATGAAAGATGACGTTATAGAAGGCTATAAAGAAGTTATAAAAATGTTAAGAGCTGAAATACATGATCTAAAAAAATATCAATCTGAATGTATAAAATTAGAAAATCTCTTGCATGGTTATAAAAAAGTGATAGAGGATTTAACTAGTCAGGTGGTAAAAAAATAATGTACGTCAAGCACCTGCAAGAGTATTTAGAAAAATTTACTGAAGGACAGCAAGGTCGTAGAGGTAATGCAGTCAGTGATGCAAAAATATACATCATGACTCGTAAAGGTTATCTAGAGGAGATCAAGCGGATTGAAGTTCATGAAAGTACAAATCCAATGGATACTTCCTTGCGTGTTGTTTTAAAACCAAATCGAGAAGAAAAATTAATTTTACCTCCTGGTTATGTAAAAGATTATTAACCAAAGGATTTACCCGATGCAATGGGGGCAGAAACTAAATTATATAAAAAACTTAAAAGTGTTTCTAAAAATATCATTTGGACTAGACTTGAAAACCTTAGCTTACTTGGTACTCCCGATCTACTGGGCTATAATAATAATTGCAACTTTTTCACATTAGAACTTAAAGTAGCGAGTGGGAATAAAGTTCGCTTGTCCCCTCATCAATTTTCATTTCATTTCCAGCATCCCAAAAATTCTTTCGTGCTTGTGGAGTGGAAGGATAAGCATCTGTTGTTTGAAGGTAAACAAACGCTTGCGCTTGTAGATTCTCAGTTGTCATCGCTTGACCCTATTGTTGATTCACTTGAAGATTGTGTGAAGTATTTGTCTAAACTTTAAAATACTACTCCGACTTCTTTTAGTGTTTTCGCTTGTTTATCTGTTAATTCTGTTTCAGAATAAACTTCTATTGTATTTTGTATTTGATTATCCCAAAAAACATTCTCTGATAGTTCTCGCTTTTTTGTTAGACCCCAAAACTCTTTACAATATTTATATTCAGATTGTTTCTTTTTAAATAAATAAAAATCTCTATGTTCATACTCACCTGCTTTAATATCAAATTGCACTAATATATTTTTCATAGTTCCTCGCTTGTTGATCTCTCTCTATTTCTGATTTAAACCATTGGACATCTATTACATTGTCCCCGTCATAGCCATATAAACCATAAATAAAACCATCATTATCTTTTTTAGTATCATAAAATTTATGTAATTCTTCATCATACCAATTAACTTTTTTAACTTTCATATTATCCCTTCTTCTTGCTCGCTTGTTAATTAAAATGTCCTTCACCTATTGGGTGATCGTCTACTATTACAATATCATAATCTGGATATTCTAATTTCATTTTTCTTATGCTCTCGTTCGCTATCTCATGAATATCAATGACTACTTGCTTGTCATCGACATTGACAGCGTGATAAACTCTAACCTTTGCCATTATTACCCCTTTAATAAATATTTTATTTGCTCTTTATCATACCCATAATTTTTTAAATATTTATGAAGTTGTTTTTTAGTTATTAATTTATTCCAATAATCTTGAAGTATTTTACTAATTTCATATTCCATTTGCATATTATAGTTATTACTCATTATTCCTCCTCTATATCAAAATTAACAAGTGTCATTCCACTTGTTGGATGCCTGCCCTCTGTCCATTTTACAGGACAAGTTTCCAACCAATCGTAAAACTTTTCCCATTTTTGCTCTATTACATCATCTAGGTCTACTTCTTTTTTCATTATTCCTCATCTCCATTTCTAAATACTCGGTCATATTTTAATTCACATTTTAATTGATATAAAGCGTCCTCGACAAAACCTTCCTCATCAAAGTCAAAAAACGTTTCACCATCTTTTACACCTAATTCGCTTGCTCGTTCATTATCAGCGTCATCCTCGCTTGAGAATCCACAAATCATAACAGAGTTTTTTTCCTTCCATTTAAGAAATTCTATTTCTTCTTTTAATTTTTTTATCTCTTCATCTTTTGTCATATTATCCCTTCTGCTCGCTCGCTTGTTCTTTTAACATCTCACTAAAACTTTGACCCGTATATTCTGTAAACCATTGGTCAAGATTTTTTTCTGCATTTTCATACTTTTGCATTTCATTAAAAAACCAATTTGTTAATCCTGCTTTACTTTCATTTAACATTTTAATAACTTGTTTTTTATCTTTAAAATAATATGTATTTAACATATTCATTTTTAACTCGTGGTCATAACAATTACTCATATTATCCCTTCTGCTCGCTTGTTAGTTTTACAACAGACGCTTGCGCTTGCGCCTGTTGGTTCCAGACTTTTAACCAACGATCTAACGTTGTAATAGGTGCGCTGTATGACCTATTTATACAAACTTGATATTTCATATATTAAACATCTTGCACAAATCCATTAAAATCTTTTTTAGCTTTACCTTTTGCGATTAATCCCACTATTACTTTTTGCGGGTCAAGGTGTCTTAAATCATGTTTATCACCATTAATCACTTTCCGCCCTTTATATTTTTTTGGTAATTTATTTCTAAAAACAACCGCAATATTATGCTTAGTTTTTAATAATTCTTTTACATCATTTGAGTTATTTTCAGCTTGTGAGTAAGTTAAACTATAATTTTTTGGTAGCTTTTGTTTAAATCTATTCTTAATTTTTGTATAATCAATAAATTGCACGTCAGGGTTATTGTCCATTAAATTCTTACCATTATCTAGTTTATAACGTTCAAAGGGCAAGTCTGAAGTGCCATTTAATCTTATAGTATAATTTAATTTTTTTCTTTTTGCTCTTGCGCTTGAGAGTTTTATTTCATGATCGAGTTGTTTTAAAAATTTTGCCCTATTTGATAAAAAATAATATTTTTTGTTTAATCTTGATTTTTGGACGTTATTTTGTTGACCCCTTCCGCTTGTGTTTAAACATACAGAAGCGCAAATTGGAGAAGCATTTGGGCAAATATTAACACCGCCTATATTAAAGGGTGCAAGGTGTAATATTTCAGATAAATATTTGTATTTACCTGATTTTGCCATCTTATAGGTTGCGCTTCCTAATAATTTCTTTTGTTCTCTATACTTAAATCTCATACTTTCATTTTTGTTAGCCCTTATTGAATAAAGATCTTTTAAGGCCTTCGCATAATTGCATAATCAATAAGGGCATTATTGCAAGGACAATAATTTTTTAAATATAATGCTTGACTTTTATTTGTCAAGGGATAATTTGGGATTATCAAATAAATAAATATGAGAGGATAATATGACAAAAACACAATATCCAACTAAGTATCAAATTACTAAATTGGAACAAAGGGTTGATGAGGAAATTGACCCATTTATAAAAATGGCTGAATTAGAATTGAAATCGGTTTTAACTGAGCAAACCGAGATTGCCATGACTTATTTGTCTAAAAAAATAAAAGCTGATAAAGTTATTAATAACTTACAGAAGGCGGTTGAGGGCTTAGAAATTGCCCAGCGTCAGGCTTTAACTTTTTTTGGTAAAATAAAAGATCATAAACTAAAAGACAAATTAAGTTATAAATTCAAAAATCCAAAAGATCGAGACAATTATTATCGAAGTGATAATTATGGGCGTGGAATAACACCTGAAGATTGTAGAGATCAATTGAGAGAATTTGCTGAATTTATTGCCCAACAAAAGGTTGAGAACATGAAGGAAGGTAAAAAACTCAAAGAGCTTAAACTATACAAAAAAGCGTCTAAGCATAAAATCTGGGAGTGTGGAGTTCCTGAGCAATTACAAACTCAATTAAGCGAGATTTTGGCGGGTCTAAATATTATTTGGGACAAGTCGAAACAACTTAGACTAGAAAATAAAAGTCATAATTAACACTTGACAATATAAGGGACAATGGTTTATTGTCCCTTATATAAATTAATATAAAGGATAATTTAAAATATGATAAATCAAGGTGACTTAGCAAAAACAATAATAGATCAAAATCACAATGCAACGTGGTCAGGGTCTATATATGCTCTTAAAGACTTATTGATGTTTGTTAATAATAGTCAAGATATTGCGGTTAAATCTAAGGTTATTATTAAAAGACAGATTGAAGATGAAATAAAACGTTATACAGATTTAAAAAACAATACAGAAATTGGTAAAAAATTAAATGAAATCTCAAAAACAACTGGTTTTGACTTTACATGACAAAAAAACAAAAAATTTTATTAGAGCGTCATTTATTTTTAATTGAAGTTAAAAAAAACAAAAAGATATGGGGTGATTTTTTAAAAATATGTAAAAAACATAAACTTAAACCACATGAGGTATTTAAAGCGATATTATGACAGAATTAAAACAAGATCATTTTGAAATAATAGATAAAAATAAACATAAGATACATGAGCAAAAAAAAGAGATGCGAGATGAATTAGCCTTCTTTGTTTTAAATTGTAGTGATTTTAATATGGTTAAAATGTATGATGAATATAAACGCCTCAAAAGAAATAAAACAGAATAAAAAAATAACTCTATTAAAAAAAACTGATTTTTTGAGTTTAAAACCTGAATTAAAACATTTAAAAGTCGCTGAATTAAGAGAACATTTTAAAATAACACATATAATCAATGGTAAATTTAAAGATATGAGGGGTCATTGTTTTAGCTGTTTAAAACCTTTAAGACCTGATTATACCAGATTTGAAAATTATTGTTTAGATTGTTAATAACCTTAAAAAAATAAACTTAAATTTAATCAATAAGTATTGATTAATATATATTTTCTTAATATTTCTTTTGCCATTGTCCGAGTTGCTTTTGGGTGATTATCTTGCAAAAAGCCCTGATCCATTGTCCATGTAAAACTTTTTATGATCCATGTTTCATGACCCATGAATCCTGAGCCATAATCCATGATCGCTTGTCCATTATTCATGGATCATTGAGCTTGTGCGCTTGTTTATGAAAATTCTAGCTTGTGCCTTGAAAAATAAAATAAAAAATAAAAATTTCTTAATAATTAAAGGGTCTGTTGTAAGGTTGATTAAATCTAACCATGTACTAGTACCGCGCGAATTGTCCGCAACAGACCCTTTAATTATATCCGTAGGTTTTAAAGCTGTTAACCTACGGATGATGAGCCGTGTACCATGATACACGGCTCATGAAACTTTTAAGCGCTTTTTCGCTCTTCTCTCTCATTAAGTATTTTACACGCCACACACTCAACGGCTATCCATGTTAAAACACACTTAAAATGACTATCACAAGTCGGTTGAAGTTTAGCGTCTTTTTCTGTAATAAGTTGGGTTAATCCACCAATCTCATTAATTTCGTCCCATATCTCTTCATTATGTTTGTCATAGAATTTGTTAATATCCCAGTAATATATTAACTCGGATATTACACCACCACCACAACCATGAGTTGAAATATCTTTTATTACGAAATTATCTTCTTTTTCACCACGTAATAAAAAATCTCTAATTGTTTCATTTTTCATATATATTATTATCCTTTATTTTTTATTATTATCCTTGAATTATTAAATTAATTAATTTATAAATCAACTATTATTTTTAAAAAAATTAAAAATATAGAAAGTGAGAATAAAAAACATGGACAATAAAAAAATAAAACCAGGTGAATACTCAGAAGCCGAGCAACATTTACAAGCTACAAACTGGAAATATTATTTAAAAGCTTGTATTAAAACTGGGCTTGAAAGTCCAACACCATATAAAGTAATTCCATATAAAAATGGAATAGGCATCAAAAAAATTGAGTTTATAAAAAAATAAAAATAAACTTAATCTCTTTTAATTAGTTAGTTAACACCGCCCATGTTTCATGGGCGGTGTTTTTTTATGCGCTGAGCCGTGACCCGTGTGCCGTGTATTTTTATTTATAATAGAGGTACCAACGGCACACCAAAAATTAGAGCCTTTAGACCACCCCACCCCCCTTAATGCTAGATAGGGATCCTAATGTATGTATATATATGCTTGATTTATACAGCCATACCCTGTAAAAAACGTTTTAGGTACCATGGACTTGAATCAGGTAGATATAGATAAATTACCTGCAGATGTGCGAAAGACCTTCAAACAACTTCAAGTGTTGCATGCTGAAAAAAAGATACAGAATAAAGCTAAAAACGATTTCCTATCTTTTGTCAAATGTGTGTGGCCAGAATTTGTAGAGGGGTCCCACCACAGGCACATTGCAGATAAATTTAATAAATTAGCAACGGGTGAAATAAACCGACTGATCATTAATATGCCTCCTAGGCATACCAAATCAGAATTTGCGTCCTATCTTTTGCCAGCATGGATGGTGGGCCGTGAGCCAAAATTAAAAATCATTCAAGCA
>Ga0209348_1001227_pt1 | contig 12582 bp, 19 predicted proteins | sample ETNvirenome_2_30_FD_184065 | JGI IMG/M metagenome (GOLD analysis project Ga0209348, IMG submission 184065) | Marine viral communities from the Pacific Ocean - ETNP_2_30 (SPAdes) (version 2) | ecosystem: Environmental > Aquatic > Marine > Oceanic | place: Pacific Ocean | collected 2013-06-22 | reverse complement strand
CGCGGCCAGAACGAACCTTGGTCTCGGCACGGCGGCTGTTGCGGCTACGGGTATCAGTAACGGCAACGTCCCAGTATTTACGTCTGGAGTCGCAGATAACGACTTCTTGCGTGTAAACGGAACCTCAATAGAGGGGAGATCAGCATCAGAATTGGCTTCTGATATCGGCGCTTCAACCACTGACGACGCAACCGCACTGGCAATCGCACTAGGATAGAAACATGGCAAACACATTCAAAGTAAAGACGAATGCGGCCATGCCAGCGAGTGCTGGTACACCGCTCACCCTGTACACCGTACCATCAAGCACGACCAGCGTGGTCTTGGGCCTGATGCTGTGTAACGTACACACAAGTCAGGTGACTGCTGATGTACAGCTTGTGTCTGACACATCTGACACAGAAACCAATGAGACGGTCCTGTTGGTCAAGGACATACCGATCCCGGCGGGATCTTCTGTCGAACTGCTGGCTGGCAACAAGGTTGTCTTGCAGACTACAGATGTTCTGAAGATCGACTGTAGTGTCGCTGCCAAGATCGACGCGACTTTGAGCATTATGGAGATTACCTAATGCCGTTTATTGGCAACCCTGTCGTATCGCAGTTTCAGGCGCGTACTGCCACCCAAGAGTTCAATGGTAACGGTTCGACCACTACCTTCACCCTGAATCAAGCGGTGACGAAGGAAGACATCATCGTGTCTGTCGATGGCGTCGTACAGGAAAGTGACGATGCGTTTACCGTGCCAGACGGCACAACCCTGACGTTCACGGCAGCACCGTCTAGCGGCACCGGCAATATCTTCGTGATCTACATGGGCGTGGCGGCATCGTCTGTAACGCCGCCGGAACAGAACAGAGGCACATTCAAGGGTGGGGGGATATTCCGCACCAACGCACAGAGTTTGACCTCCGACATAACAATCCTCGCAAGCGAGAACGCAAACGTGACAGGCCCGTTCACTGTAGCCAGTGGCGTGACCTTGACCGTTGAAAGCGGCGGGACATTGGTGACGCTATGAGTACGCTAAAGGCAGATACCATCCAGAGTACAGGCGGCGGTGCGGCTACGCTGACGAACCAACATGCCGCAAAACACTGGATAAATATGTTTGGGGACGATGTAAGTATTCGTGACAGCTTCAACACATCTTCAACTAGCGACGAGAACACGGGCAAAAAGACAGTAAATCTAACTACCAGTCATGATAGCGCAAACTTTGCCCCAGTTTCATCTGTAGGTGAAACTGGCACTAGTGCTGGTAATAGGTCTTCAACAACCACTCCAACAGATGCAAACACATATTTGTTTTACACTTCGTCGTCTAACAGCGGTGCTTACAACGATAACGACTTCATGACCGCCGCAACACACGGAGACCTCGCATGAGTACCATTCTTGTAAACACGCTGACTGGCACTAGCACTGCTGGCTCTATTGCAGTCACGGGTGAAGGCAACTCCACGACCACAAACTTGCAGCAAGGGCTTCTTAAAACATGGTTAAATTACGACGCTGATGCGTCTACTCCCGCAATAGAGGACAGCTTTAATGTGGCTAGTCTATCAGACATTGGTCTGGGCCGTATTGACATCAATTATACCAGCAACATGGGCAATGCCACGTTCTCCGTGCAAGCCACCCCTGAGTATGACTATGGTGGGTCTAATGCAATTATTCCTCACGGAGATCACGGGGCAACGATGTCAACGAGCAAAAACAGGATTTCTGGTGTTCTGGCAAACTTGTCTAACTATGGCGAGCCTGATCACAACTATGTTCAGATTGCAGGAGACCTCGCATAATGGCGTTCGGCACACTCAAAGCAGATACCCTGACGCATTCGACTGCGGGTTCGGTGCCTACGAATTATGTTGTCGAGGGTAGTGCAAAGGCTTGGATTAATATGGACGGCACTGGCACTATTGCTACACGAGACAGTTTAAATATTGCAAGTATTACGGACGAGGGTACTGGAACATATCAACACAATAGCACAAACGCTATGTCATCAGATGACTATACCTGTGTTTACAATGCGGGTAATGGTGCTGGAAACTCTGATGACGGTACAAATCCCGGCAACGGATATTCAACAAGCCACCCTAACACTGCGTCACAAGCAGTCATGGAAACAATGGGTGATACTGCAAGCAATGTAGACAGGGAATACATTGGCGGCAATTGGCACGGAGACCTCGCATGACGGTAACACCAGAGTTTCAAGGCACACATCTATGGGATAGGCTCTGCTGGGCCAAAGAGAACCTTGAAGGTGTGCAGTCAGACTATCGCGTCGTGTACGAGGACAAGGTAGATGAGTGCGCCAAGATATTGGTGCCGGACCCCAACTGGATGGCGTGTGCGCTACAAGGTGGGATATTGCCGCCGGTCTGGGTATACTGGGAACTGGCGAAGGACGAGGCGCAGCCCGACTTCAAGAAACACACACGCGGTTACTTGCTGCATAAAACAGAACCGATGGGGCCGATGACCGAAGAAGAGGCCATCGAATACCTCATCCAGAAGGACGTACCACAGTCTGTATGGCAGTCGTGGGACGAGGGCAACCGCCCGAAGATGGTGATCTGTCGGAAGCAGCAGCTTCCGGCGACACGCGAGTGGAGAAACGCATGGCGTATCTCTGATGAACTGGCAGCTTAGAGGAGCAAAAAATGCCGACAACATACATCGTAGACAAGGACGGGAACCAGATCGAGGCTTCCAAGGCTACCGTTCCTTCTGACCGTCACTTTCGCGGTGCATGGTCATTGAGTGGCACCGTGATTAGCGAGGACATGGCAAAGGCCAAAGAGATCTTCAAGGACAAGATCCGTGAAGTCCGTCGCCCCCTCCTAGAGGCGCAAGACGTGGCCTACATGAAGGCGTTAGAGGCTGACGATTCGTCTGCTAAGACTGCGGCTGTCAACGCCAAGACGGCACTGCGTGACGCACCGGCGGCATCTGCGATCACTAACGCAGACACGATAGCAAAGCTAAAAGCAGCTTGGGATACGTCTGTGCTGGGTGACTCGCCTTACGCATAGGAGTGAGTTATGGCGCTGACCAATCTCACAAAAGGTACGGTTGTCGGGTCGGAGGGCGGTTCGGCAACCACTAACCTTGCTCAAGGGCTGGCGAAGGCGTGGGCGAATATTACCACTGCCAGCACCATAGGAATAAATGACAGCTTTAATGTATCGGGGGTGGTAGATAATGCTGCGGCTCAAACAACGTATTCATTTACCAGTTCTTTTAACAATAACGATTACTCTGCATTAGGAACGTCTGGAGATAATGGGCTTATAGCAAACTTCCCGCAGACTGACCACGCACCGGCAACTGGGTCTATCAGAGGAATCACAGTCACTGACCCAAGCACTACTGCGGACCCCGCGTCTCAAGTAAATTCTGCTATGTTGGGAGACCTCGCATAATGCCATACATAGGTAAATCCCCAGAGTTCGGCGTCCGTAACCGCTTCGTCTATCAAGCCACGGCGGGGCAGACAAGCTTTAGTGGCTCCGACTCCGACTCGCTGGTGCTGACATACTCTGACAGCATGTACATGGATGTGTACCAGAACGGTGTTCTCTTGAAACCCGGCACTGACTATGCGGCGACGACAGGCACAACCGTTGTGCTGGTCACGGCGGCGTCCCTTAACGACGTTGTTGAAATGGTGGTGTACGATGCCTTTTCTGTTGCCGACAGCTACACCAAGTCCGAGTCTGACACGCGCTACCCTTTCAAGGGCAACAACTCCATCATCCGTCTGAATGGTCAGACGATCAGTGCAGACATCACGATTGACAGCGACGAGAACGGTGTGTCGGCGGGGCCGATTACGCAGAGTGCCACCGTCACTGTTAACGGATACTGGAGCATCGTATGACCAGCGTATTGAATGTAGACACGATTGCTGACAAGGCGGGCACAGGGCCGGTTGCGTTTACCAAGCAAGAGGCTGCAAAAATGTACTTCAGGTACAATCAAGTTACACCTGCGCTTGAAACTGGCAGCTTGAATGTTAGTAGCGTAAGTGATGACGCTAAAGGTCGATTCACCGCTTCAATTACAAGTAACATGAGTGATGCTTTGTACGCCATAACAGGTTTTGCTGGTGAACATGGGGGGCAAAACGAAGCTACTTGGATGAGCAAATATTTTCAACAAAACGATTACAGCACTTCTGCTGCGCCTTATGCTGTTTGGTACTATGCAGGTGATGTGCGAGACAAAGAAAGATGTAGTTCTGTTTTATTTGGAGACCTCGCATAATGGCAAGCGTACTCAAAGTTGATGAACTTAAAGGAAACTCAACGGCAGGCATTATCGCGGTCACCGGCGAGGGCAACTCGACTACAACGAATTTGCAGCAGGGGTTGGCAAAAGCGTGGGCTGAATGTAACAGCGCCGGAACCTCTATAAACGACAGCTTTAATGTTGCATCCCTTGCAGACACAGGCACAGGCATACAGACCTGTACCTACACCAACGCCTTTGCGTCAGGCGACTACGCTTGTGTAACAACAGGCGGCACCGTGGGTTCAAACAATGCGTTTTCAGCAACCGCCGCCGGTAGCTGGATTGTCTACAGCTTCAACGGCAGTTCATACAGTGACATGGCTATGGGTACAATAGCCGCAGGAGACCTCGCGTAATGGCTAGTGAACTCAGAGTAAACACCCTGAAGGATTCTGCTGGAAACAACAGCATTGCCATGACGTATGTTGCCAACGGGGTTTCAAAAGTGTGGGTAAGCTGGAACGGTGATGACACTAGCGTTATTCGCGATAGCCTTAACTGTAATTCGATAACGGATAATGGCACAGGCGATCATCGTGTAAATTACGCCGTTAACTTTGCAAACGTGGGGTACTCACCTCAGATGAATTGTCAGAGTGGAGATGCGTCTAACCCCGCAAGTGCGCCGATGTACGATCAGAACAACACATTAACAACTTCTTGTAGAACGTATGTAACACAGTCCACCAACAGCGGCGCTGGAGATTTGTTTGACTCTGAGCATATGTCCGTGACATGCACGGGAGACCTTGCATGAGTAAGGCAGCAGAACTTGCCGAATTTGGCGGCGGTATTTCTAACGGCCCTAACGCTGTAGAGGGGCTGGCGAAGGCGTGGATACAGCACGATGCTACAAATAGCGATGCTATCGGTGATTCGTTGAATCACAGTAGTCTTACAGACAATGGCACGGGGGATTACACCTATGTAGTTGCGTCTGCTTATAGCAACGCTAATTATTCGTTATCACAGTTTTCTCAACAGGACACAGCCGGAGGTTTGAGGTGCGGTTCGGGTAAGGGAACACCTACAACGACCGATAGAAGGATTGATTGGAAAAAGCAAGCTGCCTCAAGCACCACCAACAGCGATAACAGTCATAATCAGCTTACATGGCACGGAGAACTCGCGTGATTGCGGGTAATGGCTGATGTTTGCCGCAGGCAGCTTTTCGGAGGAGCCGTTTGGCTTCCAGTACGGCCTTGCGCCGAAATCTGGCACAGCTTCTCTTTCAGGTAATTTTACGCAGACAAGCGGCGCGATCTTCATAGGCTCTGGCGTATCCGAGATGATTGGGACCGCCACTGCTGTAAACGCCGGCGTCGGCATTCTTGTAGGCACGTCTTCCGTATCATCAAACTTTACCGAGTCAGCCGCTGGTATTGGCTTGTTTGGCGGGGTATCCTCGCAGCAGGCCAATTTCACTAAAACGTCAACTGGCACTCGCATACAAAACGGTGTGTCTGATCAGTCGTTTGCCTTTACACAATCAGTGCCGGGGCTTGTTATGTTGTCTGGCGTATCTGATCAGACATCCGCTTTCACACAAACTTCGTCTGCTCTTGGTGTTTTCTCTGGTGTGTCCACGCAAGATCTAAACTTTACCAAGACCTCGGCGGGAACTCGAATGAGGCTAGGAGATTCGACCCAGACATTTGCGTTTACGAAGACAGCATCGGGTATTGGCATCCTGTCTGGCGTATCCTCCCAAGATCTAAACTTTACCAAGACCTCGGCGGGAACGCGGTTACGCACAGCGGCAGCAACTCAATCTGCAAACTTTACGCAGACATCCACAGCTTCGGCAACGCTGGTAGATTCCGCCACCATATCGGCGCTGTTCGAGCAGACCAGCACAGGCACAGCGATCTTGATAGATTCCGCCACCATGTCGGCGCTGCTCAACCAGACATCCACGGGAATTGTAATACTTAGTGATAGCGCCCAACTTAGTGCCATATCATCCACTCTATTTGCGGGCATCGGTATCCTTGCCGGGGTTTCCACGGTATCGTCTAACTTTACTCAAACCAGCACTGCCAGTCCTATTTTTTCCGGAGTTTCCACACAGGACTTTAGCGCAACACAGACGAGCCAAGGCACTCGTCTTCGCACCGCTGATGCCGATCTTTCCGCTCTCTTCGAGCAAACTAGCGCGGGCACCCGAATACAAACAGCCTCGTCTGACCAAGAGTTTGCATTTACACAAGATGCCCTTGGCGGGCTGCTACTAACCGGGGCTTCAGATATTGTGTTCTTGGTGGTACAATCTACAAACGGTGAATTAAAATTTGTGGAAATCAACGCCGGAGAAACTGCTGAAACGTGGTCTGATATTACGCACACCGGCGGTACTTGGACAGACGTAGATGCAAACACTAACTCACAGACTTGGACAGAAACGGTGAACTAAATGGCTTCTACATATACGGACAATCTTGGCATAGAGAAGCCCGGTTCTGGCGAACAAGCAGGCACTTGGGGCACAACCACCAATACCAACTTTGATATTATAGATCGCGCAATTAATGGTGTTTTTGCTCTTTCTTTGTCTGGAACTACAACTACTCTAACAACGACTGATGGGGCGCTTTCCAACGGCGGCTATAAAGTTCTCGTGCTTGGTGGAAGTCCTAGTGGCACCAACACGATCACCATTACCCCCAATGATCAAGACAAAGTCTACTTAGTTAAAAATTCATCTGGGCAAACCGCGACTTTCACACAAGGTTCTGGCGGCGACGCATCAATTATAAATGGTGAAACTGCATGGATTTTCGCTGATGGTGCTGGTAGTGGCGCAGCGGTGCAAAAAGCCAGCTTCATACCTGATATTGTAGGTGACCAAACTCCCCAGCTAGGTGGAATGCTGGATGTAAATGGCAACTCAATTGGCGACGGCACTCTTGAGTTGTTGAAATTTTCTGAAACAGGCAGCGCGGTAAACGAATTTACAATTACTAACGCTGCGACGGGGAACCCCCCGCAACTGTCAGCCACAGGCGATGACACTAACATCAACCTTAAACTAGCTGGAAAAGGTTCTGGCAAGTTAGAGCTTGCTTCTGATCTTCAGATCAACGGAACTACAAACAACTGGACCATTGAAGTGGACTCCGACGATCATTTGTTGTTCAAATACAACGGCACCGCTGTGTTTGCTCTTCAAGATAACGGCAAAGTAATCGCAGCAGACGATATCACGGCGTTCGGCACGCCGACTTAGGGGGCATAGATGGGCGTTAATGGCGGCGCAGGAAACGAGATTTCTTTCTCGGATTTACAAACTTTTTACGGCGGATCAAACCCGATTAGTTTGTCGGAATACTATCGCGGGGGGAGTGAGGTTCCCGGCGAACAGGTAACGGCGCAAGCCAATACCAGTGGCACTTCGGATCAAACAATCGGTCAGTTTACTGCGGATGTCACCACAACTTCTACGTTTAGCGGGTCACTTTCAAACGGCAGTTTAGGGACCGGTTCGATATCTATACAGTCAGATACAGCTAAGGTAGAAATTTTTAATTTGCACGGAGATGCGGACGGGGGTTCTTCTTCTTCTTCAACTACCGTTACTATAAGCGGCGTCGGCACCATTGGCAGTTTTGGCACCGTCGATAGCACTGGAAATGGCGGCTTAATCCTAGCATGTACCATAGCTGGCCCAGCAAACAACGGTGCAGTGTCCAGCCCTAACGGCGGGACGCATTCGTCAGGCACCGTATCAGCCACTGGCGATGTTCGTCTACGAGAGGTTACAAGAGCTTCTGTGTCAACGCATGACGTAGACTTCACTAACAATGGCTCTGTAACTATTACCACCACATCTGGCTCAACAGGCGGCGCACAATCTTATACGGCGGGGCAAACTCGCAAAGTCAAAAACGACTCATCGTCAAATAGTTATGTGCTTGGGTATGACGCCGTCAACGGTAATACTAACGTCCCAGCATCCGGCACAATCAACATGGATGTGTTCAATGCGCCGGGGACGCCCACGCCATGACTGCGACGTATGAAAACAATCATACGGGCCGCACCATCACTGGCGAGTTTAATCGTTTTGCATTCGACGCCGTGCATGACCCGGCGTATCACGACCTTTACCGCACAGCTTGCGATAAGTTGACAGCGAAACAGTATGTTGCAGATCAAATTGGAGAGCAGTATGTAGCTCAACTTTTTGAGGTGGGGGACAGTCCAGACGAGGTGATGGCTAAGACCAGCCGTGATCAATACATTCTGAAGTACAATTTAAACTCTAGTAAAAACTCGTTTGTAGTTGATGGAAAACTTGTTAGTCCCGACAACATGGTAGTTCCAAATTGCAAAGGTTGGTACTTTTGGGAAAACAAACCTAAGAAATTTTTTTCAGAAAAAATTTTATCTGAAAACGTATATGTCTGGAATTTTTACTGTCTTAATGGGGAAATATTATTAGTGCGTTATTTGCATGACCACTACCCCAGTTTCAACATCAAGCCAAAATCTGTTGTACCTGTGGACCGATATGTCACATATCCAGATCTTGTTCATCTTCCTTGGAAGTTAGGAAAGCCAGACCCTAGCTTTGTAGAATTTGGTTTCAATGTTGATGATCAATATGAATCATATGGTAATTTCAGAAAGGCTGATAACTGGAATGAAATGATAGATTTGACCAAGCAGCTATCGGCCCCGTTTCCTCTTGTTCGCTGTGATATGTACGAAGTAGATGGTAAGGTGGTGTTTAGTGAGTTCACTGCTACTTTTCGTTCTTTTGACGTGTCTGACGAAAGTGATAAATACTTGATGGAGAAAATTAAGTGCCATTAAGAAAACTACAGTTTCGACCCGGTATTAATCAGGACACCACTTCATATGCTAACGAAGGTGGTTGGCGGGACTGCGACAAAATTAGATTTAGATTGGGGTATCCCGAAAAGATTGGCGGTTGGGAAAAACTTACGTCATCAACTTATTTAGGGTCCGCAAGAGCCCTGCATAATTGGATTGCGCTGGATGGCTCAAACTATCTAGGCGTCGGCACTCATCTTAAGTATTACATTGAAGAGGGTGGCGGCTTTAACGACATCACCCCAATTCGATCTACCACTAGCGCAGGCGATGTGACATTTGCTGCTACGAATGGCAGCACAACCCTCACCGTTACAGACGCCGGACATGGCGCAGTCGAAAACGACTTTGTTACCTTTTCTGGTGCAGCCTCGTTGGGTGGCAACATTACCGCTGCAATCCTCAACATAGAATATCAGATCGTGAGTATCATCAACGCCAACAGCTACACGATTACAGCTAGTGTGGCGGCTAACTCTTCTGACAGCGGCAACGGCGGATCAAGCACCGTGGGCGCATATCAAATCAATGTTGGTTTGGACTCGACGGTTGGTGGTACGGGTTGGGGCGCGGGTCTATACGGCGGCGTGGCGGCAGGTGCCTTAGAGACAACGATAAACGAAGGCGGCGAGTTTTCCAATTCTGACACCACGCTCACAGTGACAAGTGGCACAGGAATTGCCACCAATGACTTGATATTGATCGACAATGAGATACTGAAAGTCACCAATGTCGCCACTAACGACCTGACCGTGACACGTGCACAGTCTGGCACAGAAGCGGCTGCTCACGCCGATGGCGCTACTGTAACTTTGATTGAGGGCAATGCGAGTGCCGATAACGACTATTTTGGCTGGGGTGACGCCGCATCTGGTGGTTTGACAACCACAACACAAATACGTTTGTGGTCACACGATAATTTTGGTGAAGACCTAATTATAAATGCACGAGACAGTAATATTTTTTATTGGGACAGGACAGGTAATTTAAGTTCACGAGCGATTGAATTATCGACTTTGAACTCAAACTCACGCAGTGTGCCCACGGTGGCAAAACAAATATTGGTTTCAGATCAAGATAGGCACGTAATTGCCTTTGGCTGCGATGGGGAAAATGCTAGCTCATCCAATACTCAAGGTGACGGCGTTCAAGATCCTTTGCTCATCCGTTTTGCCACCCAAGAGATACCAAACGTTTGGTTTGGGTTGGTCACAAACACCGCCGGTAGTTTGCGGTTAGGTTCGGGGTCAACTTTCGTACAAGCTGTTGAAACAAAACGAGAAATACTTGTTTGGACAGACACGTCTCTAAACTCCATGAGGTTTATTGGCGCGCCATTTACCTTCAGTCTTGAACAATTATCCTCTGGCATCACGATTATGAGCCCCAACGCTGCGGTCGCAACAGAAGATACCGTTTTTTGGATGGGTATAGATAACTTTTACATTTATGGCGGGCAAACACAGCAACTAGCTTGCACCGTAAAAGACAAAGTTTTTGCAGATTTCAACTTGGAACAGGCTGATAAAGTAGTCGCCGGCGTAAATTCAGAGTTCTCAGAGGTATTTTGGTTTTATCCATCCGCGTCAGCAACTGACAATGACAAATATGTTGTTTATAACTACCAAGAACAACTTTGGTATTTTGGAAGTCTAGCTAGAACAGCATGGTTAGATCGTGGCACAAGGTCGTTCCCAATCGCCGCGAGCAGCCCAAATATTTTTAACCACGAAATAGGGCACGACGACGACGGTAGTTCTATGAACTCCTTCATTGAGTCGGCGGTTATGGATTTAGATGATGGGGACAGATTTACCTTCATTAGCAAGGTGATTCCAGATTTGACTTTCAAGGGCTCTACAAACTTGAGTAGTCCGCAAGCCACCTTCACTGTAAAATCTAGAAACTTTCCCGGTGAAGACTTTTCTAATAATGACTCAGGTACGGCGACAAGAACCGCCACTGCTCCCGTGGAGACTTTCACAAACCAATTTCAGATAAGGTCTCGCGGCAGATCATTTGCCATGCGTATAGAGTCCAACGCACTTGGATCAAAGTGGCGGCTGGGTAATCCACGCGTTGATATGCGGCCAGACGGGAGACGCTGATGTCTGAAACAAGTTCAGGAGTAAGTTTTCCTCGCTTACCTGATGCGCCACAAGAATACTCACAGCGATACATGACCGATTTACTCCGGGCTCTTCAGGTGATCGTATCAAAGCTTGAAAACCCCGGACCGGTTAGAGCGCAAAGTGTTTTGATCACAGGGTCTGACAGTTTGTCACCAGACTTATCAGATGGTGCGTTGCAGGCATCAACGGTGAACCTGACAGATTTACCGACTAGCAGCGCGGGTTTAAGCACCGGAGATTTGTTCAACGACAGCGGCGTTGTGAAAATCGTGACATAAAGAAGTTTTTGCGTATAATTAAAAAACGGAGCAAAAGTTAGTTCATGGGTCTGTTAGATAAACTTGGCGACGTTTTTGATGACGTAAAAGACGCGGTAGTAGACGCCGCGCCTGTTCTGCTGCCTATAGCTTTAAGTTATTTTGCTCCCACAGCGAACATGAGTTTGGTCGCTAGGCAAGCTTTAGGTGCTGGTATTGGTAGCCTAATTAAGGGTGATGACCCCGAAAAAGCCATGAAATCCGCAGTGATCGGCGGCGCGTTAGGCGCGGTCCAAGGTGGTATCGGTGGCGTAATGGACCGGCGTGGCTTTGGCGAAGGTGTGTCTAGTGCTTTTCAAGGCGGCGGACAAGGTATTATGGCTCGTCGCCCTGATCTTGTTGGGACACAAGACCCGCTTTCACTGGGATCGAAACCTACAATTTTTGACAGTCTGTTTTACAGCACCCCCACAGAGAGTGAGATTATAAGCTCCCCTGAGTTTGAAAACCTTTATAAAAGTTACATGAACGATTTGTCGCTTGACGAAGGGACCGCAAAACTTAGGGCAGTCAACGCTTTGACAAAGGAATACACACCCACGAATTTGGACAGGTTTGGGGTCCCTGCCGCCTTGACCACTGTAGCTCTAACTATGGCTGGGGGTGAAGAGGAGGAAGAAGAGGATTTCTATTATCCGGACATAGATCCTGAAGACTTCCGCGTCAACCTGTATGAGGAAGGCGGTGTAGCGTCTGTCGTTCCTAAAAAATATAAAGGCTTTTCTAAGTTGCCAGAGGAGGTTCAGTTAAAGATTTCACCTGAACTGGCTAAGAAATATGCTGAAGGCGGTGAAGCATATCCACGCCGGACAGGCGGGATTGGGCCCGGTGAGGGCTCTGGGACAAAGGATGACGTGCCGGCGCTGTTGATGGACGGTGAGTTTGTAATGACACGTGAAGCCGTGAAAGGTGCAGGTAACGGAAGTATTAAAAAAGGTATCAATCGCATGTATGATGTCATGCGTAACCTAGAGAGCAAGGCGACAGCG
>Ga0209348_1001226_pt1 | contig 12597 bp, 18 predicted proteins | sample ETNvirenome_2_30_FD_184065 | JGI IMG/M metagenome (GOLD analysis project Ga0209348, IMG submission 184065) | Marine viral communities from the Pacific Ocean - ETNP_2_30 (SPAdes) (version 2) | ecosystem: Environmental > Aquatic > Marine > Oceanic | place: Pacific Ocean | collected 2013-06-22 | reverse complement strand
TGATCCTGGCCCTATGCCAATCTTGACCACGTCAGCACCATTTATAATCAATTCTTCGGTCATTTCTGGCGTCACGACATTCCCTGCTATTATAACCTTGTCGGCGTATTTGTCTCTTACTTTTTTAATGAAGTCCACCATGTTCTGATGATATGCGTTCGCGACATCTACTGTGATCATTTTCACGTCTGGAAACATTTCTAATACCTTGGTCATTGTTGCCCAATCAGGTGCTTCTGGATCCCACATGACATTCGTTCCTGTACACACAGATACTGACTGCATTCGCAATCCTGTGCCTGCGGCCGCTTTCCATTGTTCTGCGGTAGTTGTCTTTGTAATTACAGTCATCATTTTGTGCTTTTGCATTTCCTTGGCCATTGAAAAAGTTCCAACTCCATCCATGTTACTTGCAAATATTGGCAGGAAGTCCATTACCTTACCTGAATTTCTAAATGTAAATTTCCTAGTCATGTCTACATCTCTTCTGCTTGACAGTGTGCTACGTTTAGGCTGTAGTAAAACGTCTTCAAAATTTAATTTTGGTTCGGTGTTAATCCTCATCTTCATTTTCCTTTGTTTTGCATACTTCTAAAACACTTTGATAATGTTCCCATGCCTGTTTCAGTGCTGGATATTTTTCTCTAAGATCTTCCTCTGAAAATAAATCTAGTTGCCCTACGTCACCAAATGAGTATGTCATGTCACTTATTCCGTTTTCCATTTCAAAACTTCCTCCGTACGTCACTCCTTGACTAAATTGGTCCATTTCAATTGCGTCTGATTGTAACTGTGCTTGTTTTTGTTTTTCACTTTTGTTAGACATTATAAACCCTTATACTTTTTCCAAGCAGAGTGCAATATGTAGAACCAAACACCATTTATACTTGGTTCAATCAAAGCAACTGCTCCGGCCTCCCATAAACTTGCGCCAGTCATCAAAGAAACAACTGTCATTGCGATAACAATATGACCTAATGTGTATATGATGGCTAGTGTGACACTGGATCCTGCGATTAATTTCTTTACTGCTCCCTGGATGCCGTGTGTGAACTCTGTCATTATCCGTGACCTTTCATGCTCATGCAAATTTTATAAAATTCATCTCTTGTTGCAGGATCATCTTTGAATGCACCTAGCATTATTGCAGTTGTCATGTCTGATTCATGTTCTCTCACACCTCTGTGCGTCATACAATGATGTTCTGCCTTTACCACCACTGCCAAATTATCAGTTTTAGCATATTTTTTCAATTCATCCGCAATCTGTGTCGTCATCTCTTCTTGTATCTGTGGCCGCTCCACTATGTGATGTACGATCCTGTTGAACTTGCTGAGTCCGATGACTTCACCGTTTGGAATAATACCCACCCAGGCCTTGCCCACAATGTTTTGGAAGTGATGGGCACACGTAGACCTAATTGATATTGGGCCAGATGTGTACATGCTTTTATATCCCATGTTAGGGAAACTTGTTACCCTCGGTGCTGGCTTGAATCTGCCACCAAATGTTTCTCTGATGTACATCTTAGCAACACGTTTCGCAGTCTCCTGGGTGTTGTGATCGTTTTCAGTGTCAATAACAAGACTGTCTAACACACCTTGTAGTTTCTCTTGTACTTCTGCCTGTAATAGATCCATCTCACCGTCTTCTATGAATTCAGAGATGTTATCGTTAGAATGGAATCTCTTGCCGGCCTTCTTTATTCTATCTTTTATAATTTTACTGACAGGTCCTTCTGGTACCCAACTATCTTTTAAAATATCTTCGCTCATTACTGTATTTCCTTTTTGTGCGTCTTGTTATACCATTTTACAGCAGTTGCCACCACGTTGTCAATTGAACTTTGTGTTGGTTCCCACTGTAATATCTTCTTGGCTTTTTCTATGTCTGCCACGAGATACGCTGGGTCTCCTGGCCTGTTACCCCATATTTCAATGTTCATTTTACCTGTATATTTTTGAATTGTTTCTACCAACTGTTTGTTTGAAGCAGGAGCACCCGAACCAAGATTGAAAACTTCAGATGTCAAATTCTCTGAAGCGTAATTCAATGCCTTGATGTGTGCGTCTGCTAGGTCCATCACATGGACATAATCTCTTACACAGGTGCCGTCCTCTGTTGGATACTTGTCTCCAAATATCTTGAACGTTTTGCCTTGTCTGGCGGCATTTATTGCCAATGGTACTATGTGTGTTTCCTTGTCACGCAACTCACCTATCTCTGCTTCAGGATCTGCACCAGCGGCATTGAAATACCTAAGTCCAACACTTGACAATCCGTACGCGGTCATGTAATCCTTACACAACATCTCCATCATCAACTTGCTACCTCCATATGCACTGATCGGTCTTGGAACATCTGTTTCCTTACATTTATTTAGACCTGGATCACCATATGTGGCGGCACTAGAACTATACACAAATGTTTTGACTCCACAACTTATCAATTTGTCTAATAGAGAAAGAGTAACCACAAAATTGTTTTTGTAGTACAGTGAAGGATTTTCAACACTTTCTGGTACACTGGTACTGCCTGCAAAATGTATGCAACTGGATATGTTGTATCGCTTTATGATCTCATCAAGTCTGTCTACTTCTTGTGGCAGAGTGTAGTTGTGGTTTGGTCCGTATGACACCAAGCCTTCTCTGAAGTGCCTGTCTACTGTGATCGGCAGGTACCCGTTCTTGGCAAGTAGTTTACAAGTGTGTGAGCCAACGTAGCCTGCGCCACCTGTTACCAATACTGCTTTGGTTACGCTCTTAATATTTGGACTCTGATACTGGTGTCCTGTAGTGGGATCCATCTCTTCTCCATTGTTCGCCCTTGCCTGTCATGATGTCCAACATCCTGTCGATTGTGCCGTTGGTCCAATCGGATATTTGACCCATACTAGGGGATGGTTTGCTTAATAATAATTCCAGTTTGGTCATTGCGTCCTCGTGTGACCATGGCACGTATAATCTTGTGTGATCGTTCGCGAACACTTCCGGGAATGACCTGTATGCTGGAAACAACACATTACAACCTAAAGCATCCGCTTCAGACACAGTGTTTGATGTCCAGTCCTGTAAAGCACAATTGAATAACACTCTTGAATCAGCAAGTATCTCATAGTATTCGTTCTTCTTAAGATTTTCATGTATTGTAAGTAAACCTTTCTTTTCAAGATGCCTTGCTTCGTCGACATAATATTTGTTATTGGATCTTAAAGGTCCGCCCTGGCAAATTGCAAATTCTGTATCAGGATGTGTCTCTTTGAATTTCGCTATCATGTCCATGAAGAACTGTGGTTGTTTCTCTTGATCCCATCTTGCACCAAACACCACTCTATTCTTTCTCTCCATGAAAGGTTTTTGCTCAACTCTGCCTTGAACTTCTTCCTTGCCAAAACTCAGTCCTGATATGTTGTATATGGGCGCCTTCCAGTTGGCTATCCTCATGTTTGCCACCATTTCTTCGTTGCTGGCAAGTATAACAACATTTGGAATCTCGTTACACATCTGTTCATAGAGGCTCATCCATTTGCTCATTCCCCATACGTGAACGAAGTCATCTGGGTCGATCGCCTGTGCCAAGCATCGCAAATATATTGTTGGCCTGTATTTCTCCGGAGTCTGTTGCAGTATGTAAGGAAGTGATTCCATTCCAGGCTGAAACATGTCTTCGAAGAATACTGCGTCGTTGCTAGTGATCTCACCGGCTTTCAACATCTTGACCAGGTTCATCATTTGGCTCATGCCAAAGTAACTTCTTCCATGTGCGTCTAGCACTTGCCCAGTGACAATGGCCTCTGAATCATCTATTGTGTCGCCAGGAACAATTTCATACTTCATTCCGCGTTTGTCATATGCTCTTTTTGTCCAGTCAGTTAATTGATAAGTGTATCGTGCCTGATACGACTCAAGTCCCATATAAAATATTTTCATAGTGTTAGTATAACAGATTTATTCCCACTTGTCATTAAAATCTTTGTACAAAGTGTATGCCGCTGTTAGTTCTTCTCCTTCCTTAATAGGTTTAGTTGTAATTAGGTATTTCACTGGTAATTGATGCCAAAAGCCTGCAACATTCTTACAGTTTGGATTGTCTGAATGATTGTAAAATGCACCCAAGGCCGTCCTTATACTACCGTGTGGAAAGTTTTTATTTAGGATATGAACTATTCCAAGCACAACATCTGCATCAAAATCTTTTGTGGCAAACAGGCCCAGACCTTGCACATCAGATTCTCGTATTGTCAATCCGTCTGGTAATGGTTTGTACATTATATTCTCTCCAAATCTATGACAGCACCATCAACAGTTTTCTTACCTGCATTTTCAAAATTTACTGTTACTTTGTTTTTAATAATTGACTGAACTTGCCCTATGCCCCAATCTGGTGCTTTTGGATTTTTAACTCTGTCTCCGGGTTCAAAATCAAAAAATACAGTGTTCATTTAGGCCTCTGAGATCTTTTTAAAAGATATCTTGCTACATTGTACACTCGGTGTAGTGTGGTGACACTCTGTCCAGTGTCTTTCCAATATTTGTCCATTAATGGCTGAGCCAATCGTCTCAACGCCTTGTCGTGTTTAGATGTTTTTACTCCAAGCTCGTATACCGCGCCACCGGACGTTTTTGCTTCTACAAATCCATGTTCGTATTTTTTCTCTGCCATTAATATTTTTTTTCAGTATTTCTCTCATTAAAAGTTTTAAGATATTCTATCATTGTGTCAACGTCAGATACTGTAAAAGGATCGTCGTCATCACTGCTGTTGTTCTTACCAGGTTCTTCAAATACTTTTACAACCTCACCATTGTCTACAAGCATCGAGTATCTCCAAGACCTCATACCGAATCCTTGCCCTGGTTTGTTGACAAGCATACCCATTCCTTGAGTGAACACGCCTTCTCCGTCTCCGATTGCCTTCACTTTCGCAATTTTTTCATCTCTGAACCAAGCATTCATCACAAATGCATCGTTTACACTGAGACAATATACTTCATCCACTCCTAGTGCTTTGATTTCGTCGCACTTTTCTTCATAACCAGGAAGTTGTTGTGAACTACAAGTGGGTGTAAATGCCCCCGGCAGTGCAAATACAACTACCCTTTTTTTGTCAAAAATTTCTGTAGTGTCTACATCTTTCCATGTTCCGCCTATAAATGTGCAACCACCTACAGCATCGTTGTCGCCTTCTCTAGTTTTAAAGTTTGCATATGGTACTTTCATTTTATTTTCTCTCCTTCACTAATTTAACTGTTCCTTTGTTTGTGTGTCTTATTTTATGTTTGTTTTGTATGGCAAGTTGTAGGAACGATTCATACTTTTCTTCTTTGACCATCAGTGTTATACACTCTTCGAGGTCGTCCCCCGCTTCTTCATATCCTGCGTATGCCCAAATGAAGTCTTTGCCATATACCATCCCCAAGTTACCTGCTGTGGTGCAGATGTTTGCCACTGCATCAACAGTATCATATCCAGCATTCAAACCACCGCCCTCTACGGGAAGATGTCCCATTCTTGTTGTAGCCCTATTCTGTTGTATATGAATCTCTTTCATTATATCGCACTCACTGGTGCCGGCTTATCATAAACTGCATGACTTCCGTTTTCACCATCCTCTGATACATCTATCTCAATCTGCCTGCCAGGATATCTTTTTGCAATCTGTACATAGAGATCATCACTCATCATCTCACATGATTTGAAGTCTAGTTTGAGTGTGCCTTCACTGTACATGTCCTCTATCCATCTCTTGAATTGTATAAATTCTATGTCCCTGTCGTCGTGGAAAACTTCTATTGCAACCTTGAAATGGAATATGTGCCTGTGCGGATATCCAAGGAACGATACATCCATTCTATCACCAGTTGCTAGTTTTGGATCATCCAGTGCGGCTGGATACTTGTGGATGCCTTCTTTCCTAAAAGTCACCCATATCATTTTTGATCCTTTGTTGGCCTGTTCTTTTAATGCAATCTCATGCTGTTCTTCAGTGTTCATTACTTGCCTTTCCTTTTTAATTTTTCTTCTAGTTTTTTTACTTTTGCTTCAAGTTCCTCTACTCTTCTTACGTAGTAGTCTGTTCCGTATAGTCCCATTCTTTCAAGTTTCTTGTTTTCTTTCAACCAAGCCTTGTAATTTGCCATGCCTTCATCCTTTTTAGACGACTTTTTTGACATCATTTTCCTCCAATGGCTCGTCCTGTTTGTAATGTTCCCATGATGTGAATCCTGCTGACTGCTTGAAGTTGTCCATAGTCATTGTCCAAACACCTGGATTTGTCTTGTTAAAATCAACATCGTCGACTTTAATGCAAAGATTGTTATCATTCTCTGAATCAGGAAATATTATCGAACAAAACGGTATGAACTTTTCTTCGTTCCAAATTTGCGAGAACCTTTCTTTTACATCTGCGTGTACACTGTGTTGATAGTCGATAGTACACCAGTAACCTTTGTCCATAAGTCTTTTGATCAAATTTGGTGTATTAACAATATTGTGCATGAAAGTTCTATTTGCACCAAAGTATATTGCTTCTGCATTTACCTTCTGTGCCAAATCAACAATTTGGTCAAAAAGCAAATCATTCCTTGCAAGGAACAATGTTTTTTTACCATATGCTGGAGTATGTTCTACCTCAAAACCTGAAAATACACCTACACTGTCACTTCTACCTGTTTTGTAATCTCTATCCATATCTTATTATATTACTGATGTGTTATTTTGTCAACGTCGACTTAGCCTTGGCTATAGCATCTTTCAAAGCCAATTTGGTCTTTTTCAATCTCATTAATATTGATTTACTCTCTGCACTTCTGTCTTTAAGCCTATCCTTGGTAAGTTCTTTTACCTTACGGTCTAGGTAGGCGTGTTCTTCCTCGAGTTTTTTAAGTTTTTTGCTTCTTCTCTTTGTCAGCCTCATTTTATCCTCCTATTCAAATAAAGAACTAAAGTTGTTGGTGCCTTTGCCACCACCTGTCGCTCTTGCCCATCTGTTGCCTCTTATGTCTGCTAGATAACTAGATGCTCCTGCGATTACGTCCATTGGTTTTTCACTGGTAAAAACTTCATCAACAAATGTGTTGAAATAGAGTATGTTTCTTGGAACATATATGCTTGGCTCATCTGTTTTATCAGAAGCCTTTGTTTTTCTCCAGTGCTTAACCTCTGGCCTGTGTTTTATAGATTCTATGTCATTAAGATCGTTGGCTATCTGTATTGCCCTTATTTGGTTGTAAACATTATGAGCCATCATCAAAACATAACTGAAACTGTCCCAACTAGTTGCTCCTACTTTGCCATTTTTGTTAAGATCATTTTCACCATAATAGCAAACGTCCTTCATCTTTAACTTACGTCCTACGCCACTATCAAAAGGAAATTGTATGTCAGAGCCCTTCAGTGCTTTGTCATCTGGTGCCTTGTCCATTACAAAAGAGAATCTATCAGGAGCAAAGGAGTTGTGTGTGTACACGAGGCCATTTGCAGTTGATAAGAATGCTGATGCACTGTCAAAACTTATTGTGAAGTTTTCGTTTATGTGTTTCCTTACCTGTCTTTGCACCTGTGTGAGATAACATGCCCAATCCATCTGTGATGTTCCTAGTACGTGCATCCAGTCCTTGCCGTCAAGTTTCTTCTCATCTCTCATTATGATCAGACGTTTCAGCATTACCTCCATGTCACACATGTTGATACCTCCCATAGCCCATCCTTCGAACTCGAAATCTTTTACTGCGTCGTACCATATCTGTGCAGTGTTCCAGTCATCCCCCTGTAACACATTTAATAATTTTGTTTGTCCTAGCCTGTTCTTTTGGAAAAATTTGTTGTTGTATATTGTTCCGTCCAGTGTGTCTTGGAAACTTGTCAGTCCTGTCTTTGGACTATTTAGATCATCAGCCGCCCATGTTGGCACATCTAGTGTCATTGCCCAGTCGCTTGTAAGTTCCAGCCAGTTTAGGATATCTGACCTAACTTTGTTTGCTTTGTTTCCTTCAAAGTCTTTCCAATCAAATTTTATGACACCCTTGCCGATCTGATATCCACCTGAATCTCCAACTATTGTGCTGAACTTCCTATCTCTGTTTACAAACATATGGTCTCTGTCATTGACCTTATCCATGTCCAAGCAGGCATGTCCTGCCGAATAGAGTGCGGTTGGATAGGTAAACATACCTTTGTCTGGATTAATAAAGTTCAACGATTCTACGCCGTTTTCAAAAGTTTTGGGGATCCTTTCGGCAGGAATATGTTTGCCTTCTGTCACCCTTTGTTTGCTGATGAATGTATTATAGAAATTTGATATAGCAGGCAAGAATACAGCAAAGTCTCTGCTCAAGTCTCCGAGATGTTCTTGCCTACCGTTATCTGTCGTCATTATTGCGCCTGTGCTGGTATGATGTATTGATACTTGCCTAAGCCTGAGTCAACGCTGACCATCATTGCACCTTCGTTGGAGAAGTGCAACATGACCTTTGCTGAGTCTGAAAGTTTAAGTATTTGTAACACCTGTCCTACAGGCCAACTCCAACCTTTGTTAAGTGTGCCCTTAACGTCAGTTGCAAATGTAAACTCACCACCATGCGATGCTTGATCACCAAAAGTGAAAATCAAGTTTCCGTCTTCTGTTCTCACAACGAATGAATTGTGTTCTGTGTTTGCAGTTGCTTGGAAGTTAAATCTTTGCACACTTGCCACGGTTGGCTCGATTTCAACGTCCCACTTAACTCCCTTAAACTTCACAGTCTTAAGTTTCTCGTTGATAATCTCAGCATTCATAAACCTGTAGTCGTTCTTAAAGTCACCCTTTTCATTCTCAAAATGGATTCCTGTTGGAACTGTTGCACCGTTTCTTTCACCGGACAACACTGTTATGTTTGCCTTTTCCTTGTACTCCGGACATTTCAAGTGTATGTCTAGTTTGCCCATCTGTGGCATACCAAACGTACCATTCATTTCCGCTTGTGGTTTGTGGAAAGACCCTTGCAGGATCACAGATCTGTCTTCTGCCATTGAATCGATGACTGTCTCTTTGTCGTCGCCAGTGATTTTAACAAGATCCAAGAATCCCAGTCCATGCGTATGTTTAACGATGTCTTTTAAGATGTCTATCATAATGTTTTTATTGTATAGTATATTTAGATCTTAGTCTAGTACTATTTCACTTTTTTCATATAGCACGGTATTTTGTTTACCAGGCTTGCGAAATATTACAAAATTTGCTCCAAGCATGAATTGATTCATTTCCACTATTTCAAATCCTGCAGTCATGAGCATTTCTTTCATACCTGATTTCGTATTATAATTCCAATAACCTCTTTGGGCATATGACAGATCTGGTTCTGTTTGACAGTCTGCGTATTGTATAAACGCATAGCCACCGTCTATTAAAACTCTCTTGATGTCTTGCAAATACTCCTCAATGTGTGGTTTGGTTAAGAACACAAAGGTGTCCCAACTAAAAACAAAATTACAACTATTAGTAGGTATGTCATCACATCTGGTTCGATCTGTGAGATAGAACTTCAAATTCTTTTGAGCCCTATTAGGAAATTTTTTTCTAATGCTCTTTTCCACCCATGTATTGACATCCACGAAGTAGTTCAAATGCCATGCTGTAAATTCCCTTGAAAACATTCCTGTGCCAGGGCCTATCTCTAAACTATTGTAATGTCCGCTGGTTGTGGCAAACTGGTAGATCTTTGTCTGTATCAACCTAAATAACCATGGACTTACAACTGGTTTGATTCTTTTAGCGTCAATGTCCTTCGTGAACCACTCTGGCGTTTTATCAAGCCTGTCTATCACAGCCTCATTGTTTGCATCTACAGCCGTTTCAATATCTTTAAGTATTTTTAGATTTGTATCTATTAACTGTTGTAAATCTGATTCCTTTGCCTTCTCAAGTTTTTCTATTAATAACTTAATTTCTTCAATACTTAACATCGTTGAATTTCTTCTGATTTTCTTCTTTTTGGATCTCCTGATCTAGCAACAACTCCTCCCACGGTGTCCTTATTCCATAATCTGCTGATGCTTTGTAGAGGTGTTCCGGACAAATACTGTAAAATATTTTAGCAGGATCCTTCCCTAATTCATAGGCTTCGGCGATTATGCTTCTAATTTTGTCTTTCTGCTTAACTCCTATGTCAAATTTGGAATCCACGTGCCGTTCATAATTCCAATCATGTGATTTTAAACTTTCGATGTAAATTTCTTTCAAACTCATATTTGTATTTAAAAGTCAAATAGTTTATTAAATGTATTTGTGGTCTCCGTGCTTTGGACGTCCCAGCCCAGCACACCTATGAGGTTGTCAATCTTTTGATCAAGAATTGTGCTTTCCATAGCGTCACCATCGAATGGCAGTTCTTTGAACCATTCCGGAATACGCATTTCGTCTACAGGATATGCTATACTTGTATAGCCCAGTGGATTGTTTTTCAATTTACATACGATAACTTTGGCACCGTCTGTGATAGGCAATGAATATTTGTCTCCATACATTTCTCTGCATCTATTCCAGTTCATGCTGGCCCTTACGTGTCCCGGCATGTTTGCTTTGCCTTTTGCTTCTTCGGCCGCTGTATATTTGGTCATGTTGTTTGCTCTCTTGGGAGATCCTTTTTCCCATCCTGGTCGTGCTTTGAATTCAGCTCTGAATTCGCTTATTTTTTCTAGTACTTCTGTTTCGCTTTTACCTGTCAATACCATATACAACAGATCACTCAAGAAGTCCTGTACGAAAACAGGAGTGTCAGACCTTTTTAAATCAAGTCCCATCGCTTTCATTTTTCCTTCTTTTCCTGCCGTGTCTGTCCTCTCACCTTCTTTGTCATAGTAGAGCAGTGCATATCTTTTCTTTGTGATAAACAAGCCTTTTGATCCCACGAGCTCTCTACCCGCGGCAATAACTTCACCTCTGGTACTTGGACAATGAAATGCTTTTGTCATAAATGTTTTGAATGATCCATTGACCTCATCAGATATTTTATCATACAAGGCTACAACAGAGTCTTTTGTCCATGGTATGACACCTTGCTCTATCTCTTTTTTAAGAGTATTATATGCGGAAAAGTAAACAGAGTCAGTGTCTCCATATACCACGCTTTCTCCTCTGTGGTCGTATTTGCCAGCAACAATCTCATTGACCTTACTTGCCATGTGCTTTGTAATGCATCTACCAGATAAAGTCACCGATTGTCCAATCCTGATGTCAAAGAATCTGCACCCTGGATTAAGTATGGCACCGTATAAACTGTTTAAATTAATTTTTTTAACAAGTTGTCTTTTGTCCCAGTATTCTCTTTCTATTTCGTTATCCCCACACTCATGCATTTTACGTTGCATTTCCTGTCGTTCTGCATACCACCTTTTTAAAAGTCCTGGAATGATTGCTTCATACTCGTATGTGAATATCGTGCCGTTAGCACTCAACATCCATTTGTTGTTTCCTTCGAAAACTATATCGTAAAGTTGTGCCGCACTCATACGCACACTGGTTTTGTCCTCCCAGTCCACAATAATTTCAGTTCCTTTTTCTTTATTCATAACTGCCTGATACTCCCAACTACCAAACTGGCTATCCCATGCCGCCGCAAATGACTTCTTCGCATGTTTGGCTCTATTGATCTCCGCTGATGTTATTACGGGTCTGATCTGACCAACTATTGTTTCAGGTCCCATGTTTAATGCTCTAATCACACTTGGATACAGAGAGTTGATGTCGATCGAACCAACCCAATCATGTATGCCTTTAATAGGAGTTGCCACATAGGCACCCGCCGCCGGTTGATTCTCTTCACCATCTTTCTTATAGCGTCTGCCCGGAACAATCATACCACGCCTGTGTGCTTCATTGACAATGGCCTGTTCGGTTACAGCAACCGCACCCATTGTTGTTTGCAGTAACACAGTGTTTTGGTGTGCAATCTCATTGGCAAGTTCTATAAATTTCAATTTCTTTTCAAGTTTGGCCAGCAGTGCAGTATCTTGTCTATTGTATTCTATGAACAGTCCAAAGTCATTTTTGTATAGATTGTCCAATGACCCTTCGTAAATTGTTTTCTTCTCACCTAGTTCGTGTTCACCTATAGCATCAAGCCTGAAACTGTGTCGTTCTTCATATGTGTACTTCCTGTATAGTTCTAGCAGATCAAGATGCACCCTGCCTACAAGGTCAAAACTCAATTGCTCTCTGCCATATTTTTCAAACACTCTTCTCTTTGGTTTTTCTCCCCAGAAACAAAGTCGCCTTGTGTCATCACCACTCAGCACTTTCTGTATCCTGCCCACAGTGTATGGTATATCATATCCCTCACTGTTCCAGCCTGACAGTATGTCTGCGTCCTCGACCAGTTGTAGAAATGCATCAAGCATGTCCTTTTCTTTCTCGAACAACATGGTATTTTCAAATCTTTTTGTGAGCTCTTGTGCGTCCTTCATACTGATTGTTTTAGGAGGCACCGCCAGTGTTACCAGTTGATCCGTCCAGCTCATGTAACAACTTATGGCAGTTATGGGCATGAACGGGTCATCTGTTGTTGAATAACCTCGATCCGGATCGAAGTCAACCTCGATATCAAAAAACATTGTGTTCAAC
>Ga0209348_1001225_pt1 | contig 12610 bp, 1 predicted proteins | sample ETNvirenome_2_30_FD_184065 | JGI IMG/M metagenome (GOLD analysis project Ga0209348, IMG submission 184065) | Marine viral communities from the Pacific Ocean - ETNP_2_30 (SPAdes) (version 2) | ecosystem: Environmental > Aquatic > Marine > Oceanic | place: Pacific Ocean | collected 2013-06-22 | reverse complement strand
CTCCGAAATACACTTTTGGGTGTGAATGTAATTGATGGTGGGAAAAATTATACGAATAGAAATTTATTAGTTAAACCATCAGGAATATCCACATCAAATAATAAAATAAATTTCATAAATCATGGATTTTCTCATGGAGATTTAGTAAATTATTCATCCGTGGTTGGTCTCGGAAGTACAACTCCACAATTAATAAGTGGATTAAGCACCTCAATAAGTTACTATATTTTAAAAGATGATGATAATTCATTTAGATTAGCAAATGCAGGTATTGGTGGAACAATTACAACTAATTTTGAGAGAAATAAAAATGTATCTTTAGCATCTACTGGAACAGGATATCAATCTTTTTCATATCCAGATATAAAAGTTTCGGTAGAATTTAATTCTGTTGGTATTGGAACATCACCAATAGTACGAACAATAAACGCAACACCAAAAGTAAGAGGAACTATACAACAAACTTATCTTTATGAATCTGGAACAGGTTATGGATCAACAATCATTAATAATCACAAAAAACCAATCATAACTCTAAAAAATGGTAAAAATGCATCAATAAAACCAATCATTGTGAATGGGAAAGTTGATTCTGTCATAATCAACTATGTTGGTCAAGAATATTTCTCTTCTCCAGATCTTGATGTTATAGATCCCACGGGATTAGGAGCAGGTGCTAAATTGAGACCTATAATAACAAATGGTCAAATTACTGATGTGGAAATAGTAAATGCAGGTATTGGATATTCAACAAGCACATCTGTAAATGTTAAAGCAGCAGGACAAAATGCTTTTTTTGAATCAAGTGTAAGAGAATTGACATTAAATAAGCATGATGAAGATACTATAGAATTACTTGAAGAATCTGATAATAAGTTAAAATATTCTTTCACAGGATATTCAACTTCATTATTGGGTAATAAAGAATTAATAGGGTGGGCTTATGACGGAAATCCAATATATGGGTCTTTTGGTAGTAGTGATCCTCAACAAAAATCAGATTTAACTACAAGATTAGTATCAGGATATACTAAAGATATCAGTAATATAGTGGATAGACCACCCAATTTTAATCTTGGTCATTTTATTGAAGATTTTAAATATGATAATAGCACTGGTGATTTAGATGAGCATAACGGTAGATATGAAGTAACAAAAGAGTTTCCAAATGGAGTTTACGCTTATCATGCTACAGTAGATGATGTGGGTAAACCAGAGTTCCCATATTTTATAGGAAATACTTTCAGATCAAAACCAATCTCTTTTAATTTTAATGGTAATTTACAAACTAATTTTGATTTTATCTCAAACAATTTAATTCGAAATACATTCCCATATAAAGTTGCAGATGATTTTGCAGAAAATGATTTTATAGTTGAAACAAATGAAATACAAGATCAAAAAATTGAAATTAATTCTATTTCTTCTGGATCAGTTACGGGATTTGATATTATATCTGGAGGATCTGATTATAAAGTTAATGAGTTTTTAGAATTTGATAATCAGAATACAGAGGGAGATGGATTAATATCCTCTATATCTGAAATTTCAGGAAAAACAATACAGTCAATTAACACTGATGTAGAAAAAAATAATAATTCAGTTATTAGTTGGTCAGAAAATCAAATTAGTATTTTTACTAATTCAAATCATAATTTTAAAAACAATGATTTAGTTAGGATATCAGGACTATCAACTGATATTTCATTATTAAATAATTTATTTAAGATTGGAGTAACAACATTTACAACAACCACCATATCAACAATAACAGCATCACCATCTGCTGGATTTACCACTGAAATATTTGTATCAAATATCCCATCTTCAATTGCAGTTGGTAGTAGTATTGGTATTGGAACTGAAACATTAAAAATATTAAACATTTACAAAGATTTAAATATTTTAACGATTCAAAGAGATTTAAACGAAAACGCTTTTGGCACTATACATCCAGAAGGATCGAAAATAGAATATTTAACAAATAAATTTACAATCAATAAATCAATTTCAGAATTTGATTCAAAAGTTAATCAAAAAGTATTTTTCAATCCATCACAATCAATTGGAGTAGGTGTTAATGATGGAGAAGCAACTGAGGTTTCATTTTCTTTTGCAGGACAAGACATTAAAAGAAATATCCCAGTAAAACAAATTTTTATTGAAAATCATCCTTTCAAAACCAACCAAAAAATAAAGTTTACGAGACCCGATTCCACTCAAATTTCAATATCAACTGAAAGTGGATCATCACAATTTAATTTACCCTCGGCACCAGAATTTGTTTATGTTGTAAATAAAACTCCTAATACAATTGGAATTAAAACTGGAATTGGAAATGGTTTTAATGAAGTTTATTTTAGAAATATTAATAGTGCTGATAGTGATTTATATCAATTTGAAACGGTTTTTGATCAAGTGATTGGAGATATTGAAAGAGTAAAAACTACTATAACAACAACCGAACCTCATGAGTTACAAGATAATGATCAAATAACACTTGACTTAAAACCTAATTTATCTGTAGGTATTGGAACATCAACTCATGTAAATGTCTCCAGAGACTCTCTAACTGGTATCATATTGTTTAATTCTATAGGATTTAATTCTACTGGAATTAATACTTTATCTAACACAATAACAATACAAAAACATGGTTTACAGACAGGTGATAAAATTAAATACGAGTCTGATCTTTTACCTGAAGGTTTAGAAAATAAAAATTATTTTACATATAAAATTGATGATAATAATATTAAATTGTGTGAAACACTTACAGATGTTAAAAAAGATATACCAATAATTACTGGGATTGGATCAACAGGTGGAATCACACAATCAATATCATTGATTAATCCTAAAATACAATCAGTTAAAAATAATAATTTAGTTTTTGATCTTTCAGATTCTTCATTAACTGGATATGAGTTCAAAATTTATTATGATCAGGAATATAAAAATGATTTTATATCATCAGGAGAAAGTGCAATATTCAGTATTTCCACATCGGGATCAAATGGATCAGTAGGAGCTGCTTTAACAATTGGATACGGAAGTAGTATACCAGATGTTTTGTATTACAATTTAGAAAGAGGAGGGACAATTAGCACAACTGATACTGAAGTTGAAAAATACTCTGAGATATCTTTTGTTGATAGTCATTATAAAGGATCTTATAATATCTCTGATGTAACTGATAGTTCTTTTGTTATATTTTTAAATAATATTCCAGAAAAATTATCTCATAATCCTGCCGAATGTGATGTGCTAACATATACTACAAATTCAAAAACAGCAAAAGGATCAATTAATTCTATTAAGATACTTTCTGGTGGATCGAATTATAAAAAACTTCCTAATTTCACAGGAGTCAAAAACTCCTCCACGGGTAAAGATGCAGTCGTTGTTCCAACTTCATCTTCAATTGGAAATGTTAATAAAGTCAGAATCATTAATGAGGGATTTGAGTATTCATCTGATCAAACTTTAAAACCAGATAGTCTTATCGCTTCAAGTGTGAATATTATCAATACCGAAACTCTTGGTATTGTAAGTGTTACCAATGGTGGAGCAAATTATGTTGAAGCACCTGATTTAATTATAGTTAATACCGATACAGGTGAGGAAATAAAAACTGGATTTTTGGAACCCGTGATGTTGGAGAATAGTATTCTATCCGTAAATATTAATGAACTTCCAATTGGGTTACCTGAAAAAACAGTGACATTGAGAACAATTAATAATACTAATGGAATTGTAATCACAGATGTAATATCTGATGGATCAGGAATATTTACATGTAGAATTGCAACTCCCAATCCAGTATTCACCACAAATCCATTTTCACCTGGAGATAAAGTATTTATTGAAGGTATTGAAAAGATTGGGACTGATGGATCTGGATTTAACTCGGCAGATTATGGATACAAACTTTTAAATGTCACGAAATATGATCCTAATGTTAGTGCACAAGGTCAGGTTACGATAGATGTTTCTTCACTAACGACAAATACGGGAATCGCCGTGACAGAGGTGTTAACTTTTGCAAATATTATTAATGAATCAGATTATCCAACATTCTTTATTACACAAAACCAATCAATATTTAATATTGGTGAAAAATTAATAAGAAATAGTATTCCAAGTAATTTCACTGTGAGTCGTGTAGATACTGGAAAATTGAAAATTTTTGGGAAAGAAGAATTGGAAGTTGGAGATATATTGCTTGGTGAAAATTCTGGAAGTAGATGTGAAATATCTAAAATAGTTAAAAATAAAGGAAGATTTAGTACTAATTTTTCAACACTTAAGAATTTAAATTGGAGTAATGATATTGGAAAATTAGATGAAGATTTTCAAGTTGTTTCTAATAATGATTACTATCAAAATATGTCATATTCGATTCAAAGTCCTATTGAATGGCAGACTTTGAGAACTCAAGTTAATAATTTACTTCATACTAGTGGTATGAAGAATTTTGCTGATACTGAAGTAGTATCAACCTCTACTGTGGGAATAGGTTCAACATCTAATGTAAATTTAATTATAGATTTGATATCTGAAAAAAGAGTTGATGAAATAAAAGATATCGATCTTGTAAGAGACGTTGATGTTGTGGGAAATAGTTCTAGATTTGTACAGTTTAAAAATATAAGATTATCTGATTTTATTAGATGCGATACAAATGATGTATTAGTGATTGATAATATTCAGACACAATTTTCAAATTTCCAAGGAACTTTTAATGATTATATTGATATATTACAATTACCTGATTCTAATTTAACTGAATTGTTTAATGACTTTTTAATAATTACAAAAAATCCATCAACTTCCTCATCTCTCCAGAAAATACAATTATCAAATTTACTCGTATTGGGTAACGGATCTAAAAATATTTTAGTTGAAAAATCTGATATAATTAACTCTGGAATTGGATTTACAAACTCTGAAATTAATAATTTTGTTAATTTTAATTTAGTTGATAATAATTTAAGATTCAAACCAAATGTGGATTTAGACTTAACGAATGAAAGAGATTATGATTTAAAAATATTTTCAACTAAATTTAATACAAACTCAGTCGGAGTTGGAACAAGTTCAATTGGACCAATAGATCTAAGTTCTCGTGTTCAAACATGCACAACAGGTATAACCACTAATATCATTACTGTACCAACAAATAAATTTGAGTCTTTATATGCAACATTACATATAATCGATGATAGCACTAAAGAGATGAATTTAGTTGAAAGTTTCATATCTCACTCCAATACAAACACTTACCTTTCAGAGGCTTACTTTAATACTGATGGTAATAATTTATCTCTCAATCAATTAGGAATAATTACATCTAGTATATCAGGTGATAATTTAGTATTAAGTTTTGAAAATAATGGATCAAATACATTAAAAATAAAATCAAAAATAATAGGTATAGGAACGACTGGGATAGAAAATGAAACATATAGATTCAAAACATCGGGTCAATTAGACGGATTTGAAAGATCATCAATTTACACAGGTGTAACAACAAGTAATATAGGAATATCTACAGTAGTTAATTTAAATTCACAGTTATTTAATGCTGTTAAGTCAGTTGTTGAAGTTAGTATTGGATCTTCAAAAGCTATTCATGAGGTATTATCTATTCATGATGGTACAAACGCATATGCACAACAATCTGGATCTTTATCAGTTACAAAAGATAATGTAACCAATTATGATCCGTCTTCAGGGTTAGGGACTTTTGGAGCAACACTCTCAGGATCTAATTATAAACTCATATTCCACCCAGATGATTCATCTGGAATTTCAACAGTTGTATCACTAAATCATTGTTTTTATGTATTAACCGACTTCGATAATGTTCCAGAGAATTTGAATTATGGTGCGATAACTGAGAGTCATTCAACAGAATCATACAATTCAATAGCTGGAAATCGAATCAATAGAACTCAATTTACTTTAAAAAATAATTCAACACCCATTTTTGGAAAAGTTTTCAATCCATCAGATACAGCAGGTAAATTTATATCATCAACTGGTCAATTTAAAATAGATAATCATTTCTTCAGAGAAAATGAAGAATTGGTTTATAAACCAGCATCGACATTTGTGGGTGTGGGTTCAACACCTATGGAATTTAAAAATGGTTCTATAATTGATCAATTACCAACAACAGTCTTTGCAAAGAGTGTTACAAATAATTCATTCTTTATATCAACTACAAGAGCAGGAACTGCCGTCACGTTTGTGGGTTTAGGTGAAGGTAATGCTCATGAATTAAGCATGGCAAAAGCAAATGAAAAATCTTTGATAACAGTAGACGGTGTAACACAATATCCATTAATAAGAGCTAATGTAACTCATACCTTAGACAGTAATGATGGACAAATTGGATTAACAACGACTATTTTACATTTAAGTGGGATATCCACAATTTCATCAGAAGATATTTTAAAAGTAAATGATGAGTTTATGAAGGTCGTAAATGTTGGATTTGCAGAGGGATATGGTGGTATAGTTGGTTCATCGGGAACATTTAACACAGTTGAGGTGGAAAGATCTTTTGTAGGGACATCTGCTACTACACATTCAAATGGAGACACAGTAAATATATTCAGAGGATCATATAATATTTCTGGTCAAGATATATTCTTTACGCAAGCTCCTAGAGGAAATCCAGCTAATTTAAAAACTGAAAATAATTTAAACTTTGTAACTTCTGATTTTAATGGTAGAGTTTATCTAAGAAATGATTATAGTTCAAATGTTGTATATGATGATATTTCGGATCAATTTACAGGAATTAAATCTGATTTTGTTTTAAAAGTTAATGGGTCAGATAAAGTAGGATTAGGAACAACTGGGGGAAGTGGAGTATTATTTATTAATGGAATATTCCAATCACCATCAACTGAATTTAATCCGAACAAAAACTACATAATTGAAGACAATGCAACTGGTGGTGCGGGAGGAGCAAATATTAGTAATGGTGGATCAGGATATACTGCATCTGATGGTTCTGCTAACGGGACACGATTAAATGTTAATACAACTGGTGGAAGTGGAGCAAATCTCACAGTTGATATTACAGTTACTGGTGGTGTGGTAAGTTTAGTTGGAATTAGTACCGTTGGTACAGGTTATAAAGTTGAAGATGAAATTACAATTACTGGTGGTGGAGGAAATGCAAAATTTATAATCCCTTCTATTACGAATGCAGTTGGAATATCTACTATAACTTTTACAGGAATAACATCAAGTGATGGATCTACCTTCATCTCAAATAATATTAATACAAATGAACTACCTAGAGGTGGAGTTCCCATTTCGATTGGAAACACGGTTAATGGATTAGGATATGCCCCTCTTGTAGGTGCAAATGTTAAACCTCTCTTTAATGCTAGTGGTGAAATTACAAGTATAGTTGGAGTTGCTTACAGTGGATCCAATTTGGAAGTGCGGAATGCTACTTATAACAATATCACAGGTATTCTAACATTTACAACTGTTAAAGAACATCGATTCAAAGGTTCAAATGATTTCGTGTTAATCGATAATTTAAACTTTACACCATCTATAGATTTTATAAGAAAGAATGAATATGAGGTTGTATCAATTGCTGCTACTAATGTATTTGGTGTAAGTATTGGATCTAGCACACAATCTCATAATTATAATAACTCTGGTGACTTATATCCATTCTTCCCTAATTTAACCTTTGGATCAGGATATAACGGTCTCTCACCAATCGGAGTTGCCGTAACTGACTTGGGATACGAACATCGTTTCGTATCTGCTGACACAGGTTCCATTTTTGTAAGTCCTTTAGTGTCACTCACACCTACAAACGCAGTATACGATCCTGTTACAGGTGAATTACAATTGACTGTTCCAAATCATGGGTTAACTGGTGGTGTTGTTTCATTGGGTGTATTTGATAAATTTATATTCTTCTCTTGTTCAAGAGATAATTTTAGAACTGTCCATCCCTATCCAAGATCAACTGACCCTGCATTTCAGACTAATTTAGCAGTCACAAAAATTACTGATGATATATTCAGTATAAATGTTGGAGCCAATGTTGGTTCTGGTGCACAAGTATCAGCCACTGCTGGTGTGGGTGGAACAGCAATATTTACAATTGATGCTTCAGGAACAAATTATAAAGATCCTAAGATAATAGTCTCAGAACCATCATACTCTAATCTATCGGTTAGAGGGGTATCAAGACTTGGAATTGGTCCAACAACTGAGACAGGAACTGGTCTAAAAGTAAATGCGATTGTTAAACCCGTAACAGGAATTGGATCAACTTTATTCGAAATATCTGAATATGAAATTATAGATAGAGGATTTGGATACAAAAAAGGTGATGTTGTAGAAGCAGTTGGATTAGTTACTGCAAAAGAAATGGGTGAACTTGATGAGAGGTCAACACTTACCATTGATCAAATATATAATGATTCATTCGCACTCTGGCAATTTGGTGATTTTGATTACATAGATTCTATAAAAGATCTTCAAGATGGTGTTAAATCTAGTTTTTCATTAGTGGTTAATAATCAATTAGTCAGTGTTGAGACAGATGATAGTTTAATTGACGATACACTTGAAAATGTATTTTTAGTCATTGTGAATGGTGTTATTCAAGAACCAACAGTATCATATACCATAGTTGGAGGAACAATTATTTCGTTTGTTGAACCACCAGAACCAGAAGATGACGTAACAATATTATTCTACAGAGGAACTGCTGAAGAGGATTCTGAAATAAATCTTGCACAAAAAATTACTATAGAGGAAGGTGATAAGGTTCAAATAAAAGGAGGATCAGGGGTTCTTGAACAGGATGAGAGAAGAGTGTTTAGTTTGAATACTTCTAAAAAATTAGAAACAAACGCATACTTAGGTGTTGGAATTAGTTCAGATGTTGATAGATCTCTAAATCTAATTAAACAAAAAGAAGATCTAATTATAAACAAAACATTAGTATCAAAGAAAAGATCAAGCATTGAACCAAGAATTACACCAACGGCAAAAATTATTAGTGATATTGACGAAAGTACTAATCAAATATTCGTTGATAATGCAGAGTTCTTTGAGTATGAAGTAGAGAATAAAGTTGGGAATGATGAGGAAATCAATGTATCAATTAATTCAAGAGATCAAATCAATTTTGTAAATGCAACAGCAACTGCAAACATAGGTATTGGAACAACAGTTTTATCAATTTCAATTGGAATCGCTGGTACAGGATACAATTCTGCACCAATTGTCAAACTATCAGCACCACCATCAAAAAATACTAAAGTTGATGTTGGGATAGGAACCACAGCAACAGCTACAGCGACTATCGGTGCTGGTGGAACTGTCACTGGAATAAATATCACAAATCCTGGTCTAGGATATACTATCGCACCTCAAGTTTTAATAGAGAGTCCCATAGATTACTCTAGTTCTTTTGAAGAACTTACATCAGTAGTGGTAAGGAGTTCTCATGGTGTAATAACTGGAATTGGAACAACCATACACAATGGTAAATTAGGAATTAAATTTGAACTTGAAAGAGAGTCGGCTGGTTTTTCTCCAATATTCGATGCTCCAGATGGTTCCGACCCAACCACTAATAGACCAATTTACATCTTTGACACTCGTGTTGGAACAGGAGTCACATCACTTTCAATAAGTGGAAATGATAATGACGTATATGCTATTGGTGAATCTTTCCTAGATAACATATATACACAAGCATCTATCTATGTTTCTGGTAAAACTGGAATAGTTACATGTTTAATTAAATCTAATACTGTAACCACAGGTCTTACATCAACTGGATCTGCGAATCAACCAGTTGGCAAATTCTCTGTTGGTCGAATAGCTAATGTCACTCGTGGATCAAATCCAATATCAATTGGAGTCACTGGACACACTGTGGGATCAATCACTGGTTTGAGCACATTCCCTACAATAAAGAGAACTGGTGGATCAAAAACATTTGAACAAACTGGTGCTGTAATTCCAGAAATAAGACCAACTTAAAAAATGTTGTATAAATATCTAAAAAACTAATAATATGCCCGCCGTAGTAACAGATCAGTTTAGAATAACGAACGCAAGTAATTTTGTAGACTCTGTATTAGACTCTAATAATTCTTATTATGTGTTTTTAGGATTACCAAATCCAGCAGTCACTGGTTTTGGAAGAACAACAAGTTGGAATTCTGCTGCTGGAACTCCAGATCCGATTGATAATTTGCAATATCTTACTCATTACAGAGATACATCATTATTTGGAAAAAAAATAACTTCATCTAATATTCGTAGAGTTGTTAAAAAACATACATGGGCTGTAAATACAAGATACGATATGTATCGTCATGATTATGAAGCATTGAGTAATCCAGCACCTAAATCTCAAACAGGAAGTTTATATAAAACAAATTTTTATGTTCTCACTTCTGAATTTAAAGTTTATATTTGTTTAGATAACGGAAGTTCAGGTGCGCCTGGTTCAAGTGATGCTAAAGGAAACGTATCACTAGATGAACCAACTTTTACAGATTTAGAACCTTCATCTGCAGGAACACAAAATGATGGATATATTTGGAAATATCTATTTACAGTCTCTCCAAGTGACGTAATTAAATTTGATTCAACCGAGTATATTGTTCTTCCAAATGACTGGTCTACTACAACTGATGCTCAAATTCAAGCAGTTAGAGAGGCAGGAGATGCAGATATAAACTTTAATCAACTCAAAAAAGTTTATATTAAAAATGCTGGATCAGGTTATACAAATGGAATTTACTCCTGCGATATTTTGGGAGATGGAACTGGTGGTCAAGCTACGGTAACTGTAAGTGGTCAATCAATAACAGAAGTGATTGTCACTGCTGGTGGATCTGGATATACTTTTGGTATGGTAGATCTCAGCTCTATTGGATTGAGTGGAACTAACACAAGAGCACATCTAATACCTATAATTCCCCCATCAAAAGGACATGGATTTGACATTTATACTGAACTTGGTGCTGATAAAGTTTTAGTTTATTCTCGTTTTGATGATTCCACAAAAGATTTTCCAACTGATACTCATTTTGGACAAGTTGGAATAATTAAAAATCCATCACAATTCAACGCAGCAGCAGGTATACTTACAACATCTCAATTTTCATCTTTATCATCAATTAAATTATCATCGGCTATAAGTAAACCATCTGGTGGTTACAGTTCTCTGATTGGAGTGGGTATAACACAATCTGTAACTGGTGGGGTTGCAAGAGGTATTGTTGCTTCTTACGACCAAGATACTTTTGTTTTGAAGTATATTCAAGATCGAAGTTTAAATTTAAGAAAATTCGCATTGGATCAAGAAACATCAGGAATTGATACTATTGATTACGCAAATGTTGATCAAAGATCTAAAGTATTATCTTTTGAATCATCTACTCAACCAATAAATGGAAAAGGAACAAATGTTTTATTTGATGTTTCAATAGATTCTAATTTTAGTGGTATTACTACAACTATTGGTAATAGGCAAATTAATTTAGGAGTTGACTTCACAAATGGTCTAGCTAATCCTGAAATAAATAAAAAGACTGGAGATGTTATTTACATTGACAATCGTAAGGAAGTCGAAAGAAACAGTAGACAAAAAGAAGACGTTAAAATCATCCTAGAATTCTAAGAAAATGTCACAAAAAATTAATTTAAACGCAAGTCCATATTATGATGATTTTGATAATCAGAAAAATTTTCATAGGGTTCTTTATAAACCTGGTTTTCCAGTACAAGCAAGAGAATTAACACAACAACAATCAATATTACAAAATCAAATTGAAAAATTTGGTGATCATGTATTTAAAGAGGGTTCGGTTGTAATACCAGGAGGAGTTGGATATGATACACAATATAATGCCGTAAAATTAAACAATACTAATTTTAACATTGATATATCAATTTACATAAACAATTTTTTAGGTAAAAGAATAGTTGGAAGTGAATCTGGGATTGAAGCTGTTGTAAAATTTATTGCTCTTCCAGATGGTGGTAGTGTGGAAAATGTAACTTTATATGTAACATATTTAAGTGCCGACAATAATTCACAATTCAATTCATTCACAGATGGAGAAACATTAAGTGCAACTGAAAACGTTATATATGGTAATACCACAATTTCTGCTAACACTCCATTTGCATCACTAATTTCTGAAGATGCAACTGCTGTTGGATCTGCTGCATTTATTTCACAAGGAGTGTATTACGTTAGAGGATTTTTTGTTAATGTTTCTGACCAAACAATAATATTGGATCATTACTCAAATACTCCTTCATATCGTATTGGATTGCAAGTTAGAGAACTAATTGTCAATGCGAAAGAAGATGAAAGTTTATATGATAATGCAAAGGGATTTACTAACTTTGCAGCACCAGGTGCCGATAGATTAAACATCGAATTGGTATTGACTAAAAAAATATTAACAGATAAAAATGATACTGATTTTATTGAATTATTAAGACTTGATGAGGGGTTATTAAAAATAATACAATCAAAGAGTGAGTATAATAAAATTCGTGATTGGATTGCGGAAAGAACCTA
>Ga0209348_1001223_pt1 | contig 12615 bp, 14 predicted proteins | sample ETNvirenome_2_30_FD_184065 | JGI IMG/M metagenome (GOLD analysis project Ga0209348, IMG submission 184065) | Marine viral communities from the Pacific Ocean - ETNP_2_30 (SPAdes) (version 2) | ecosystem: Environmental > Aquatic > Marine > Oceanic | place: Pacific Ocean | collected 2013-06-22 | reverse complement strand
GTCAGAATAGGTAAACTCCCTTAAGGCTCTTCCAGAACCCCAAAATACAGGCGTTACGCCGTTGTATTTGGCTTCCCAGACCTTTCTTATAATGGCTGGGATTACATGGCCGTTCTCCAAATCAAAATTGTCATGTGGGCCGTATAAGTTATTAGGAATTGCACAAATATAGTTTCTGCCGTGTTGTTGTCTTAAAGTTCTAGAATGAACATCAACCATGCGCTTTGCATAAGCATATCCAAAGTTGCTTGGGTGGGGTGGGCCATTATGAACCTGATCTTCGGTTAAAGGGTAGTTTACTTTGTCTGGATAAACACAGGTTGACAGCAGCGACACAACCTTTGGCACATCATGCATATGTGCAGACTCCAGCAAGTTTGTGTTCATTTGAATATTTTGATTAAAAAAATCGTTTACATACGTGGTGTTGCCGACAACTCCACCCACCTTTGCTGCGAGATGTATAATGCCATCTGGCTTTATGGTCTTAATCATATCATCAACTTGGACACGATCAATCAAATTGTATTGCTTCGACCCAACCAAAACAAATTCATAATCAAAGTTCAAATTGTTAAATGATGAACCAACCATGCCAGTCCCACCAGTTACCAGAATCTTATTTATTGCCATTTGAACCACCCCTCAAAGCCAACTTGGCTTAAGTTTTTATTAGACTTCCCTTTCCATGGCCTCCAAGGACCATAAACACCAACCTTGTCAGCATCGCTCAAGAATGCTGCCCACCAAGAGAGCGTTCCGTGCTGGAACATGATGTTTCGAAAACTTCTTATAAAATTAAAATCCTCATGAACATCTCTCTTTTCAACTATTGGATTAAACTTTTTGAATCCATCAACAAACGAATTAAAATATTCAACTGACTCTTCTGGTGTAACACTCTTATCTGATTGAACTGAAACATGGAACTTCATTTTCTTGAACTCCTCAACAGTGAGGCGATCCCACTTTGGCATATCTGTTACGATATGGAGCCGATCAAAATCAAATTGTTCGATTGCACTTAAATAATCTTGGACCTTTGGCTTATCGTAAAACTCGTTCTTGTATGACAGTCGGTCTCCAGCCCTAAAGTGTAAAACCAAGTCATTATCGTTACGCCTCTCCACGGGTGAGAACCAAGTTTTTATCTTCCCACGCATTTTTGAATAATACCTATGGTCTTCAAAATAGCCTTTCAGAATAAGATCAGTATTATTGTATTTCGCATTGAAGGATCGGATATATGTCGAGTCATCAACAGGCTTTGCACCACTATAGTCTTGATTGGAGACAAAGTTTACCCCGAGACTCTTCAATGGCGCAATACCATAGTAACTTGCGAAAGGTGGTAATGCAAGAACATCAGTCTTGTGATAATGAGCCATGACTTTAGCAGCGACATATTGAAACATGTTGTTGCCAAAGCCGTTTGATAGTTGTGTATAAATCATTTAACTCTCTGCTTTACTAGATTTCCTTGAGCATCGATCAAGAATTCGTCTTCATTTCTAAAAGGAAAGTCTGTAACTGCCATCGTTTTATCAAACCCGGTAAATGGCTTGCAAACATCTGGGATGTATTTTGTGCGAACACCAATTGTTTTTAAATAATCTTCCCACATGTGCTCGGTGCATACAAAATTATTGTCGGTTCTGGTTGGGTCTTCCCCCTCAAGATATTTAAATGAGCAATATTTTTCAAAAGTATGTGGATTTGACATAGCGAAAAAACATAGATCCCTGTGACCGGAAGGTGTAAAACGGGTGCTATAGATAACGTCATCATTATATTTAATTGCTTTAAGGTTTAGTTTTTTTGGAAACATTGAGTTATCTGGTCTGCACCTAACAACAACATCATATTTAAACCCATTGTATTTTGAATATTCCGTGGCCATACTGAAGCCATGTCCAATATTGTCTATCTGGTTTTGCATTCTTGTTCTAAAATACCCAAGCGTTCCAAACTCACCTTCTAAGTTCTCGTTTGGATTCACGGTTATTGCTTTTAAGTGCGGACCATAAATTTCAAACAAACTTTCTTTTATTTCATGTTCTGTTAATTCGTTTGTCACATAATACTTTTGCTCTAACGACTGCCCGCATGAATGAAGAGTGTTCTTGGTGCAGATGTAAGCAAACACATCTGCATTGTTTGGTTCAATCAAATGTTTCATATGATTTCGCCAATTAATTTTATAATCTCTTAATTGTCCAGTTACTAATACCGCTACTTTCATTATTTATCCTTCATATATGACGGCTCTACACTATCTCTACAAGTCTTGCAGAAACCTTCTTTGGGGCCGTCTTCTTTGTGGTGTTCTCGCCATGGCTTATAGGCATCGCTCATATAGATATCCCAAAGTTTTCCATCACTTACGTGGCCCATAATCCCGCTTTCTTGACCCGGAACATCAGACCTCAAGGCACAGCATACCATCACAGAGCCATTGTAATCAATATACATATTGTTTGAAACCTGTAGGCACTTTTGAGTTCTGGTATAGTCCTTTGCTATCTCAACGGTATCCCCTCGGCTTGAGCCATCTATTTCAAAATTTCTTGATCTAATATGAATAGTCATTCCACGATGAGACAAATCATACTCCAACTTACACCCGTCAATATCAGTTAATATCGTTGCTGGAAGATCAAGCTTCTTTATTTTCTTTTCCGCTCTTCGTCTCATTTTTTCATGATTATATCGTTCATTATTGCTCAAGTATTGCTGAATCCAGAGTTCGTTAAATCCAATATCACAGAGTTCTTCAATATAATCTCTGGTGACATAATCACCGTTGGTATTGATTCTTAAAGTGGCATTTGGTAGGCGTTCTCTGGCTTGTTTTATTCTTTTAATAATTAACTCTCTCTGTGATAGAGGTTCGTTATATCTACTATATGTTAATTCACCAGAGAACTCAATTTCCGCCAATTGATCTATAAGATCAAGGTAAACATCCTCTGGCATTATCTTATTGTCAGAGATTCTATCAATAAAAGAATTTGGACAGAACCAGCACTTTCTGTTGCAATATGAGAATGTTTCTATTTCTATCAGTCTTAAATTATTCTTGAAAATTTGCTTATTTGATAATTCTTGCATTTCTAGTTCCTATGTTTATTCTGGATTGAGACTATTGGAAATACGGTAAATAGCTCTTCAATCCCCTCCTCGACGGTAATCGTAGTATCAAAGCCAAGCTCTCTAATCTTATCGTATGATACAACGTAATCTCTTTTATCGGCATCATTATCGAAGTCAGCATAATGCACATAACAATTTGATTTTTTCTGTATTAATTTGCACACATCACCCTTTGAATAGTTCATGGAATTAGATCCTACATTGTAGACTTCGCCGCTCATTTTGCTCTCATTTTCAATTGCAAATTTAAAAACCGAAGCGATGTCTCTAACATGTATAAAGGTTCTCATAAAGTGTGATTCATAAACCGCGATGTATTTTTGAATATACGCAGAGTATGAGAGGTCATTCACAAGCAAATCAAGACGCAGTCTTGGACTAACACCAAATGCAGTAGCAAACCTAAAAGCTACACTATTAGTGTATTTCATCACCTCTTCTTCTCCAAGGGTCTTTGTGACTCCATAGATGCTTAAGGGATTTAGTGGTGATTCTTCGGTGCAAATACCCTTTACAGTCCCATAGTTAGAACCGGTTGACCCATAAAGAAGAAGCTGCTTTCCATCTAGCCCCTCAACAACATTGATTGTTCCTTGGTGGTTTACTTCATGTGATCGCCTTTCGTCTTTTCTACACGCTGTATAGCCAACTATCGCCGCAAGATGAACGACTACATCGTGGCCCTTTAGAGATTCGTGCAACAACTCCCTGTTCATAATATCGCCCTTTATGAAAGTGAAATTAGGATCAGAAAAATTACTCATCAAACCGTCACCACCATACATTAGGCTGTCATATACTGTGACTTGAAAGCCGGCCCTTAACAACATCGGTGCGAGAGTAGTTCCAATGTAGCCTGCTCCGCCTGTAATAAAAACTTTTTTTACCATATTGATAGCCTCCTTAATACTATATCTTTAAACATAACCCAGTCTGCTGCTTTTGCATACAGGGGGTTACTAAATGCTGCTGGTTTGTTTTTTTCAAAAAAATAGTGCCCTGACCATGCAAAAGGATACACCACAAAAGGGATTAATGGAATCAAAAACCAATAAAAATGATAAAAAACATTTATTGTAAAAAAGATTGTAACCCATTGTCCGATAAAGTGCATTAATCTACATTTTGGATGTTGATGTAGAGTTAGGTAATGCTTGTAATATTCTTCAAATTTCATAACTTTTCCTCATAATATTTTATTGTGTTGGCAATCCCTTTTCTGTGGTCGTAGAATTCAAAATTAGGAAAGCGTTCGACAAACTTATCATTGCTCATAATTTTTACAGGGTCACCATCCATCTTGGAAGTATCGAATACAATTTCTCCCTGATATCCGCACTCCTGCTTTATTAGTTTTGCAGATTCTGCTATTGAATAGCCACGCTCCTGACCAATGTTTAAGGGATATTCCATGTGATCTATATTAAGACCCAGCATAAGGCCCTCAATAAAATCATCTATATATGCCCACTCCCTTATGGGGCTACCGGTTCCCCAGACTACGAACTTATCCTCTTTCGACCATTTTGCTTTAAGCATTCTTATCACCATGCCATTCAAAGCGTGTGTTTTCCATGGGTCGCAAGAGTCACCCGGGCCATAAGTGTTTGGAAAAAGAAGGTTAACAGTCTTTATTCCGTGCTGCTTATAGAAGCAGTTAGAGATGTAATATATTCCTCTTTTTGAGTTTCCAAAAGAAAAAACAGAATCGTGAACATCTCCCATAAGCCAGTTTTCTTCATGTTGGACAGAACTATCACCGGGATATGAACAGTTTGAAAATGGTTGAATTATCTTTATATCGTTATTGATTTTTGAAACAGCATTGTATAAATTAATCGACATCAACAAATTGTCAGATATCACATCGGCTGCAAATTCTCTAACATACATCATACTTCCGCCATGGCTAGCCAAATTGTATATAATATCTGGTTTTTCATTTTTAATCATATTTTCAACTTGACTATAAACCAATAAGTCGACGCCTGTTGACCTTGAGTGGCCAACCACATTGTGACCGTCTCTCTCTAATCTGCTGAACAAGTTTTGTCCAATAAATCCTGTTTTTCCTAAAACTAATATTTTCACTTATTACTCCTATATCTAAACTCATAACCATGCAATATGATTTTGGGACCAAATTTCCCTATGTGGGTTGCCCTTATTATGTTTTCTAACTCTTCTTTGGAGATTGTTGGGGTGATTATCTCCAATTCGTCTATCTCTCTCATTCTTCCCGTTTTAGGGCCCCATGGTTCGCTTGAGTATTCATCAGCAAGATTTTCTAGTGCTTTGGGGCCATAAGTAGTAATCATCCCAACAATATCATAGAATGATTGTAATTGTTTTTCATGAACTCTGTCCAACAATGAAGAGACAGAGTCATTTTCAAAAATTGGAATATCGTATTTTTTTATTATCTTTCCATTATCTACATTTTCATTCATGTAATGAACAGTTATCGCAGTCTCTTTATCTCCATTGAGTAAGCCCAAGTTTATACCACCAGCACCCGGATACCTCGGATGGCAAGGGTGGAAGTTGATTGACGCAATTTTTACCCTATCCAATAGCCTTTTTCTCAATATACAATAGGATTTTAAACAAAATAGATAATCTCCTGACCACTCTTTGACATGCAATGGGAGCCGAGCACCCCTTGTTGCTTCAGTCCATACAGGCGTTGTGTCAAAGCCACACACGTTTAAAAAATCGTATGCTTTCTTTGACTGTTCGCAATCTTCAAATCCAATAAATAATGCAGTATTAGCCATTTGATACAAATCTTCCTTGCTTAAAAACGTCTAAGGTTGTAAGGTCCACCCAGTCTGTGTAAACCCATTGCTTTGGCTTGGTCTCAATTGCACTTGGAAGTTTCTGTAGTCCCAATTCAGCCGTCTCTGGTGTCATATAATAGTGATACCCAATGGTTTTAATATTCTGTTTGGACCAAGACACATCAGGACTTCTGCCATCGTACGACATCCTCTTCAGAGTATCAAAGTCCTTTTTGTTATCAAACAAAATTATACCACCTCTTCCAAGACTAAGGTGCTTCCTGAATTGAAAACTAACACACATATAGGTGCTTGGGATGTAACTATTGGCCTTCCAATAAACGGCGGCATCTACTATACTCTCGGTCAAGTAATAGTAGTCTTGCCACTTGTCATCAACCCATTCAATATCCAAATCTAACTTCTCTGCTAACATTGGCACAGACAAGTATGTATGCTTTGGGACTGTGATCTTTTTCTCTTCTTTTAATCTTAAGCAAAGCTCAAGTCCATGAGTGCAACAATCTACAGCTACGGCGTGTGGTGCTCCAAAAAACTTGGCAACTGCTTTTTCAAAATCTGCTATTACTTTGAAAGACATTCAATCTCCTTTATTTCTTTTACGAGCTTTTTAGCCATGTGCTCCCATGTATAATTTTGTATTACCATATCATATGCATTATCAATTATTTTGGCCATTGCATCCGGGTTATCCAGATAATAATTTAACTTCTCTTCAAAATCGCTCAAGTCATTCTTAAATGTAACACAATTAACCCCATCAATGAAAACGCCCTCATACTGATAAGGCATATCATTACAAAACAATAAAGTTTTTGAAAGCATTACCTCAAAGTATCTTGGGCTAACATCATTGTTTGGGCCAGTTGTAGCAAGCCATATTTTAGACTGATTGATCTTAGTGGCATATTCTTCAACCGAATGTATTCTGTAGCTTAAATCTCTAGTTGAGTTCCAAAATATATTTTTATCGGTCTGTGATAGGAGTTTGCGAACGCGGTTCCTAAGATCGTTGGCGGGGCCTTTAATCTTTGCACCACCGTGATCGGCTCCACTAAATCCAAAATCATAAACTTTTGGAACTTTTCTAGGATAGTAGACATTAGGATTAGCAGTAAACCAAAACCTAATTGGTTTGGCGCCAATCTCTTCTCCATACTCTTTGTAGGTTATATTAGTATCCATAAGGATGTCAATATTGTTAATTTTACAAAAATTCAATTTTTCTTTTAGCATTGTCTGTGGTTTATGCAATAAACAAACCACAGGTATCTTAACATCTGCTAGACCCTTAAGTAGAGAGTATGCTTCTAAATTTGTTTGAGTAAAGTAACCAAGACCAAATATAATACAGTCAACATCTGTATCATTTACTTTTGTAAAATTTTTCACCGGCTTCTCATACAGGTGGACGTTGGCAATCTTCTTCAATTCCCTATATAAATCACCATAATACTGATACATGTAGTTGTCATGCACTACATTTCCATGATCAATGTATAATATCTTCATCGACTGTTATCCTTCACGCCGGGAGCATAGTCCTGTAGGTGCCTCAAGGCCCCCTGTGAGTGGTATCCATCCTCTACGGTTTTCAAGTCATAAATGTAATCACCTAAATGGATCAGATAAAATAAACTATATATGTCATTATCACCCCACCTATACTTGTAGATTCCACCATATTTGTTTACTGCATTGATCCACTGTTTCCATTCTTTAGTCTCAAATAGAGAGTTTTTCATCACATAAGAGTCAGCACAAAGGTAGAAGTGAAAATTACTATCACTGTTCTCGTCCTGTAGTAGGTTACGCATAAACTCTGATTTAGGAGTTATCTTGTAGTGCTTTATGTAGCCTTGAATAAACTTCCATAGGTTTACCCTTGTGTCAAAATTACCTTGGTGGGGCTTCTTTACCTTTGGATCATAGATCTTCATGGCGCCCATATATTCCGGTCTTTCTGACATTACTTCAAAGGGGTTATACGGCATTTTTTTAATGAACATTGACTCATCATCTATGGTCATGACATAATCATGCTTGTGAACATCTGTATTCTCATACCCATACATATTACTCGTAAAGTGGCACATATGAAGATATCCTTTGCGAGATATCGAAAAGCTATTTCTAACATACCATAGGTTTCTTCTATTATAAAACAACTCTTCTTCTTTTAAGAACGAGGGCGTCTTGTATGGAATTGATCTAAAAATGACATTTTGAGGACATGAGTTTAGAATATCCTTTCTAAATTCTTCTGAATCATAGATATCGTCAAAGTAATGCACATAAACCGGATAATTATAATCACAATTAAAATTTTCCCATAGTGAATGTAAGCATTTTTTTATACACCTTTGTCTAGAAGATATTAGCGCTATGCATGCATTTAAATTAGGCATGGGTGCCCTCCTTGTTTTTTAAATAATATTTCACACCACAAGATGAATATATGTCGTCTATTAGGTGCAAAACATCACTAGTTTTTATAATATCGAAGTCTTGTATATTCTTATACAGGCTAGGGTGATTGGGACAAGAACCGGCATAGTTTCCATATGAATTTGGAGTTCCGACATCACCGCTCCCTTTCAAGACACTTATTATTTTGTTTCTTTTCTCTTCAACAAAATTTACATCTTCAACCACATTCATGGCTTTCCCACCCAGCTTTATAAAGCCACTATCTGTCACAATAGACAAGCTACATTCTAGATTCTTTGGCTCTGAAGATATTGTTACTTCTATGTTACCACCATATTCACCATAATCTAATATAGAGTATACAGTATCCTCAATATCTACATCTTTGTGCTTTGTGTTGTAAACTTTTGATGAAACAACTTTTGGTCTTCCAAACAAATAGCACAAGACATCCAAGTAGTGAATCCCGCACTCATGTAAAATGCCACCACCAACAAGTGGCTCTCCTCGCCAATCAGAAAAATACTCTTTAGGGCGTTGCCATCTTTGAACCAAGCTAACGCCCCTTATTTCTCCTATCTCATTATTATCAATTAATTTTTTTAAATTTTGTATACAGGAATTCAGTCTAACCTGCAACACTGTATACGCAGTTTTGTTGTTCTTTAATGCATGCATCTTCAAAGTTGAAATCTGTGAAGGGTCTAGTGTTGCTGGTTTTTCGATTAATACATCGCAGTTATTCTCTAGAGCATACATTGCTTGCTCAAAATGCAATGAGTTTGGAGTAGCAATGACTACAAAATTAACAAAGCCACTTTGAATCATCTCTTCATAATCTACAAAGCCTGCTGTTGTATATTTGTTTGAAACCTCTATCATCCTATCCACATTATTATCACAAACAGAAATAAGAGCATAATCATCGTTACTTCTAATTGCCTCAATATGTCTATCAAGTATTTTACCACAACCAATTATACCTACTCTATTCACCATAGGTTCCCTCTCTTATCGATTTTGCAACAGATTCTGCATTTGGACAGTTGCCGGTTATACCCATATCAATATAGATTGGCTGCTCATATACAACATTTGGATAATGACCCTTTTCTGGTCCTCTAAAACCTAGTTCAGCTTTGATCCCTTCCATATGAAGCTTCATTTGTTCGTAAGCCATCAAGCAGAGTGGTTCGGCTAATCTAAAATTAAATCCAAGATATACGTGGTTGTATTTTCCAACCTGCCCTTGGTTGCATATTGATCTCACCTTAACAGCATCTAAGCGTGATCCCTTCGGTATACAAATCATTCCACCTTCAAATGTAGAAATATTCTTTGTTTTGTAAAAGCTAAAAGTCCCGGCATCAGACATCATACCGGCATATTTGCCGTTAGCATTAGTTGCCCCGAATCCTTGTGCCGTATCCTCTATGACAACAAGATTATGCTTTTTTGCAATATTATTGATCTTTTCCATCTCACAAACTCTGCCATATAAGTGAACTGGCATTATAGCCTTTGTGTTTTCTGTTATGGCTGCTTCTATCTTGTCTGCATCAATGAGTAGAGTCTCTGGATCTATGTCGACAAAAACCGGTTTAGCACCAGCAATCAAGACTGCATTTGAAGTAGCAATAAACGTAAACGGAGTGGTGATAACTTCGTCTTCCGGCTTCAGGTCCATAGACCACAGTGGGGCAATTAAGGCACTCGTTCCGTTGTTCACGGCGATGCAGTCTTCAAGATCAAATCTATCTTTTACATAATTTTCAAAAATGTCTCTAACTACGCTAGGCATTTGTATCCTCTTTTTGCATATAGGACTCAAACCATTCTATATTAATTGCAAACATATCTTTAGAGTGCATTGGGTAGTAACCATTGTTCTGAAATATTTCGATTGTTTCTTTTTCATCTTCAAGGGAGTAAAGAGCGCTTTGGTGTGGATATTCAAGTATCTCCAGTTTAATATTTGCTGTGACGTGTCTATCGAGGTCTTTTAAATATATTTTTTGCTTTGCAAATTGAGGTGCCAACTTAACATATGCAGGGTGAGATGGTGGATACTTTTCCATTGCACAAATTTCACAAATATAAATTTTTGGTTTATACTTTGAAAAATCAAATGTTCTTAAAATTTCTAAATCATGACCTTCACAGTCTGTTTGGATAACTATATTGTGCTCTGCTGTTATATTGTGCTTTTCAAATAAGTCATCGATTGTTATTGTGTTTACTTCTAATTTTTCACTAAATTGTGCTAATTCCGGGCATCCTAATGCATTTTTCTCGCTATAAAAACTACCGAGACCTCTAGCCCAATGCTCCTTTAGAAGATGAGGGGTATATTCAAGGTGTGGAGTATCAATCATTCTAAATCCCACCTCCTCATTATCAAATCTTTCTTGAGGAATGTAATGCATTTTCCTCACTCCCGATGAGGTATCTATTGCAACTTTCTCAAAGGACATATTTTTCATAGAAGAATATGTATTCTTCAAAGCATCATAATAACAAGGTATTGGCTCAACCATAATAGCTCGTGGATCGTTTTTTATAACAAAATCATACATTCTGTCAACCATCCACCCATCGTTTGCTCCAATTTCTATTAAAACAAATTTATCAGGATCACTGTCGTAGAGATCCTGTATAGTTTTGATAATTTTTTTATTTGTAGTTTCAGGTAGTAAGTAATAGTTTAATTCTGAGTATTTTTTCATAATATATTTTCTCCAAAAATAAAGTTCTTATATTTCCTTGAGACTTCAACCATATTATACTCGCTATTAAAGGGATTGTCTACCTTTTTTTCAAAATTCATTGCTGGTGGGTCATATAGCTCTACAGGCTCAAAGTCCCATTCGGTCTCTTGGATAATGATAGCATTTGGGCCGGCGATTTCTCTGGTTCCACCTGCGCTGCTACATATTATTTGACAACCGCATGCTCTAGCATCTACCACAACATTAGGGCAGTGATCAAGCCATGCCAAATGAATAAAATACTTTGATCTTTTATATAACGCAAAAAGCTGTTTTTGATTCAAAGTTCCAACATAATGAATTCTATCATGCTTTATTCTTTTGTGGTGACCAACTTCACCAGCAACCATAAGGCCGTCATTCTCTCCAGAATGCTCTATAAAATATCTAATGTTTTCTTCAAGTCTTTTGTGAGGTCTCCAAGAAGAAGCACAAGACCACAGATTATCGTATCTATGAAAGTTCAACTCCGGAGTCTCACTGATTGTCTCGATATCTGCGCCGTTATGGATTACCACGCTGTTTTTGTGTTCTCCAAAGTATCTTGTAATCAACTGCTTGTTGAATTCTGACTGAAAAACTACACCATCTGCCATATCGTATGTTCTTTTTATGTTTGCATTCTGTGATTTATAGTCTTGCATCAAGTTGAAGTATATTCCATCAAGCCGCTGAATCATTGGTTTATCAAAACTACGTTTATTAGTTTCAATGAAACAGAGATAGGCATCAGGACTAACGGCAGAGTTAAAAGTGCAACCATCAATTGACAAATATTTAACAAGTTTATTAGCAAAAGAATTGGGACCAGAATTACTTTCAAGGTTGACGTTTTCTAAATTAATATTCAAAACAACCTCTCATATGGCTGTTTTGCTCTAATCTTTTGTGCTGTCTGATATTGAAGCTGTTGTTTGATTTTATCAACATTTAGGGGGTTTTGCCTGTTGTATACATGCAAGATATCGCTTATATAGTGAGACTTGCTTCCAGCCATTTCTAACAAAGGAAGCATGAGTGCTTGATCGTATGCTGTCTTGTAATAGTCACCATCGTCATCCTTTAGATCCTCTAAATCAACATGTTTCCAAAGCTTGGTCTTGAATGTTCTAAGGTGAGAGGCTCTCCACGCATCCTTGCGAAATTCGTTATTATCGATTATTGCCTTGGGATATGAGGAAGGCTCGATACCTTTCTGTCCGTTGGGGTAGTATACATAGCTTCCATATGTCATTAGGCAGTCGGTCTCCGTGTATACAGAGTCTAGATGAGACAAGACATTAAATGAAGACATCCAATCATCACCATCTAGAATAATATTAATATCTTCATCTGCTATGTTTTCAGTTATAAGCGTGTTTACTATGTTTCCGAGAGCATATCTCTTTACAGTGTTTTCAATCAGCTTAAACCTGCTGTCATCTTTGATTTCATTCTTAATCACTTCTACCGAGTTATCATCT
>Ga0209348_1001222_pt1 | contig 12617 bp, 3 predicted proteins | sample ETNvirenome_2_30_FD_184065 | JGI IMG/M metagenome (GOLD analysis project Ga0209348, IMG submission 184065) | Marine viral communities from the Pacific Ocean - ETNP_2_30 (SPAdes) (version 2) | ecosystem: Environmental > Aquatic > Marine > Oceanic | place: Pacific Ocean | collected 2013-06-22 | reverse complement strand
TAGTAGAAGTTGCTACTAGAGTTGAAAATGTAACACTTGATGACATATTTCGTGGTAAAGCATTTAAAGATATGTATGAAGATTTTACACATGATAACCCTTTAATTAAATCATATAAACGAACTGGTGATGGTTTTATTAATAGAATACTTCGTGATGAAACTGATTATGAATTTTCTGATGAAGATAAAAAACTTTTAATAGAGGTAGGTGCATTTGGTGACCCTAACCTACAATCAGGATTTAGATTAAATTATAAAGACCCTAAAATCGCAAACTTAGTAGAAGAAAATGCAAAAAAATTAACAGAAGCAAAACCTAATATGTCTGATGCAGAGTATGAAGTCTTTAGAGCAAATTTAAGAAAAGATTTAGTAGCTGACGTTTTAAAAGCAAAAGTAACATCAAGAGTTTTTGGAGGTACAGCACCACAATTAGATATAGCAGAAAGAGATAAAACAAAGCCATTTGAAAATTTTTTAGTTAAAGAATTACAAATGCAGTCTGGATTAGGTTTTAATCCTAATGTACCTGATTATGCAGGAGGTGTTGTAGATTATGAATATATTCCAGCAAGAAATCAAGAAAGATTTAGAGTCATACCTAAATTTACAAGTGAGTATGGTACTGAGCCAGAGAGAAGAATAGACAGATTAAAAAGTTTTATTCCTGATGAAGAGTCAGGTTTTTTACAAGGTCCTGAAGGAAGATTTTATAACCCACAAACAGAACAATTTTTACTACGAAGAGAAGTATATGGACCTCCCCCAACATTGCAAGGATATCAATATGACCCTAGACTTAGAGATATATTGGCAGAGGCAGTAAATCCTAGTTATGCAAGTCAATTTAATAAAGGTGGTAAAACCATGAATATAAAAGAACAAACCAAAAATGTAGCAGCACAAGGTCGTTTTGGTGATTCTATGCTTTTGCATGTTAATCCTGCTGAGGTTAAAGGTTTAGCACAAGCAATGCCTATCACCATAAATCCTCAAACAGGACAGCCTGAAGCATTCTTACCTTTTCTTGCTCCTATCTTTGGTAGTTTAGGATTTAGTGCATTAGCAGGAACAGGTGCTTTAGGAGCAACACTAGCTGCAAAACCACTTATTGCATCTGCAATAGGTTCTGGTCTCGCACAATATGCTGTTACAGGAGATTTGAAGAAAGGATTGCTAGCAGGTTTAACAGGTTATGGTATAGGTAAAGCATTAAATGTAGCAGGTGCACAACCAAAAGCTGCAGAAGCTATTGAATCAGGTATTCAAGGAGCAACAGATACTGCAACACAAAATATAATTGACTTAACAAAAGGTGTAGATGGCACTCAAGTATCAAATTTAGTAAACGACCCAGATGCTTTACGAAAAGCTATTAATGTAAGCGAAATTGGTGCTTCAAGATTTGGTACTGTTCCAACGAATCAAGACTTAATAGAAATAGGTCAAGGTTTAACTAAATCAGGAGAGGTTCTTCAAAGTCAAATAGCTTCAGGTTTTGATAGAGGTATATCTAATCTAGGAGCACAGGCAACAAAAGATTACTTAGCTGGAGCACCAGATGCATTTACATCCTTAAAAGATGCTTTTGCTAGTGGACCTATAGATGGTTTTTCTAACATAGCAACAGGTTTTGCATCTCCACAAGCATTTGTGCCTGTAGCAGTTGGTGCAGGTGGTACATCCATTATGGAATCTCAAGAGCAGTTTGAAGAAGATTTAAGAAGAATGGCTTTTGAAAATGAAGAAAGACGTAGAAAAATGTTTGCAGATAATCCTGAAAATATACCAATACCAATAGCAACAGGTGGTACAACGAAACTTGCTATGGGAAAGCAAGTTAAAAAAGTTGTGAATCAACTAAAAGATGCTCAAGAAGATGCCCAATCTGCGTATGAAAGAGCAACAACAGGTAATATAAGGGTACAACAAAGACAGGGAATACCTATAGAACAAAACTTTATGGCAGGTTTTATGCCTGAAAGAGGTTATTTTAGAGGATTAAATCCATCATTTACAGAAATAACAGATACAGGTGAATCTATACAAGTTGACCCACTAGAAGAATATAACAGAAGAGTTATAGCACCTATTACTAGACGACCTTTTGACCCAACTCAAACTAGACAGTATCAAGAATACTATGGTCCACAGGCAAGAAATATAATACCAACACAGGTAAATCCTTATGCACCAGTAGAGTTTGCTTCTAGAACTCCTGAACGAGCACCTGTAATGCCTGTGCCTAGACCGCCTACTGACATAGAAGCAACACCTATAGGGGATGATGATATTCAAGATGATGCACCTGAAACAAGAGATATAGGAGATGCGTTTTTACCTCCCATAGGTCCTAATCCAAAAGGAGCACCTCAAGCAGTACAACCTAGAGATGACCTAATGTTTAACGAAGATTTTGTTAATACACAATTTGTTAATGAACTTCCAATGATAGTTAGTCCGATTCAAGACCCTAGAGATTTTCCATTAGAAAAAAGTGATGGTAAAAAGACAACAACAGCAGATTATGATGTTAATGAATTACCTGAGAATCTGAAAAAAATGCACGAATCTGGACCAAAAGGTAGAGAAGGCGTTGCTAAAATAGCTGCTAAAACAGATAAGTTTCAAGCAGGTACTCAAACATCTGTACCATCTGATAATGCAAATCAAATGGCACAAATAGCTCAAGACAAACTTACAGCTAGACTTGTAGCTTTTTTACGAGGTGAAATACAAGACGATACAATCGTTGGTAAATTTGTAGATAAATATGGTAATGATACTTTCTTACAAATTAGAGAAATGATACTTCAACAAATAGTGCCTGCCTCTGAAACCACTGGACAAATAAATAATGGTAATGATGCAGGTGGTATGGCAGATAATATTTATGGCAAGATAGGTGCAGAACAAGGAGTTGCTGTATCTCAAGACGAATACATAATACCTGCTGATGTTATGTCAATGTTAGGTGATGGTAGCTCTGATGCAGGAGCAAAGAAATTAGACCAAATGCTTGATAGAGTACGCTTAGAAAAAACAGGCACGACTAGACAAGCTAAACCTATTAATGAAGCACAGGTGATGCCAGCATGAATCAACCAGCGTTAAAAATAAACGAACAGTATGAAATATCACTTATATTGCCAGACCAAGTACCTTTGGTATGGGATAAATGTAAAAAAATATTGACTCGTTCATGTAAAAGGTCTGGTGGCAGAGTGCAACCTAATGACTTGTATCTTAGATGTATAGAAAATCAATGCAGTCTGTGGATAATTTTTGAACCTGATAATAATAATATTATTGGTGCAGCAATTACACAACTACATAACTATCCAAGTGGTTTAAGAATGTTAAATGTAGAGCATGTTGCAGGTAAAAAATATGCAGAATGGGTAAATGACGGCTTTGCTACTTTATATCGTTGGGCAAAAGATAATAAATGTGATGGTGTAGAGGCTATCGGCAGGGCAGGTTTTTGGAACTGGATAAAAAAAGAAAAAGGCTGGAAGGAAACTTCTAGGTTTTATGAATTTAAATTTGATAAAGGAGAGCAGTAATGGGCGGAAGAAGTGGCGGAAGTAGCGGTCCTAGCGAACAAACTGTATATAGTCAATCACTACCTGAATATGTAGAACCATATTTTCGTAGGATGTTGGGTAGAGCAGAGGCTGAGTCTTTGCAACAATACCAACCCTATCAAGGTCAGAGATTAGCTTTCTTTTCACCAGATGAGTTAGCTGCTCAATCTATGACTAGAGGTTATGCACAAGCAGGTACACCTAAAGAACTTAATTTAGCATCAGCAGGCATACAAGGATTACCCACAACTATAGAAAGTAGTTATACAGCACCTACTACTCCAATAGCTAGTGACTATGCAGCAGGCTCAAGACAATCAGGATATACAGCAGATGTGCCAACAAGTCCATTCCAACCTATAAACTTTGAACAAAATCTACAAAGATTTATGTCACCTTATCAACAGAATGTTATTGACATTCAAAAAAGAGAGGCTACAAGACAGTCAGAAATGATGGCTGACCAAATAGGTGATAGAGCAGCACAAGCAGGTGGTTTGGGTGGATATCGTGAAGCAATCTTACAAGCAGAACGAGAAAGAAATCTAGGACAACAGCTTGATGATATACAAGCTCAAGGTAGTCAAAGAGCATTTGATACTGCACTTAGACAGCTAGGTGCTGAAAGAGCAGCAGATTTAAGTGCAGCACAACTTGGATTCCAATATGAGGGACTGGGAGAGCAAGCAGCACAGAGACAAGAACAATTAGCTAATCAGGCATTTTTAGCTAGTGAACAAGCTGCACAACAAGCAGCAAAACTAGGATTATCAGCAGACCAAATTCAAGAAGCTGCTGAACAAGCACAAGCAAGATTTGGACTGCAAGCAGATGACCTTACTCAAAGATTTGGTATTGCAAGGTCACAACAATTAGGTCGTCTAGGTGATGCTATTCAACAAGATGCACAGCAAAGAATAGCTGCATTATCAGGTATTGGCTCACAACAAAGAGCATTACAACAAGCTAGCTTTGATACAGGTTATGAGGATTTCCTACGACAACAGCAATTCCCACAACAACAACTTGGTTTCTTCAGTAATATCTTACAAGGTGTTCCTATCACACCATCAAGAACTGTCAGTACCTTTAGTCAACAACCTGGATTATTCCAACAAGCACTAGGATTAGGTCTTGGTGGTTTAGGTTTATATAAAGGATTTGGTGGAGGTGGCAGATGAGTATTATGGAAAGAATGAGAGAATTAGAGAGTTATGATGATAACTCTTTAATAGAAATGATAACTAATGGTAATCCTCGTTATCCACAATATGCTGTTTTAGGAGAGATACAAAGACGTGAAGATTTAAGACGTATCACTAAAAATCAAATAGCAAGACAAAATCAACCAAACATGACAGTCGCTGACCGAAAAGTTATGGAGTTTTCTCAAGGTGCTATGCCTATGAATCCTGTTAATACTGTATATAACCAAGCAGAGCCATCTGCAACTCCCGCAGGATTAGGAAGTGTAGCACCGATTCCTATGTCATCAGGTAAAAAAACTACTGTAATGACTGCTGAAGAAATGTTTTATAACTTGCCAGAATCTCTTAGAAAAGGTTATAAAATAGAAAATGTTGATGGTAGAAAATATGTCATACCAGAATTTAAAGATGCAGATGATATAAAAAATTTGAGCACTGACCTTATTACACCTGAAAGTTTTATAAATAATGTAAGGAATTACATGGGTAAGTTAAAAGCTAGAGTTGATAGAGTTGACTCTTTACCATATAAAGCATCAACAGGGTTAGCAGATGCAATAAGCAGTATTGGTGGAATATTTGCTCCAAATACCTATGAAAGATATTTAGAATCAACGCAACCTAATAGAATATACAGTCAAGTACCTTCAACAGATAGAGAATTATTAAAAGAATATTATGGAGAAAAACAAAAACAAAAAGGTGGTGATACGGAAGTTCAGAAAATGAATCCTGGTGGTCTTCTTGTACTGCGAGAGCTTGCCAAGAGAGGTTTGCCTTACGTTCAAAGAGGATTAGGTAGAGTACGAGACTTAATACAAAAGAGTTATACTAAAAGAAATCCAGCAGCTACAGACCCAGCTAGGTTTCAGGGAAGTTCAACCATGAATATTCCATTACAAGGTGGAGCAGGAGTAATGCAACAAACTGGTCAGTCATTAGTGCCCTATGTTGCTCCTAGAGTTTTTTCACCTTTAAGAACTACACTTACTGGTCTTACAGCAGGTTCAATAGCTGCTCCATTCTTTATTCCTGAAGCAACTGGTGATGGTGGCACAGGCGATGGTGGTGGTACACAACAATATACCTTTGATGAAACAGGTGGTTTATCTACAACGCAAGGTATGTCTAATGAACAGCAACAAGGCTTTGATTTAGCTAGGACTGGATTTGCAATCTTAGCCTCTAAAAACATGGCAGAGTTTGGAGCTAACATGCTTGGTGTTTTAAATAGCATCGAAGCTAGAGGTGGCACAGGTACAGAAAGAGCACAAGCAGACTATTACAAAGCACAAACAGCTAAAATTGGTAAAGAACTAGAAAATTATGACCTAAATCAATTACAAGGTGAACTAAGTGCTGTTAATAAATCAATAGAAGCATTAGAAGAAGCAGGACAAGATGGCACTGCTGCTTATTTAGGTGCTACAGCATATTTAGAACAATTAATAAGGACATTAGCTGAGAAAAGAGGTTTTAACTTAGAGCAAAGTTTTGCAGGTGGTGCTAGGGTAGAGTAATCATGGCTGAAAAAATACCTTTGCCAAATAACAAAACATTAGTTATACCTGATGATATATCTGCACAAGATAGAGCAGTACTACGTCAACAAGTACAAGCTCGATATAATATAGATATAGACAAGTCATCTGTTCTTGAACAAGCTATTAATATACCTAAAGATTTTGCTAGAGGTGTTGCAGGTTCAGCACTTTTATTTCCTGAAGGTATAGCATCATTAACTGATATAGGTGGTGATAGTCCATTAGTAGAAAGTCTTAGAAAGAAAAGACAATACTTATATGAAGAATCACCACTAAAAAAAGATACAGAAGGAACAATAAGCAGTATAGCTGAGGTGCTAGGTAGTGCATCAACTTTTGCTGGAGCAGGTTTGGGCATACGAGCACTAACAGCACCTAGAGCATTAAGTAAAACTTCACAATTTATTACACCTGCTGCTGCTACTTATGCAGCTTTTTCAATCACAGGTCCTGCGGTACAACAAACAAAACAAGACCAAGCAAGAGCATTAGGAGAAGAAATAACTCCTTTTCAAGAAGTATTATCTGATGTATTAAGTTTAGGCGTAGGTGCATCTGAGGCATTTCCAATACAGAGATTATTTGGAAGAATGTCTAAAGGCACACTTAAAAATTACAACAATGTAGAACGACTAAAATCTTTTGGTAAAGCATTTATAGCTGAAGGTGGTCAAGAGGCAGCAGCTAGTATAGCTCAAGACTTAATTGCTAGAGGTACATATAGTGACCAACTACCAATAGGTGAAAGTCTTGTAGAAGAGCTTTTTTATGGTGGTACAGCAGGTGGTATTATTGATGCTGTATTTAATACTAAATTAGCAAAACGTGGTATTGAAAATGAAAGATACAGACAACAAGAAGAACAGTTAAGAGAAAATAAAGCTAACTTAACAGATTCAGCAAAATTTGATTTAGCCTTGCAACAAGGCAAAGTAGAAGAACTACAACCAGAAGTTAAAACTTCTGTTCCAGAAATCACACTCCCAGAAGGCGAGATACAATCCCCCACACTTACAACAATCGAAAATGCCAACGGCACTTTTTCTGTTATTGATTCTGTCAATGTAGAAAATCCTGTTATTGAAACATTCCCTACTGAAGCAGAAGCTATTGTTTTTAAAACAAAACAAAACAATAAACGATTTACTAATAATATAGAACTAAAACTTAAAAATGATTTATATGATTTAGGTTTAATTAATAGTGATGCAGGATTTAAAGCAGGTCAAACCATGCTTGACCCTAATGCAGTGCGTATAAATGCCTCAACAATATTTAACTATAATAGTGCAATAGCAGACAATCTCACTCCTGAACAAATTAAAAAGAAATTTGAAGCATCAGGATTAGAAAAGGACAGAACATATACCTTTAGTGAAGCTAAAACATTTTTAAAACCAAAAGACTTTGATTTACTATTAAACGATAAAGCAGAGGCTGTATTATCTCAATCAGAAAAAAGTGGTATAGCTTCAATTAGAGATAACAAAAATGAAGTTATTACTACTCCAAAGTATATTAAATCTATTGCTGAAACTAAAAATTTAGAAAACTTTGATTTTAAATCTCCTGCTGTTCAAGCATTTTCAGAGGCTGTTACAGGATATAAAGACGTTAGTAAAATTAGAAGCAAGGGTGCTAAAAAACTACTTTTAGCAAGATTAAACTCATTAGAACCTTTCAATCAAAAAACAGTATTTCCTGACTTTAGAGATAGAAAATACACAGCAAATGATTTAGCTACTTTTGTAGCTAACATGAAGGCTGATAAAAAAACATTTACTAAAAAAGAAATAGAATCTTTCTACAACGATGAAAAATTATTTACGGATTTAATAACTAGTGGAAGGATAAAAAGAACTAAGGGTAGTAGATATAAAGTTGTAGATAATTTCGAGTTTGAGATGGCTAGAAAACAGGAGGGATTTAATGAAACTCCTGAAGAATTTGGTCAAAGACTTAGAGATGAAGGTCAGTTAGATGAAGAAACTATTAACCAGTTAATATCTGATGAACAGATAAAACAACAAGGATTTTTACCACCTTCTGAACAAACTATAAGATTATTAGATTTTGCAGAAACTATTGAAGAAGGTAGAAAAAATAAATTTGCACAAGAAGTAAGGCAAGTATTAGATAATGTTGGATTAACAGATACAGGTATTGTTATAAGTGACAATATCTTATCTACAGAGTCTTTAGTACAAAGAGATGATGGAACTATTGCACTAGACCCCACTGTAGCTGAGGGTCTGCCAAGTCAATACGATGCAAATACAGATACTATTTTTGTAGCACTTAATCAAATAAATCCTGACGGCACAGCTACAGAACAAGAAATACAACAAAGAATAATGAGTGCTATAGATGGCAACATTATTAATGCACTTAGAGAGAAAGATTTATTCACAGAAAAAGAATATCAGTTTTTAAGAGGCTATGTACGCAGAGCTAAAGTGCCTGATACATTCGATGCCACTCATAAAAATAAAACTTTTTATGCAAGAAGTTTAGCAGTTAATAAAGATAAAGCAGAAAGAATGTCTTTATTAGAGGGTGCAACAGAAGACAGACTTGAAGAGATGTATGTTGAAGAGGCTATTGCAGACTTATATAGAGCTAGAGGTTTTGTACCCACTCTTGCTCCTAAATCAGAAAAGATATTTGGCAAAATTGTTGACTTCTTTAAAGGACTTGGAGTGGCTATGCGTAGGTCATCCATAAATAATGCAAATGAATTATTTGCTAGGGTTGATGATGGTGGTGTTGGTCTTAGAGAAAGAGGTCAAATAAGAACTCTAAAAGAGGTTGACCGAATAAATCTTTTGGATGAACTAAGAACCCTAAATCCTGAAGTTGACGAAGAATTAAAAAGAATAAAAGAAGAAGAAACAGTCGATGACCCAAATCAACCTGCTACATCTACAGAAGATGGTACACCAGTTATAGCTACAACATCATTAAATACTAATGCGGTATCAGCATTTTTAAATGATGTAGTACCTGTTGGTATTGGCAGCATAACTATGCCAAGACCTGTAAGACCAAATCAAACAACACCTGTTTCAACACCTGCAACGCCTGCTGAAACTGATGCACAAACTACTGAAACAGTAGCTCCTTATGATGAATTTTCTAGAACTGATAAAGAAGCAAAAGAAGAAGAAGCTCATCTTAAAAAGAATTTAAAAGGTAAAGACCTGATTGAAGTTTACAGTTGGCTAGTTAAAAACTCACCTAGTCCAGATTATAAAATCATAGCTGAAAAAGTATTAAAGAAAATAACTGCTATGAGAACAAAATTAAGAAAAGAGAGGGGTAAAGATTTTAATTTTGAGTTTGTAATTTATGAAAAAGATGGTGATATATTTGGAGCTACACCTAAGCAAACAGCAGATAGATTAAAGTATATAAAAGGTAACCCAGATATCTATGGAGCTTCTATGGGTTATAGAGGCACAATTAATGTTGATGGCGTTACTAAAAATTTAAATCCATTAGTTTTATTAAATGGTGCAAACCCTAAATTTAAAATAAGTTATGACACTTTGCTACATGAGGGAATACATGCTGCTACACAAATGGAACTTAGAAGTTCTTATATTGAAGGCAATAAAGATGGTTTATATAAAAGACTAGACAATTTAAGAAAAGCTGTAAAGAGGCGAAGAGATAATATAGAGTTTAAGGGCGAGGGTATGGCTAAGGTCTATGACGAAGCAACAGACCGAGCTTTGTTTAATGCCCTTAAAAATCCAGATGAATTATTAGCATGGGGATTAACTAATCGTAAAGTGCAAAAGTTTATGGAAGATACTAATTATAATCCTAAAACTGGAGATTCTTTGTGGACTAAATTTGTTCGTGAAATTAGAAGAACATTAGGTTTACAGCCACAACAAGATAATGCTTTATCAAGATTATTAAGATTATCTGACCAAGCATTTATGGTATCTGAAACTAAAGAAAGCAAAGAAGTCAGAGCACCTCCTGCTGAAACAGCAAATGTTCCACCTGATATAGCTACTGAGAACCCTCCTGCTACAAATGCAGAAGGCAGACCTTTAAAAGCAGTATATACACAAGAGTTTAAACGTGACCCAGATAGCTCTACTGAATTTGAGAGTAATTATTTTGGTGAAATAAATGGTTATAAATTTGTTTTATCTTTTGACAGAGATGCGTCACAAGGATTTAGATATTACGCATATCCAAATGGAGATAGTCAAATAGTATCTGATGGCAAAAATTCTTTTGAGATGGTTCATGCTGAACCTGCTAAATTTATAACTCTTGTTGCTGATAATCTTGCACAAGCTAAAGAGCAGATGCTCAAACAATTTCAAAGTCTTTTAGATGATGGATACTTATTAGAGCCTAATCAAGGTAGAAAGTTTATTCGCATGGATAAACTAATAACTTTAGGTGCTAAGAAAGACCCTGTAGGTTATCAAAGCACTGCTAAAAATTTAATTGATGTAATAAAAAATAACCCTACTGGATTTACTGTAGATATATTAAATCCTGAAGCAAAGTTAGAAGGTATAGCAGTAGCACCTCTTACTAGAAAAGTAGGTGAAATTAGATTAGATGGTAATAAAGTAAATCGAAATACTATTAGAGAGTTTGTTAAAAACATTACAGCTTTAGCAAAGGTTACTGGTCAAAAGGTTTACGCAGGTGGTTGGTATAGCACTTCAGAAGATGTTTATATTTTAGATGCAGTTCAATTAATAGATACAAGAGAAAATGCTATTTACACAGGTTTAGCAGGTGAGCAAGAAGCTGCTTTTGATTTACAAACTTTTGAAGAAATAAATATTGCGGATGCTGTAAGACAAATGCAATCTAGTGGCATGTTTGATTTGGATAGAGCCATGTTACAAGCATTAGAAAGAGATATATTAGAACAAAAATTTGCAGAGGCTAAAGCATCAAATCCTGATAATTTATTTGCAGAGTTTGCAGCCTTTGGTAGAGCTAAAAGATATGCAGATAGACCTGATACATCAGAAAAGAAACAGCTTATAGAAGCTACAGAGAAGGCTGAGATGCTTGAGAGAGCAACACCTAATGGTCAGATACCTTCTTACAATACAAATGCCTCAGATATAGCCTTAAAAACAGCACTGGATTTTAACAGTGACCCTGCTCCTAAAAAAGAAGTAAAAGATATTCCATTTGAAGAAGGTGCAATACCTGAAGAACTAACACAAGAAGCTGCTGCTGTTTATGCACCATCAAAAGAGTCATTTGGCAAAAGATTAATAGATGCCATTACAGGTGATAGAAAGCTAGAAGCAATTAGAGATTCATGGAGAGCTTTTAGAACACAATATATAGATTCCATAGATAGGGTTGTTAAGTTAATAGCAGAAGAATCAGAAAGAAATGAAGCAGTAAGAGAGTTAAATTTATTTGCAGATACTGCAACTGTAGCAGCTTTAAGACTCTCTGATAAAAGTAGAGGTGTATTTCAACAAATGCTTAGTTTTGGAACACCATCAAATCTTATAGAGGGTGAAGAAGGTATAACGAAAGTTAATCCTTTAAAAATTTCAACTAGATATAATCCTTTTGTAGATGGTAATGAGGGTTTTGGTGGTTTTACAGTATTTACTGCACCTTTATACGCTGACCCTAGTGTAAATAAAGAAGCAATCTTTGGTGTATATGGTGCACTTAAAAGAAAAACACAACTAGACGAAAATGGTAGAGAAGTGCCTGTGCCATTTAGCACTGCAAAGATAGATGAAAAAATAAGTTTTATAGAAAATACTTACCCAGAGGTTGTGGAAGTATATGAAAATTATCAAAAGTGGAATAACGACCTTATAGAATTTGCCAAAGCAAAAGGTTTATTGTCTGATACTGCTAATCAAACAGAGTTAGTTTCTAGAATTAACGATATGTTAAAAGACGAAAAGGTTGATGGTAGTACAAAAGCAAGTTTAAAAAAGATAGTAAAAGATTTTCGTGATATTCGTGACTTAGATTTATTTAGAGAACAAGCAGGAGCATTGGGTGTAGATATTAGAGGAACTGCACAAATTTGGCAGGAACACTCATCATATTATCCTTTTTATAGAAAGATGATAGATGATAGTATTGCAGGTCCTTTAATAGCAGGTGGCTCATTACCACAAAATCCATTAAGTATTAAATTGGAGGGTTCTGAAAATCCATTTAATATAAATCCTATTGAAGGTATAGCTAGAAACTCTTTATCTATTTTGACGGCAGCTTTAAAGAATGATGGTACAGCTAAACTGCTTA
>Ga0209348_1001219_pt1 | contig 12623 bp, 11 predicted proteins | sample ETNvirenome_2_30_FD_184065 | JGI IMG/M metagenome (GOLD analysis project Ga0209348, IMG submission 184065) | Marine viral communities from the Pacific Ocean - ETNP_2_30 (SPAdes) (version 2) | ecosystem: Environmental > Aquatic > Marine > Oceanic | place: Pacific Ocean | collected 2013-06-22 | reverse complement strand
ACTAAGTTCTCTATGTATGAAAAGGAAGATAATACAAGTGGATCTCGTGAGTTAGCATGCACTGCAGATGCCTGCGAAGTCGTGGACTTGAGTGCAAGCTAATGATAGAGATACCGATCAATGACGATTATATGAACCGTGCGAGGGAAAAAGCTTCTACTGTGGGCATATTGCAGGGAAGTATTACAGGTGGCACTAGCAACGTTGTAGGTGCGATAGGTGAGTTGGTCGTTGCTGATAGTATTAATGCAAAGCAAATAAATACATACGATTATGATCTAGTTAAGGATGGGATGCGTATTGATGTTAAAACTAAACGTTGCAACACCAAACCGTTACCCAACTACGATTGTTCTGTAGCGTTGCATGGAACTAAACAAGATTGTGATGCGTATGTGTTTGTTCGCATACTTACGGATATGAGTAAGGCTTGGATTCTTGGTGGCATCTCCAAGCATAACTTTTACAAAGAAGCCACTCTGTACAGAAAAGGGGATGTCGATTTAGATAACGGCTATACGTTCAAAGCCGATTGCTACAATCTACGCATAGATAAGTTGAGTCCTTGCCATGAAATCAAAAACTAGAGCAAAGTTATTTTTGTTAGAAGTATATTTAAATAAAGAGGGGAATGTTGAGATGAATTACGAAGCAGTCAAACCTGACGATCTCGAACGAGAGTTGAATACTGGTTTGCCTATGTACAGTGGCACAAGTCAAGTTGCATCACTGCTTCGTTATCTTAGAAAATGTGGAGACGATATAATGAGTGGATCACGGAATTATATTTAGGCTTTGCCTTTACCCTTTTTATCTTTAAGAGCTTTTTTCATAGATTCTGTTTTGTCACCGTCTTTGTCAAAATCTAAAAAATCTGGTTTGGCAGTTTTACCACCTAGAGCTTTTTTTTGTCTACCTTCAAACTTTTTAATCGCTCCACCAAGATTATAACCCATGCCAAACTTCTTTTGTTGAGTCATCATACCCATAGCATCTTGTGTTTTAGCTGACATAGTGCCTTGAGATTTATTTTGATCAGCAAGTCCACCTAACATCATTGGCTTTCGTGGCATAGCCATACCACCACCATACATCTTTTGTGGGCGCTGCCCATTATTATATTGTTTCATTAGTTTTCTCCTAATCTAAAAAATTTTTAACTTTATCGTATGTTCGCCCTAAAAAATCGCCTACTTCTCCTTGTCCTAACATAACATCGTCTTTTCTAAATTTTAAACCTGTTACTGTTTTAGATCTAAGGTCTTTCATTTGTTGTTCTATGTCTAGTTTAAAGTTTTCTTTTCTACGTTTCTCTATCTCACTTAACGAAGATTCGTTACCTTCTTCATCAAAGTAACCCCCTGCTCTTTCTCTAGCTATACCATTTATCAAAGCTCGTGTCCATATTACAGACTGATCACCTTTTGGTGGTCGCCCTTCTTCTAGCATTTGTACAGCTATTCTACTTATATCAGGATTCTCCATCATCTCTTTAAATATATTAAAGTTGTTTTTTCTCATAGTATGAAACAAAGCTTCACCAATTATCCATTGAGGACCTATAACTCCTCTTTGATAAGCATAGGCTCTACTCATCCAAGAGTTAAAAGATAAGGATCGTGGAGTGCCTTCTAATTTAAAAGTGCCACCCCTAGATATCTTCTCTCCACTCATGTAGCCACCAATAACTACGAGTTGATCATACAAAGGTCGTTGTCCGGGAAGTGCTGTGTCACCTCTATCTAATATTTCTTTTACTGTTTTTTCGTAAGGTGTATTTTTACCTAACATTTTTAAAAATAAATCACCATCAACCATATCCTCTGTTTCAAAATCTATTTCTTTTGTAGCATGATCTTTAGTCATTTTTACTGTGCCTGCAGGATTTCTTTGTTTGGTTGCATTATTTAAATGCTCTAAGTAAAGTCCTGCAATACCTTTATCCCACTCTTTCATTTTTTGTTCAAAGAGTTTCATTTCGTTTACCATTAAACTTCTAGGTGAAACTTCGGTGATACCTAATTTATTTAAAATTAAAGCTTTATAGTCGTTTCTTTTAGCGTCTAACCTTTGTAAACCAACAGCACCTTCTTCACTTATTATTTTAAAAACAGACTGTGGAGTAAGATTATTTTCTAAGAAAATTTTTGTTGTACTTACTTTGCCAAGAACAGTTTTACCTAGTAATTTTTTTTCTTCAACAAATTCCTCAGTGCGTTTTAAGATATCGTCTCCTGTCTTTTTTGCTGTTGCTCTCCAATTATCCATCAACTCAAATAACTTTCTTGAGTCAACACCGTCTCTTACTTCCTCTATATTTACAAGAGCTTTACCGTCATGAGTTTTAAGCCTTGCTATGTTGTTGAGAAATATTGAATAATTAGCATCACCTTTTAAATCAGCTAAAGCGTTGGGTGGTAATATTTTCTTTTTTAACAATTCTCTGCTTAGAGTTTGACCAGTTGGACTTGCTAACAAATAAAGCTTACCTGCTCTGTTAAAAAGTTTTTGTATAAGCATCATACCTTTATCATTTGCAGTTTTTTCTATACCGTCTGGTAAATTTGATGCAAATGAATATGTAGCTATTTGATTTTTACCACCAACATTTATGCCACCTGTTGCTTGTGCTAATTCACTAACAATTTCATCCAATCTTTCTTGGGGTACTGTGCCTTTACTAAACTCTTCAATGATACTATTAACCCATTTTGATGGACTTTCTTTTAGTATCAAAGATCCTGTTTCGGTTGTGCCTTCTATAGCACCCCATTTCTTTCCTAACTTATGTTTGTATCTTGCTGCAAACGCATGGTGAGATCCTTTTGCAACCTTCCATTCTTTTATAATATTTTCCCCTATAGGAGCTTTTAGTTTTGGATCAAAGAAGTTTGTTGAAAAACCTGTTACTTCATCTTCTGCCATTTCAACCCACTGATCATACAAGTCTTTTGTTACCTTACCTTGTTCTTTACCCATAAATCCATACGCCTTTGACGACATGGCTGATGCTACCAATTTCCAATCTTCAAAATCTATCGGCAATCTAACATCAATGTTTCTTCTGTCTAACTCTTTCCATATTTGGAAATCACTAGCACCTGCAAATGCTTTGTCGTTTTTAACTGCGTTTATCGCTGCTTGAATATTAAGATCATACTTTTTTACGTTCTCTGGTTTTAAATAAACAGTAGCTGCATCTTCATAAAGAGACATAAATGCTCTTTTAGCTACACCCAAATTTATTTTTTTTAAATCTCTAGATCCTTTTTTACCTATATCTTTTAAAAACTGTTCTCCTGCTTCAAAATACTCATCAAAATCTGGACTGTCGTATTTTTCTACAATCCTGTAAAACTCTGTTCCGTCTGCATACACAGGATTTTTTGAGTCTTTTCCATACTTTAAACCTAATTCTGTAAATAGTGCATCTCTTCGATTGTTAAAAATATTTTTTATAGATGAGAAATTACCAAAAGCTGCATTGTTTACTTGTTCATTTGTGGCTTTAATACTGTCAACTCTGTTAGCTGCCAATTTAAGTTGGTCATCAAATTCAGATAATTTACCATTAACTATTTTTAATGCTTCTAATGGTTTATATCCCTGACGTATAAGTTTGTTCGTTTCTATGTCACTAAAAACACGTAAACTTGTATCGTAGTCATACTTTAATTTTTCAATCTTTTTAATGTTTTTTGGATCTACTTCTTGAAACCCATTGATCATTTGCGTTACATCGTCTTTTAATTTCTCTGAAGCCTGATCTAAACTTTGATCAAACTTTCCAAGTTTTAAACCTAACTGTTTATAAGCACCAAGATAAACATCAAGTAAGTCTCTAGCCGCTTTATTGGCTTCTATGTTTGGATGTAGTCTTGCTTTTCTAAGAGCAGTTACAGCGTCTGCTAATTCATTGTAAAGTATTACTTGTTGTTTTTGATTTTTAAGAAGTTCTTGAAACTCACTACTTAGATTTCTTACATCTGAATGAGCTACAATATCTTGTAGTTGATCACCCACAACTTGTAAATGATTTAAACCCACTATTTGATATATTGATTTGTATAAAGCTTCTGGGTTAGATAGTATAGGAATATTCGTATCTCCTATATTTATCGTCATTAACTCTTCAGCTAAAATTTTGTGAGATTCTAAAGAAGCAAGCATTTCTTGTTGAATAGGTTGTTCGGCACGAGCCATCCATGTAAAAACATTTTTTGCTTTTGATTTTGCATTTCTGTATTTAAGAAATCCCATGCCTTGCATTTCAGGATCTCTAACAAGTGCTTTTCCAAAATCTGATATAAAACTAACCAAATTCACTGCACCACCTGTAACTTTATCAGCCGAATAAGTACCTGCCATAGCACCGAGTAAAGTCATAAAAAATCCGGGGGATGTGTTTTCAGGGTCAACACTATTCATTTGGTACAGATGATTCATGGAAGCAATACCAAGTGTTACTCCTGACTCTTCTATAGCCAAGTTTCTAAATGTTTCTGGCACAAAAGATCTTAACACTTCAAAGTTTCTGTTTCTTTCAATTCTGTTAACTAATAATCTTTGTCTATCTATGGCTTCTTTCGGAGCTTTTCCGTCAATAAGACTTTTTAAAGTTTCGTTTTCATTAAGAAATCTTCTGTCTAATAATTGGTATCGTGCTGTTTTTTTAGGTGCAAATATACCTTTTGCTTCTTGTTGCATTTGCATAGTATAGAAAGTCAAACCTGATCTAAAATCTCGTAAAAAACTATTGTGGTTTTTATCATAGTAATCATAAAATAATTCATTGAAAGTGAATTTTCTTTTTAACTTATTATTTTTTGTGCCTGCTAGTTCAAGGGCGTCATCAAAACTTATAGGATCTTCTCCTGCTTCTTGAAACATATCTTTAACATGTTTTCTAAAATTATAATTCTTAATTAAACCTGTTGTCACTCCTGCGGCTCCAGTGAAAACGTAGGTCAATGCTCCTGCAACACCCTCTCGTTGTAATGATGTCGCAAAACTAGGAGAATATGATAGTATAGCTCCTGCATCATCTACACTTAACAGACCCTTTGATTTTTCTGCTAAAATGTCTGCTCCAAACGTAGTCTTACCAAATGTATTTTTTGAACTATCTATTTGAGGAGCAACCTCAAAGCCAAGAAATGTATCGCCCAATCCTTCTTTAAAAGTATTATTTATATCTATTAAAGTATCGGTTGTAAATTCACCTACACCTCTAAATATAAATGGAAATATTTTTACAAGATCAGATGCTGTGTGCTTTTTTCTAAACTGTTCCATAGCACCAGTTTTCTCTGCATATATAAATTCAGCTATAGATGGCTCTGGAACACCCATATTTTTTAACAATCTAGCGTATCTTCTTAATTCATCTTTATCACTTCTTTCAGTAGGCTTAAATCCATCAAACTTTACTGCAGGTTCTATTGGTACAGTAGCATCTTCTAGTAAAAATTTACGAGTTTCCTCAAATCCGGGCAACACGTATCTGGTATTATTTTCATCAACTAAAGAAAATCCATATATGTCACCTGTTTTATTAGCTATAGGATTATTGAATAGATATTTTAATCGTTCATTTATTATCATATCCTCTCGCTCTCTAGAAGAAGAGCCTAACTGCAGAGGTTGAGTTGAACCTACAGGCATGTAGCTTAACACGTTGCTACTATCTAAATTTTCTGGTGTAACTAATACTTTTTCATTACCAACACTTAGCTCACTGTTTATTAGTTGCCCTTTTTCTGCTGCTTCATATAATGTTTCTTCAGGTATTGGTATGCCGTTATCTGATCTAAATCTGTAATATTCTTTTAGTGGTATGTTATGTTCTATGTATTTTGCATTTAATATTGATTTTCTGAAATAATCATCATCAAAATATTTTTTAAACAAAGGACTTTGGCGATAATCAGTTACACCCTCTTTGAAATCCTTAGTTTGCATACGAGTAGCCAACATCTGTTCAAGAGTTGGGGATCGTCTTTCTTTGGCTTCTTCTGCAGTAACAACTCCCCTCGTTGGACTTGTTAAGGGATCAGGATCTACAATCATATCATTTTGTTGTTGCACTTTTAATTCCTTATTATTCGTTTATATTTTTTACGATAGGCATTGTATTTGCTTTTGGTTTAGCATCTGTTTTTTGTTTTTCTTCTATTTTAGGAGTATTTAACCCCTCACTTGGATCTACAAAAATAGATTTACCTTGAAATAATGCCTGTTTAGGATCACCTCCTCTTACCTTTGTCTTTTCTGATAGTATTAGTTCACCATACTTTTCTTCAAGATCTCTGTAATTCATAGGTGATAATGTGCCAAAGTAAGATTTATCTAATATTTTTGCAGCACTTTTTATTCTTAAATCATCATTTAACATACCTGCCATGATTTTTGACTTTGCATTTGCGTCTGCATAAATTGTTTTTAATATACCTAATGCACCGTCTCTATACGCTAAGTTTGTTCCTAAGTTTAAAATGTTTTTCCAAAGTTGAACGTCTTTATCAGATATAGTTCTTGAGTCCACAGAGCCTTCTGACCCACCTTGAACAGATGCAGCCATAGTAAATGTTAACACACCTGCAAAATAGTTGAACAATGCTTGCTCTTGTTGTAATTTATTTTTGCTTGGATCTGTTGAATCTTTTAAAAATTGATTAGTTTCGTTTCTTATTTCTCTGAGTTTTTGTGTAGCTTCAGGCGTAAATAAAGGATTCTTTTGATTTTCAATTACTTCTTTTGATAAAGCTAAAAAAGAAGCATACTGTCCTTGTACTCCTCTCCATATGTCTCTAAACTTTCCTGCTAAGCCAACAAGTGCTTGTTGATCTACTGGCTTACTTGGGTCTAATAAATTAATCAATTCTCTAGTAGGAACTAACACATTTGATAACGCACGTTGTTTGAAAACTAAATTTTCGTATTTTTCAAACCCTAGTTTTTTTGAAAAATATCCTCGTTGATAATCTTCGTTGCTTTGCTTTAATCTTTTAAAATCTTCACTTTTAGAATATTGTCCTGAAGGTCCTACACCCCCTCCTATTGGTTGAAAATCTTCAGCACTAGGCACAGAATTAGGAAGAGCCATGGCAACAACATTAATCGCTAATGAAGGGTTTGCAATTAATAATTGTCCTACGTTAGTTTCTAAAAAAAACTTACGTATTGCTTCAGGATTATTTACTGTTCCCACAGGAGTTGTGTATGTTCTCAATTTTTCTTTTAAACCTGCAACACCTCTTACGATAATCTCTCCACCGTGTCCTTGTCCATTTGCAAAAAGTCTTGGTGCTTGATTTTGCACCATCTCATCTAAAGCTTCGTATGTTTCAGTCAAACTAAGACCAGTTAACAATGGATGTTTTAAATTTTTAACAGTGCTGTCGATTTGTTGTTTGTTTAATTTTAAAACTCCACCTTTGTTTTCTGGATCTATAGCTTGATAATATTTTGAATTATCAGGTATAACTTTAATAACTGTGTCTTTACCATCTCTTTTGGGGTTATCTACTACACCATTTTCACCTACAGAATTTGTCAATTCTTTTTTTAATGATCGTAAATTTACGTTATACTTTTGCTCAAACAAAGATCCAAGCATGCCATACTCATCCATGTACATATTAATTAAAGGTAAATCAGTTACTCGTATTTCAAAACTTTTGTCACCTTTTGCAGTTTGTTGTTGTACAGTTTGCATAGAATCTAAAGAAGCTTCCAAAAATAAATTTGTAGCAGCATTATACAAGTTCACTGCTTCCGTGTCAGTGCTTTTAGCTCCAGTAAATCTAGGGTCATTTGATAATCTTTCAAAAAACTCAGGTGGAAAAATAGCTCGTACTGCAGCGAAGTATCCCGGAGCATCATCTTTGTAATCACTTTTCTTAGGATAGTAAAAATCACCTGACTTAAAAAACTCTACATTTGGAAATCTATTTTGAAGAACAGGATTGATACGGAAACCTTTTGGTTTGTTTTTTTCTAACTGCTCTTTTGCTTTTATTTTAGCTATTTCTATCTTCTCTGCAGATTTTTCTTTTTGTAATTTAACAGCTTTTTCTATGTCATACTTTTTCTTTAGGTTAGTTTCAAACCTAATCAACTGTTTTTGACGTGCATCTTGTTCTTTAGCCAATTCTTTTTGAGCAGCTAATTTTGATGCTTCTGCTTCCTTTTGATTGAATCCCATAGCCATACCCCCAAGAACGTTAAGGGCTGCACCACCTGAAAGTAAACCGTCTAAAATTCCCATTTTTATTCTTCCATTTGTTCATCGGTTGTCGTTGCAACAGCTAAAAACCCACCTTGCATTGGTTCTTCAGGCATTGGTTCTTCTACCTGTTCCTTTATGTATTGATATAAGCTTGGATTTTGTTCCTGCATAATAGCTTCTAGATCAGTGTCACTCAAACCTCGATTTTGCATAGGCTCACCGTTTGGTGTGTCAAACACTCTCACAGGTATTTGATTTTCTGAAGCCATGCCTAAAAAGTATATTGCAAGAGGTGGTTTTATAAGTTCTGCAACATCTGGTGTAAATTCACCTTGCATAAATCCACCTATGGCAACAGTATTCACAATCTCTTCTATTGATATGCCTGCAAACATTAACTTTGCAAACTGTTCGTACGTAGCTTCAGAACCCTCTATTGTTTCTATGATGTGATCTACAGCATCTCCCGGAGCAGCATGTTTAGGTGGTTTTTCCCACGCCCACTTGCCGAGAGGTTCAGTAAGACTCCACCCTGCAGGTCCTCTATTGAATCTTTGATCAATAGGTCTGTTTCGTATCTGTACTGGTATTGACATAGTTTATTCCTATTAACTTAACTTTAAAGGTGATGGAGTTCGTCTTTTAACTCCTGATATCACTTGAGTTCCAACTATACTTTTTACCCCATGTCGCCTGTCTGCATTTTTTTGTATCTGAGCTAAAAACTGTTGTACGCTAGGAACATCAGATGCAAGAGACTTAACTAAACTATTTTGTACATTGTTTGTAAATCCATAATTTTTAGCCATGTCTATTGGTGTAGACCTAAATTGACCACGCCCTGCTGTACTAGGTTTAGCACTTATCTTTGTCGGTGCAGGCATCCTTACAGGGCCACCATATATGCCACTACCCCCCGGACCTTGCCCTATGTTTAAAAAACCACCTGCAAAATCTTTTAAAACGCCACCCACAGTTATAGGACTACTCGCTCCTACATTTCCTGTTGGATCTCCTTTACTATACAATTCGTAGTCAAGAACATCAGTCACGCCTTGAACTGCAGATTCAAGTATGCTCCCACTATATAAATCTGCTATACCCTCATCAAATATAGGTTTAAAAATAAGATCATCAAAAAATTTTTCTATTGTATCAAACATGTATTAATTACCACTTAATTTTGTAAATACCATTAAGAATAGCTTTTCCTAGCTCTGTCTGCATAGTTGATGCTGATTGCTTTTTGTAAAGATCAGCGTTTGCAGATATCTCCATGCCAAGTAATCCTATCTCATGATATCTTTGTTCTGCATCTTGTCCAATCTTAAACGCCCAACCTGCTTCATCTCTGTATTTTTGCCACAAAGCATTTAGTGCAGATTGATTAATACCTAATAAATTTTGTGCATTTATTTGATTAACTGCATTTTGATTGGCTGTGTTTGCTGTGTTTATCTCTCTACGCCACACGGCATTTGATTGATCAATTTGTGTAGCCATGTTTATATTAAATTGCTCACGTTGATTGTTTTGACTTATTATAAATTCACGAGTTGCGTTTTCTTCATTTACGTTAAATTGATTCTGTGCAGCGATTCTATTTTTATTTGTTGATTCAATCTGTGATCCTAAGTCAGCGAAGAACTCATCTATTTGATTTTGTGATTGAGCATTAAATTGTTGTTGTACATTTACGGCCGCAGCATTTGTTGTCATACGTTGCAACTCACCTGCGTAATCAACTTCTCTCATCTTTTGATCGTTTGAAAGATTTTGTAAATCTAATGTAAGAAATGATTTAGCATTGTTTACTGCAACTTGCATACGAGCATCAAGATTTGATTTGTCCATAGATGCAAATGTAACTGCATTTTGCATAACTGCTTGTTGTTGATTGTTTAGGTTAGCTAAATCCATTTGTGCATAACGGTCTGCATCCATCTTTGCTATAGGTATGCCTGCTTCAACTATGGCTTGTGTGATTGCTGCAGAAGCCATGCTTGATGCACCAAGACCTCGTGATTGCATAACTGCACCCACTGCTCTCATCGCAGGAGCAGCCCACGCAGGTGGTGGTTTACCTTCTTCAAATGATTTAAATAATTCACCTATCTGATATTGAACAGTGGATTCTTCTGATACTTGTCCTTGTGCCGCTTGAGCCACTGATTGCTCACTAACTGTACCAGTAATATCTCCTATCACTGCTTCAGATGATAGCTTACCCTGTGCAGCAACAGCTTCAGGTGTTCCTTGAATTGTTTGTGCTGTGTATTTTTCTGCAGATTTTGTTTGAGGAACTGTTACTTCTAAACCTGTTGTTGGTACTTGTCCAACAGTTATAGGTACTTGTGCTAATTGAGCAGGACTTGATAAAAGTTCTTCATCTTGTACTTTTTGTTTTTCAATCGTTACTTCACTTCCTGTTGGAAGTTTAGTAGCATCTGCTCGTTCTTGTAGTGTGGTTTCTACGTCTGTAACTGCCATTATCTACTTCCCATCAATACTTTGTCTAACTTATCTTCTAATCTTCTGATTGCATCCATCAACTCGTGCATATCATCCTTTACATCATCTTTACGTGCATACTCTTCTCGTGTCTTGTTCAAGAGTATCTGTATTCGTTTTACTTCTTGGAACATTTTGTTAAATGCCCAACCGAATGGTACAACGACCATAGTCAGGATTATGTTCCAGAATAACATTGGGTCAATGCTTTCCATGCTAGTCGGCATCCTCTATCTTGTTGCCTTCCTTGACCCATTCTTGAACTGCTTGATAGTGTCTGTTGGCAGGGTCTAATGGTACAGATTTAAAATAACCATCAATTATACAACTAATAGAAACATTTTCGTCTTTGTAAGAAACATATTTAGCACTTTCAATATTCATTTTTATAACTCCGAATCAAAATCTATGTAACCACCTTCTGTGTCAATCATTAATTCACCACAATAACCTTTTGTTCTTGAAGTTCCATCTGTTGCTTGAAGTCTAATTACATCACTTGCTGAACCACCACCATTACCATGTAAGACTATACCAGTAGGTGCAGTATCATATGGTTCTAAATCAAAATCAGATAAAGCAGAATATCCTACGGCTGGTTGAGACCTCATTCTAGTAGCTAAAACTGCTTCTATAAATATTTCTGTTCCACTATTATAAGGTCCAACACCTACACCACAAAAACCAAAACCTGTTTGTCTTATCATTTTTTGATAATACCTATGACATAATCTTTCTTCTTCCCCAAATGACCTATGCTCAAATGGTGTGGCTTGTGAACCTACTTCCCATTGAACACCTGCAAGATAAAATTCATTACTTGTACTAGCAAATATAGAGTCTACTCCTACGAATCTATTTGAATTATTATTAGCTGCCCAATCTGTAGCTAAAGTACCCCCTGTATAAGTAGAACCACTGTGTAAACAAAAAGAAACAGTCATAGATTGTGCATTATCTTGGTCTAATGAACCAGTCGTATCTCCCGGTATTGTAAAGTAATATCGTTGAAATTCTGTTGTTAATGTAAATTTTTTACATATATGTCTTGCATTGTCATTGTCAAAGACTTCAACCACAATATCTGTAGCACTCCCTACAACCTTTGCATAAAAAGATAATATAGTAGTTTCTGCTCCTGAAGTACCCTTTTTTAAATGTTGTAAATCTTGTCCTTCAAATCTCTGTTGAACTAACAAAAATTCTCCTGCTGCTATAGACGTATCTGTGGTTGTACAGTTTATAACTAATCCATAATTAAAACCATCAGGGTCACCTGCTGTTCTATTCATGGTAAATCTTCCTGCCGATGTAGCACCAATATCTGTTTTCCATCTATCAGCAGTAAAGTAACCACTAGATGCTCCTAATCCAGTTTCTGAGGTGCTTCTTTGCCAACACTGAAAATTACCATTGTAAAAAAGATTGCGTCTGCCTGATAACTGTCCATTAGTTATAACGTCACCTACCTTTGCTAATTCTGCTGCTTTGGTCATCTATTCACCTTTCAATGCTTTTACTTCTGCTTCAAGTGCAGTTATTTTAGCTGATAATTCTTGTACTGATTTTATTAATGGATGTACAAACATTTCTTGAGATATACCTTGTATGCCTGAAGCTAACTCAACGTCATGTCCACCAAAATCAGTTATGTTATGTTTTTCCATAGCTTGTTTTACTTCTTGAGCAATCAAGCCATACATTTTATTTTTATATTCTGCTTCTGTTTTGTCCTTGTCGTAATCAGGCAAACTGTCATCAATCTCAGATAATGATTTCCATTTGAAAGTAACAGGTCTTAAATCATTTATAAAATCTAATCCACAGTCTGTGTTGTCTTTAATATCAGTTTTGTATCTTTCATCTGAAACTCTTGTCCAAC
>Ga0209348_1001218_pt1 | contig 12634 bp, 23 predicted proteins | sample ETNvirenome_2_30_FD_184065 | JGI IMG/M metagenome (GOLD analysis project Ga0209348, IMG submission 184065) | Marine viral communities from the Pacific Ocean - ETNP_2_30 (SPAdes) (version 2) | ecosystem: Environmental > Aquatic > Marine > Oceanic | place: Pacific Ocean | collected 2013-06-22 | reverse complement strand
TGATTCAACTACAGAGAACATACTGTCCATTAGAAGAAATTTCAACGCCGACGACCCAATGAAAAACAAGATTGAATATTTTGTTCATTTCAAGTTTTTACCAGGTCTAGGATTTTACGGTTTCGGTTTAACTCACATGATTGGTGGGTTATCGAAAGCTTCCACGTCTATACTAAGACAATTGATAGATGCTGGGACTCTCTCCAATTTGCCTGCTGGTTTCAAGACTCGAGGCATCCGTATACGTAATGAGGATGAACCCATACAACCTGGTGAGTTCAGAGACGTGGATGCACCAGCAGGCTCTTTGCGAGATGCAATACAGCCATTACCATTTAAAGAGCCAAGCGGTACTTTGTTATCGTTATTAGGATTATTAGTACAATCAGGACAAAGATTTGCCTCTATAGCTGAGATAGCCGTAGGTGAAGGTAACTCGCAAGCCCCAGTAGGGACTACTTTGGCCTTGATGGAAAAATCTACAAAAGTTTTAAGTGCAATACACAAGCGTTTACACAACGCGCAAAAAAAAGAATTTGGGTTGTTATCAGACATCTTTGCTCAGAGCTTGCCGCCGACTTATCCCTATTCAGTCTCAGGTGGTATCAACGAAGTCAAGCAAAGTGATTTTGACGGGCGCATCGACATTTATCCTGTTAGCAACCCAGATATTTTTTCTACCAGTCAACGTATAGTTATGGCCCAAGAGATGATGCAGTTGGTTCAGTCAAATCCTCAAATACACGGGCCAGGTGGAGTCTACGAGGCTTACAAAAGAATGTACGCTTCATTGGGCGTAGACAACATCGACCAACTGCTTCTTCCACCGCCTCCTGATCAGCCTCCTGCTATGGAGGCGGGCATGGAAAATAGTAGTCTAATGATGGGCGCACCAGCTCAAGCTTTCATACAACAAAACCATGATGCACATATAGCTGCTCATGTGAGTCTACTAAGCTTACAACCCGTACAAACTAACGCGCAGGTACAGGCTAATATAATTTCTCATAGTATGCAGCACTTACAAATGAAGGCCGATGTGATAGCGCAACAACAAATGCCACCTGAAGTCTTACAACAATATCAACAGTTGCAACAACAGGCGCAACAAGTTTCTCCTGTTGAAGCACGTCAAATGCAAGAGCAAGCGCAAAATATATTGGCGCAATTTAGCGCACCTATCATGTCTGAATTAGTTATACAGTTCTCGCAACAGATTGGTACACCTCAAGAAGAAGATCCTCTAGTCACTATAAGAAAACAAGAACTAGCCTTGAAAGGACAACAATTAAACCAAGAGCAACAACAGTTTGTTCAAAAAGAAGAACAACGTGCTATGGATCAAATGCGTCAAGATCAGATAGATCGCGAACGTATAGAGACTCAACGAGATATAGCTGAAATGAAGGACGATACGACGAGGGATAGACTCGACCAACAAAAAGAACTAAAATTAATTGATCTTGGATTAAGGGAACTTTAATTATGATAAAAAGAACTGATGTAAATCAACAGAAAACTCCAACCGTATTGGATGGCAAACAGTCTTACTCTAACAAAGGCACTTTGCAAACTAAAAAAGCAGAGTCTTTTGATGCCAACACCACACCAAAACCAGGTATGGGTAAAGGCAAAGCTAGAGGAGTGGGTGCAGCTGAGTTTGGTGGCAAGTTTTCTGGAATTTATTAATGGATTTTATTTGGTTTGCAGAGGCTTTTCAAAAGCTTCTGAAAGAGAAAAAACAATCTTTAGAAGATTTGATTCTTAACGGAGCCAAAGATTTCCAAGAATATAACTATCTACGTGGTCGTCACAACGCTATCGAAGACGTAGAGCAAGAAATTAAAGCGTTGCTAGAAAGGAGTGTACAAAACGATGAAAGAGGTACTGGTACCTGATCATATCGCAAGGGAGGTTGAAGCTGAAAAGTCGCAACCAGAAGAGGAAAAAACAGAATTAGATCAAGCATACGTCAAATCCGATGACCGTGTCCTAGATCCCACACTATTAGATAAATCCTATTTAGAACGTATGCCTCAACCGACAGGTTGGCGCTTATTGATATTGCCCTATAAAGGTAAGTCAGTAACCAAAGGCGGTATTGTTTTAGCAAAAGAAACTGTAGAAAGAGAATCACTAGCTACCGTAGTAGCCTACGTAGTTAAGATGGGACCTCTTTGTTACGCGGATCAGAATAAATTTGGCGATACCCCTTGGTGCCAAGAAAAACAATGGGTATTAATTGGTAGATATGCAGGTGCTAGGTTTAAGCTTGGCGACGATGCAGAGTGCCGTATTATTAACGATGACGAAGTCATTGCAACTATAGAAGACCCTGACGATATAGTTAGTGTCTAACATGAGGAATTATCATGCAAGAAAACGAAGCAATACAGACTGAGGAAGAACAAGAAGCTACCGAAGTCGTAGAACTAGATGAAGTTGAGCAGGATTCTGAATCTGAACAAGTCGCAGCTCCTATTGAGGATGTTTCTGTAGAAGAAACAAAAGCAGATCAGGAACAAGACGAATTAGAGGATTACTCTAAAAATGTTCAAAAAAGAATCTCTAACTTAACTAAAAAGATGCGCGAACAAGAACGCGCAGCTCAATCAGCATACGAATACGCTAAAAATTTACAGGCAGAGAATGAAGCCTTAAAAAAGAACACGTCGCAATACGCTGAAAACTACCAATCAGAAGCAGAAAGCAGGTTGAAAGCGCAAAGAGCGCAAGCCAACGCTGTTCTTAAATCTGCTTACCAAGATCAAGATTGGGACAAAGTTACCAAAGCTCAAGATATTCTCGACAAGATTACTGTTGAGGAAAGTAAAATAGCTAATGGTACATTGTCTATTCAGCCAACAACTGAGTATCAAGAGGTACAAGCACCACAAGGTTTACAACAACCTGCACCAGCTCCGCAACCAGACCCAGCAGCAGAAGATTGGGCTAGTCAAAACGAATGGTTTGGTGAAGATGAGGCTATGACTTTAGTAGCTTTTAACATTCACAGGAGATTGATCGAAGAGGAAGGGTTTGATACAAATGATCCAACATACTATACTGAGATCGATAAACGTATAAGAGCTGAATTTCCACATAAGTTTAGTGGTGGAGGAGAAGCAGAACCTAAAGGTAAAATACAGCAGACTGTAGCACCCGCAGGTAGAAGCGAAAGCTCTGGACGCAAACGGCAAGTGAGGCTTACCAAAGCCGAAGTCGAAATGGCACGTCGTTTGAATGTACCGTTACAAGAATATGCTAAACATGTAAGAAGGTAGACAAATGACAAACGAAATAGAACAAAACGGATCAACAGATGTGCAAGCATCTACTGAAAACAGAACATCACGTTCTGCTGAAACTCGAGCAAAAGATACTGCTCGCAAACCTTGGCGTCGCCCCCAAATGTTGGACACTCCAGAGCCACCTGAAGGATATGAATACAGGTGGATAAGAGCTGAAATCGTTGGACAGGAAGATAGAAAAAATGTAACTGCTAGGCTTAGAGAAGGTTTCGACCTTGTTAGAGCTGAAGAGTTAAATGGCTTCGAGATTCCCACGCTTGACGATGGAAGACACTCAGGAGTAGTTTCCGTGGGTGGTTTGCTTTTGGCCAAGATTCCTACTGAAACGCGAAATGAAAGAAACGCCTACTTTTCTAATCGCGCTCAATTGCAACAAGACGCAATTGACAATGATTTAATGCAGGAATCAGATCCAAGCTCTCCGATTTTAAAACCAGAGAGAAAAACAAGCGTAACTTTTGGTGGTGGTAATCGTGAGTGATTATCACTGTAATTAAATTAAATAACTGAATAAGGAAAACTTATTATGGCAAATAAAGATGCACCTTTCGGGTTTCGTTCAGTAGGCAAAAAAGGTGGCGGCGTCGCAAACGGCGGTGTCACTGAATATTCTATTGCTTCTGGCGCAACTGGAGACATTTTTTCAGGCGACCCAGTTAAGATGTTGAACACTGGTACTATTTTAGTAGCTGGTGCAGCAACAACTTTATTGGGAATATTCAGAGGATGTAAATTTACAAATAGTTCAGGTGAAGTGATTTTTTCATCACATTTCCCTACTACTACTGTATCCTCTGATATTGTTGCTTTTGTTGAGGATGATCCTGATACATTATTTGAAGTGCAATGCACTGGTTCTTTAGCGCAAACAGCTGTAGGTAACAACGTCGAGTTAGCTTACACTGCTGGCTCTACAAAAACTGGTATGTCTGCGGCAGAAATTTCTTCTACCACGGCAGCAACTACGGCTCAATTTAGAATTGTTGGATTCTCTACTGACCCTTCAAATAGTACAACTGGATCAGCTAACATAAATGCAATCGTATACATTAACGAGCATTTCTATACCACAGTAACGGGAGTTTAATAATGGCAATTAATAGAGCGCAATTAGCGAAGGAACTAGAGCCTGGATTGAACGCCCTTTTTGGGATGGAATACTCCAGGTATGAAGCTGAACATGCTGAAATTTTTGATACGGAAACTTCTGACAGAGCGTTTGAAGAAGAAGTTCTAATTTCAGGTTTCGGTAATGCAGAAGTAAAAGCTGAAGGAACAGGCGTTAGATTTGATAACGCTTCTGAAGGCTATACTTCACGTTACACACACGAAACAGTTGCTTTGGCTTTTGCATTAACAGAAGAAGCTGTTGAAGATAATCTATATGACAGACTTGGTGCTAGATACACTAAGGCGTTAGCTAGATCAATGGCAAATACCAAACAAATTAAGGCTGCTGCTGTATTGAACAATGCGTTCTCTACAACAGGAGGCGATGGTAAAGCTCTTATAGCAACAGATCACCCCATGAGTGGTGGTGGTACTCTTGCAAACAGAGCAACTACTATGGCAGATCTTAATGAAACTTCATTAGAAGATGCTTTGATTTCAATATCAACATTTACTGATGACAGAGGTTTGACTATTGCTTTGAGAGGAATGAAACTAATCGTTCCACCTCAACTTCAATTTGTTGCAGATAGATTACTACAAACCCCAGGGAGAGTAGGAACTTCTGATAATGACATCAATGCAGTAAGAAACATGGGAATGTTACCTGACGGTTACGTAGTGAATCACTACTTGACTGATACAGATGCTTTCTTCATCAAAACTGACTGTCCAGATGGATTCAAGCACTTTGAAAGATCACCACTTTCTACAGCGTTAGAAGGTGATTTTGATACTGGAAACATGAGATACAAAGCTAGAGAGAGATATTCTTTTGGATTCTCTAACTTTAGAGCTGTATTCGGTTCTCAGGGAGCTTAATAGCTTAGTAGTCACCGTCACCCGACTACTAGGAGGAAGGGATGTTTCGGCATCCCTTTTTCTTGCCTGATTGTTTTTATATGTGTAAACTAAAATTGGTTTAAAATTAATTAGCTTGATGAGGGCCGTTTACGGTTTCCATTAATACAAATATAAGGAGTTCAAGATGGCTAATCCACATTTCCAAAACTTAATACTTAACGCTGGTAACAGCGAGTCCACCAAACATAAGAAGGATCTTCCTATGTTCTTGGTAAACCCGTCCAGTTCGTTGTTTTATCAATACTCAAATGATTTTATGACTTACGCTTCTGGCGATTTCACAATCACTACAACTGAAGCTGGTACAGGTTCAGCTACAGAGGCTTTGACTTCTGGAGCAGGCGGTCAACTTTTGCTTACTAATGCAGCAGGTGATAATGATTTAGACTTTTTACAGTTAAAAGGTGAGTCATTCAAACTAAGCAGCAGTAAAAGAGCTTTTTTTGAAGCTAGATTCAAAGTAAGTGATGCAACACAATCTGATGTTGTAATGGGTTTACAAATAACCGATACAACACCTCTTGCTGTTTCAGATGGTGTTTACTTTATGAAAGATGATGGGGATACAAACCTAGATTTTCATATAGAAAAGAATGGTACTGACACTACTACAGCAGCAGTTACTACTTTAGCTGACGATACATTTGTTAATGTTGGTTTCTTTATAGATCCAAACACTTCTCAAGTATCTTATTTTATAGGATCTGCCGCACCAGTAGGTGTAGTTAACACTAACTTACCAGATGATGAAGAGTTAACCGTATCTTTCGGTATTCAAAATGGTGAAGCAGCAGCTAAAACTATGACAATTGATTACATAAATGTAATCTGCGAAAGATAGGAGTAAATAATGGCTGATACAGTAACTTCCCAGACTATTCAGGATGGTGAAAAAATTGCCATTTTAAAGTTTACTAATGAGTCTGACGGTACAGGTGAATCTTCTGTAAAGAAAGTAGATGTTTCTGCTCTTACTACTAATAGTGCGGGTGAATCATGTACGGGTGTATCTATAGGTAGAATTTACTGGGCTACTAGAGGTATGGGTGTTGATATTGAGTTTGATGCTAGCACAAACGTCTTAGCAATACCCTTACCCGCTGATAGTACAGGTGATGAATACTATGACGATAGATTTACAGGTATACCAAATAACGCAGGTTCAGGCGTTACCGGAGATATAGATTTTACAACGGTTGGACATTCAAGCGGAGACGCTTACTCAATAATATTAGTTCTTAATAAAAACTATTAATGGCAGAGTACAAGGGTAAAACAGTAACTCTTAACCGACCAAGGGCTATCTCAAAAGGTAGTCCTGGGTACGGTAAAAAACGTAAAGAAGTCTTTGTTGTAGGCTGTAGTAGTGAAAGCTCTAGAGTCAAACGTATAACCTTTGGTGATGCTAAACTTGGTATGCACAAAGATAGCAAAGCAAGAAAGAAATCTTATTGCGCTAGAAGTAAAGGTATGGGTGGCACTACGGATAGATGTAGTGCTAATTATTGGGCTAGAAGAGATTGGGATTGTTAGATGGCCTCCGGTAAAAAAGACGCTTGTTATCACAAAGTAAAACGCCGTTATACTAAAGATGGCGGCACCTGGCCCTCTGCCTATGGCTCCGGAGCTTTGGTAAAATGTCGCAGAGTAGGAGCGGCTAACTGGGGCGAAGGTGGTAAAAAGGGTAAAAAGAGACAAAAAAAAGCAGGTGGTGGTCCTGTAACAATACGCGGTCAAGGCGTTGTTATGTCTAACAGATTAAGGTAATGGCAAAAAAAGAAACACTTAAAGATTGGTTTTCTAAAAATCAAGGCAAAGGGTGGATTGATTGTAAAACCGGAAAACCTTGCGGTAGAAAATCTAAAAAAGATAGTAAAAGGCCTTATCCTGCATGTAGACCAACAAAAGCACAATGTAATGCGGCGGCAAAAAAGAAAACAGGACCAAAAAGAATTAGTTGGAAAGATGGTAGAAAAAAAGCAGCAACTGGCGGTCCTATTACAATTAGAGGCCAGGGAATTGTTATGGCAAACAGATTAAGATAAAGTAATAATATGACAACATTAAAAAATCCAAAGAAAGCAGATTTAGATAAAGACGGTAAATTATCTTCTTACGAAACAAAAAGAGGTATGGCTATTGAAAAATCTATGAAGAAACAAAATCGTGCTAAAATGAAAAACGGCGGTTTTATAGCTAAAGGGTGTGGGGCTGTCATGAACGATAAACGCAAAGTTACAACTATTAGCTAGGAGAAAATTATGCCAAAGAAAAAATCTGAAGATCCAAAATTACAAGCAAGGTTAGACGCTAAAGTTAGACCTGATGAGTCTGTTTCTGATGACCGTATTTATTACAATATGCCAAAGAAAAAAGCTCCTGCTAAGAAAACAACTACTAAAAAAGGTAAAAAATAATGGCTAGTTATAAATCAAAAGGCGGCAAAAAAATGATGAAATCTAAGGGCGGAACTATGATGAAGAAGTCCAAAGGTGGAACTATGATGAAGAAATCTAAGGGTGGCACCATGATGAAAAAATCAAAAGGTGGCACTATGATGAAAATGTCAAAGGGTAGAGCCGTTATGAAAAAATCTAAAGGTGGATCTGTAGCAGCAGGATTTGCTAATAGAAGAAGAGAAGATCTAACTTAGTTAGTGGCTTATCTTTACAGTAATATACCCTATTTCAAATGTTGGGTAAGAAGAGAGTACACTCATAATCACGAAAAATACCATGGAGAGTTCCTTCATGCTATGGCAGTTGGTGTTACCACCATGCCTACTAGGTGTTTAAGTTTTCACATAATATTTACCGGAGAAGAATCCAACTGCGAAGATTGGAACGAGGGTAATATACATGGGGGCGCTATGTGGGCCAGAATGCCAATAACCGCTTTAGTTGCAGATACGTTAGTTGAAGACTTTGCAAAACCTATGTCAGTTCATGATGCACAACCTTGGGATTGTTCTTCACATAATAATTCAGTATATGTAATAGATAGAGCAACTCCTTGTCCTTGGCTTGCTAAGATAGACGGTCAAATATTCCCAGCCAAATATATGTTTACGGTTGACTACGCTGAGAATGAAATAGCAGATGATCCTGCACAACATAAAAGTAGTCATGTTATGGAATTGTTAGATGCTGGTGAATGGACAGGTAATATAGTTGCACTACCAAACAATAGAGTAAGAGTTACACATCCAGCTTGGTTTGTTACAGGAGAGGGAGCGCCTGATTTTAAACCGTCTCAACATATACATTATTCAAAATCTGATTTAGACTACACTTTAGACGTAAACAGGGTCTTTGATAATTTATACGCAGAGGATGAATAATGGCACTTTCAGGCAGTACAGACTTTGAACCTAATGTAGCTGAGTTTATAGAAGAAGCATTTGAGAGATGTGGATTAGAACTTAGGACGGGTTACGATCTAAAAACTGCCAGGAGATCTATAAACTTAATGTTGGCAGAGTGGGCTAATAGAGGTTTGAATCAATGGACAATTGAACAAGGCACTCAGACAGTTACACAAGGAACTACAGATTACACGTTAAATGCTAATGTAATAGATGTCCTAGATGTAATTGTAAGAAGAGACGTTAACAGCACTCAAACAGATATTTCTATCAGCAGAATAAGTAGATCTGAATACTTAAATATTCCAAACAAAACAACACAAGCTAGGCCTTCACAATTTTTCTTAGACAAATTAACTGCTCCGGTATTAAAAGTTTGGCCAGCACCAGAAAATAGTACAGATGTATTGGTTTTCAATAAAATTGTAAGAATGGATGATGCAGATAAAGCTACTAATACTATGGATATGCCGTTTAGATTTTATCCCTGTTTTGTTGCGGGGTTGGCGTATTATCTGTCGCTCAAGAAGTCTCCTCAACTTACCCCGCAACTTAAAGCTATATATGAAGAGGAGTTTAGAAGAGCAGCAGACCAAGATGAAGACAGAGCATCTTTTAGGATAAGACCTAATTTGAGGATGAATTAATATGGCTTATGCTGTTGGTAAATTCGCTAGAGCATTATGTGATAGATGTGGGTTTGAATACAAACTTAATGAATTAAAAAAAGAATGGAATGGTTTAAAAGTATGTCCTAACTGTTACGAACCCAAACATCCACAATTAGAACCTATAACGGTAAAAGCAGATCCTGAAGCTTTATATCAACCAAGACCCAATAACGATAAAGAAGTAGGAGAGGGTTTCGTTGTTGTTACAAGTTCTAATATATTTCAAAATGATTTTATGAATCCATCTATATTGCCATCAAATTTTGTTGTTGAGAAAGTGACAGCATCAGTAGGTGAAGTTACAATTACTACGTCATGACATTAACTGAACTAAAGACTCTAATACAAAATTATGTGGAAAATGAGGAGACAACTTTTGTTGCTACCTTGAATGATTTTATTATTAATGCTGAAGACAGATTATTTGAATTAATACAGTTAGATTATTTTAGAAAAAATCAAACTGGTAATTTGACAACTGGTAATACTTATTTAACAGTTCCAACAGATTTTCAATTGAGTTTTTCATTAGCAATTATAGATAGCGCAGGTGCATATCAATACTTAGATAAAAAACATACCACATTTATGAGAGAGTTTGATGCAGATCCTACTGATACTTCTGCAAGAGGAAAGCCTTTGTACTATGCAGATTTTGACAAACAATTATCTACAGCATCAAATAATGGATCTACTTTGATTGTAGCTCCAGTTCCAGATGCAGATTATTCAGTTGAATTACATTATTTATACAAACCAAATAGTTTGACCGTAGACACTACAGGAACTTGGTTATCTAAGAATGCTAGAAACGGTTTACTTTATGGTGCTTTAATAGAAGCATACACATTTATGAAGGGTGATGCAGACTTAATGCAAGATTATGAAAAAAGATTTAATTTAGAAGTTTTGAGGTTGAAGAATCAAGCAGAGGCAAGAGGAAGAAAAGACGAATACCGTTATGATTCTTTACGAACTTCTGTTTCGTAAAATAAGGAGAGTGAATGGAAAAGATTGAAAGTCTTAAAGGCAAGTCTATTGCTATTGTGGGTATGGGAAAAAGTTGGTTTGACTACAACCTAGCAAAATCTCATGGGGTGCATTTTGATGAAGTATGGGCTATTAACGGAGTAGGTTCTGTTATTTATCATGATAGAGTTTTTATGATGGATCCTGCATCTAGGTTTTTAGATACAGATGATGCTGGCGGTCAAACTGAAAGCATGAAAGAGCTTTTATTAAATCATGAGGGTCCAATATACACTTGTGAGTTAGATGATCGTTGTCCTGGTCTAGTTGAATATCCCCTAGAAGAAGTAGTTTCTTATTCTAGTTGTCACTATTTAAACAATACCGTTGCTTACGCAGTTGCTTTTGCTTACTGGAATGAAGTTGCTAATTTAAAACTATTTGGTATAGATTTTTCTTATAAAGGTAATTTACATTTTGCTGAATCAGGTAGAGCTTGCGTGGAGTTTTGGCTAAGTAAATGTATATCAGCCGGTATGCAAGTTGAAGTTGCACATACCTCTGGATTATTAGATACAGATGTGCCAGCAGAACAAAAACTCTACGGTTATCATAGGTTAAAAAACCCTTACGTTATTTTAGTTGATGAAGAAGGAATCAAATTAGAACGTATAAATAATTTGGAAATAGTAAAACAAGAACATGAACCTGTATTAATAGATAGGCATGATTCTCACCTAAAACCGATAGAGCCTGAAAAATGGTAGATGAAGTAACCCCAGCAGGGATGCCAGGATTAGGCCTTATAGAGGCTAAAACGAGTAATTATGGCGGACATCCTCCTGAATTTTGGGCAGAAAGACTTACAGAAAAAATTGTAAGTTCTAGTAATAGTGAAGATCCATACATAAAAGAACAAGCTAGAGCCTATAAAGATTTGATATACCAAGTTAGTTTGATTTATATACATAATGCTATAAAATCTTATAAGGCTACCTTGATTCAAGAGCTTATGACGGCTGGTGAAGAAAATGTAGCTAAAATTGTAAAAAGGATATAAATATGGCTATCACATCAACATTAACAACCAGCTTTAAAAAAGAGCTGCTAGAAGCTGTCCATAACTTCAAAAACTCAGGAGGAGACACGTTTAAATTAGCTTTATATACAAGTTCTGCTACTTTAGGTGCTACTACTACTGCGTTTACAACTACTGGACAAGCATCAGGAACTAATTACACCTCAGGAGGTGCAAACCTTACTAGAGTAGATCCAACTTCAAGCGGTACAACTGGTTTTACAGATTTTGCCGATTTGACATTTGGAACAGCTACCGTAACTGCTAGAGGTTGTATGATATACAACTCAACTGACAGTAATAAATCTGTTGCTACAATAGATTTTGGTGGCGATAAGACATCAACAGCTGGTGATTTTACAGTAGTTTTCCCTGCGGCAGCAGCAAGTACAGCTATTATTAGAATAGCTTAGTAAATGTCAGGTTGGGGTCGTTCCACATGGGGGACAGGTCCTTGGGGTGAACCTGCCTCGATTCCTGTAAGCTTCACCATATCTGGTGTAGCTGCAACTTCTGCTTTAGGTTCTGTAAGTGTAGATGCAGAAGCTAATGTAACTCCTTCCACTTTAGTTGCCACTTCTGCTGTAGGTTCTGTTACTACGGTAGCTGCGGCTAATTTAACACTTTCAGGACAAGCTGGAACATCCGCTTTAGGCACATCTACTGTTGATGGAGAAGCAAATGTAACGCCTACAGGACAGTCTGCTACAAGTGCAGTATCTGGCGTAGGTGTAAATGCTCAAGCTGTAGCTGTATGTCCAAGTGCAGTAGGAACACTAGGTTCAGTTTCAGTTGATGTAGATGGTGAGGCAAATGTGCCTCTTTCTGGCCTAAGTTCAACAGGATCTGTTGGTTCTGTAACAGTACATCATAATGAAATATTTACAGTAGATGGTGTTTCTGCGACAGGATCTGTAGGATCTCTTACGGTTGTAGCTAAAGCAAATGTAACTTTAATTGGATTATTTGCTACTGGAGAGCTAACAAATCCTTTTGTTTGGAGTCTTGTAGATGAAACTCAAACTCCTAATTACACTAACATAGATCAGACTCAAACCCCTGGTTGGGAAGATGTTGCTTAACTATGCCGAAGAAAGGTAATATAATTAATTGAACGGAGATATGAATGGCTACTTATGTAAATGATTTAAGACTTAAAGAAATAGCTACTGGTGATGAGTCAGGAACTTGGGGAACTTCAACAAAT
>Ga0209348_1001216_pt1 | contig 12655 bp, 10 predicted proteins | sample ETNvirenome_2_30_FD_184065 | JGI IMG/M metagenome (GOLD analysis project Ga0209348, IMG submission 184065) | Marine viral communities from the Pacific Ocean - ETNP_2_30 (SPAdes) (version 2) | ecosystem: Environmental > Aquatic > Marine > Oceanic | place: Pacific Ocean | collected 2013-06-22 | reverse complement strand
TCCTTTTTTTAGAAGAATTGGAAATGCACAAACTGAAAAACAACGATCAAAATTTTTAGGTGATGTAAATGATGCATTATTATCAGGAGAAGCAAAACTTGGTGACGACGGTATTGCAACTTTTGGGGAAATAGATGCGGCTGCAAAACAAAAAGTAATTGACGGCATAAGAAAATTTGCACCTAACGCAGATGTAGCAAAAGAATTAGAAGTATCTATCCTGGGTGGTTTATCTACTATGAGAAGTAAATGGGCTGACCTATTTTCTAAACTAGGTGGTTCATTAGATGCAACAGATATTCAAGCGTTTAAAAAATTATTTGGCGGAAAGTTTAAAAACTATCTTGGTTCTACCTACGACATATTTCAAGACAAAAGTATATTACCTTTTTTTAGATACAAACCTGCAGCACAAGCAATAAACAATGCTAAAGAATTATTTAAAAGAAGTGCAAAAGAAGCTGGTAAAGATATTACAGATTTAGAAGCAGAACAAATTGTAAATAATGTTCTTAAGACTTCTGGTCTACCTAAAGGTTTAAGAATGGATAAACCTTCTGATGCACTATTTAATATACCCGACTTTTTTGTAAATAAAACATCGTTAGATGATGCGGTTAAAAGAAGTGGAGTGGCTAGAATATCTATTAAAGATGTAGAATTAGCAGATGACAGAAAAGTATTTGATGAATTGTTTGGTAAACAAAAAAATCCTATGCAAACTATGATAGGCGGCATGGCTAAACTTTCTTTAATTACAAGACGTAATTTATTTTATGATGATCTTATAAAAAAGAATGATGAAGTTACAGAAGCTTTTAGAAATGCAACAGATAAAAGAGCAGTGGCTCAACCTATGTTTGCTAGATCAGAAGCAGAAGCTAGAGCTTTCTTTGGTGACGATTTTGTTAGAGTAGAAGTTATAGATCCTGCACAAACGTTAAACGTAAACATTGCATCAGGTGCAAGTAATCCATTTGGTGATATTGCAAAACCATTTTTTGCAAGACCTGGTGTTGCAGAGGCATTAAAAAATACATCTCTAAATACACAAAGCTCTGGTATACTTGGAAGATTGTACGAAAGTTTAGTGTTATACCCTAAAGCTACGTCACAAATTGCTAAAACAATTTTATCACCAGTTACACACTTACGTAACTTTGTTAGTGCTGGAGCTTTTGCTGCAGCAAACGGTATCATACCGGCGGCAGATGTTAGTGCAATCAAACAAGCATACCAAGCTTTACAAACACCTCTTAAAGGCACACGACAACAAAACGATTTATATGAAGAGTTATTACAATTAGGTGTTGTAAATTCTAACGTAAGACTTGGTGATCTATCTAGACTATTAAAAGATGTAAACTTTGGTGAGACCATGACATCTGATAAGGGGATGAGAATGTTATTAAAACCGTTATCAAAATTAAAATCTGTATCACAAGACCTGTACACAGCTGAAGATGACTTCTGGAAAATATATTCATGGGCCGTAGAAAAAAATAGAATAGAAAAATCTTTTGAAAAGATTGGTGTAACAAGAGGACAGTTTTTTAAACGTAATGGTATTGATGTAAGACTTGATGAAAATTTTTTAAAACAAGAAGCTGCCGATATAGTAAAAAATAATATACCCAACTATGATTATGTATCTGACTTTGTAAAAGGTTTAAGAAAACTACCTGTTGGTAACTTCGTATCGTTTCCAGCAGAGATAGCTAGAACAGGTACAAATATTGTTAGACGTGCACTCAGAGAAATAAACGAAGAAATTACTTTGCCTAATGGACAAACTTTTAAACCCTTTCAAAGCACTGGTTACACTAGATTATTTGGTTTTACTACCACAGTTGCAGCTATACCAGTGGCTACAACAGCAGCATTTCAAGCCTTATACGACGTCACAGACGAGGAAAGAGAGGCCATTCGTAGGTTTGTAGCCGGCTGGTCCAAAAACTCTACGATACTGCCTATAAAACAAGATGATGGTAGTTTTAAATATGTAGATTTTAGTCATGCTAATGCATACGATACTTTAATTAGACCACTACAGACTGTAGTTAACTCTGTTCAAGACGGTAGAACAGATCAAGACGGTATTATGGATGATTTTCTTAAAGGAGTGTTTGAAGCAACAAAAGAATTTGGTCAACCATTTATATCTGAATCTATTTGGACTGAGGCTGCATTAGATATTATAGCTAGAGGCGGTAGAACAAGAGAAGGTTTTCAAATATACAGTGATCAAGATACTGATGGAGATAAAGCTATGAAAATATTTGAACACTTAGTTAAAGCACAAATGCCTTTTTCAGTGGATCAATTAAAAAGATTAGACAGATCCATTGAAGGTGTAAATGTAATTACTAAAGGTAAGTTTGATGAGTATGGTCAGGACTATGAGTTCGGTGATGAGTTTGCTGGTCTGTTTGGTTTCAGAGCTGTCAACGTTAATCCTGAAAGAGCCATGAATTTTAAAGTTGCAAATTTTCAAAGAGGTGTAAGGGATTCAAGAAGTTTGTTTACTAGAACTGCATTAAAAGGTGGACCAATAGAACCAGTAGAAATTGTAGACGCATATATAAATGCTAATCGTGCAATGTTTGATGTTAAAAAAGAATTAAAAGGTGACATGGATGCTGCAAGATTATTAAATATATCTGATGAAGGTTTTGCTAGAGCACTAGACAGAGTTTCAAACATAGAACAAAGTGCAATCGACAATAATATTTTTAGACCATACGTTTTATCTTTAGAGGTACAGCAAGCAATGGCAGAGAATGCTGCTAGAATTGGAATACCAAATCCTTATGATATTGCAGCAGGAGCCATAGCAGATTTACAAGGACAATTTTCTGAACTTATTTTAACATTGCCAGAGTTTCCTGTTTTTGAAAATCCGTTACGACCTATCATGCAGGACACGCCATTGGGACCAACAACACTTAACTTACCTACAATTAATACAGATGTTATAGGTAATCAGGTGCAAGGATCTAATTTTAACAACTTGACAACAGAACAAAAATTATCAATACTATTTCCAAATGACTAAAAACGCATTACAAAAAATAGAAGACCATGAAAAGCTTTGCAGAATCATGCAAAAGCAAACGCATGATAAAATACATAAACTGGAGCACCAAATAAACCGGGTGGAAAGTATTTTACTAGTATCTACCGGTGCTTTAATTACAGGCATGGCCTATGTTATATTTACTTTAGTATTACAATAATGAATCTTTCACGTAACTTCACCCTCTCAGAGCTTATTAAAAGCGACACTGCAATACGTAAGGGCATTAATAATAATCCTAACGCAGAACAGATAGAAAAATTAAAATCATTGTGTGAAAATATTTTACAGCCAGTACGAGATCATTTTGGCAGAGTCAAGGTGACTAGCGGATTCCGTAGCGTAGAATTATGCACTGCTATTGGCAGCTCCGTAAATTCGCAACATGCAAAAGCAGAGGCGGCGGACTTCGAAGTAATAGGCACGGACAACGCTGAACTTTTTGATTGGATAAAAGCAAACCTTACGCCAGATCAGCTCATTCTCGAGTTCTATACTCCGGGTGAACCTAATAGCGGATGGATACATTGCTCGTGGATACCAGACCAACCAAGAGCATCATTCTTACATGCTTATAAATCAGAAGGTAAAACTAAATACAAACCTGTATTAGGAAGAGCAACGGATCTAGTTTAGATCCACTCTTTTAATTCTTCCCCCATAATCTGTGTGGCTATATTAACTTTCTTACGTAAAGCTTTTACTATTCTAGTATCAACAGTATTTTCACAAATAATATCGATGTATGTCATAGGTTTTTCTTGTCCTATACGATCTATTCTAGCTTCCGACTGTTGTCTTTTTTCTAAATCATAGCCATTAGAATAATAAATCATTGTTGATGCAGCTGTCAGCGTAATACCATAACCACCTGTTTGAGTCGTGCCGATAAAGAAACGAACACCAGACTCTGGGTCTTGGAATTTTTGTATGTTGTCTTGTCTATCTTCTTGTGGCGTCAGACCATAGTAATCTACAAAACTATTTTCGCCATATTTTTTAACTATCTCCTGGATTATCCTATGTACGTCTCTCTGGAAGTGGGCCCATATAACAACCTTACCTTCTACTTCATCTAAGACATCCATCAATTCAGTAAGTCTGTTGGTAGGAATTTCTACTAAAGTACCATCGTCAGCGGTAAAATTACCACAAGTTATTTGTTGTAATCTCATCAACTGAGTCAGAACCGTAGCTGTGGTCATGAGCTTACCATTAAAACTAGTTGCAGCAAGTCTACTCATTTCTTTGTATGCCTTCAATTGATCTGGTGTAAGTGTGACTGTTCTCTTCATAAAAGTTTTTCTAGGTAAATCTAAACACTCATCTTTTAAGACTCTGTAAGAAAAAGGTTTTAGTTTTTCTGACAGCTCTTCTAAATTTCTGTAGCCAGTAACTATCTGTACAGACCTGCCACTAAAGTTTGCAGTCTTCATGACTGCATATCTAGTTCTAAAAGAATAATAAGAGTCATGGCCCAACAGACCGGGGCTCAGGAATTCACATTGTTTGTATAAGTCTAGAGGTGATTTAGTTACAGGAGAACCTGTAAGTATTCTATTATATTTGGTAGCTAAACCTAGTTTGCAAATATTTTTTGTACGCTTTGCATCTGGATTTTTTATTGTAGTAGACTCATCAATAGCCATCATGGCTCTGTGAGAAAATAAAAATTTAGTTGCAAAGTCTACGCCTTTTTGAGTCGACAATGCTTCAACATTCATAACAAGTATGTGTAGATCTTCACCTGTCTCAAACAAACTATCTAGTGCAGTAGTTTGTTTTTTTGTAATTAACGGTTGCCACAATACAGTTTTATGTTCTATGTGGTCTACTAAGTGTGTGGGAATTTCTCCTTCGTACCAATTTTTTACAACACCTTTGGGCGCCACAATTAGGACACCATTTATTTTACCATTGTCATACAGCATAGATATGTTGTCTATCAACACTTTTGATTTACCAGTACCCATCTCCATAAAGTATGCAAAATATGGTTTATCCCACGACATTTCTAAAGCTTTAAGCTGATGTGCATATGGCTTTGTCTTAAATTTATAATTCATAATTTTTCTTCTTTCTGTATTGACATCTATATAGAACATCCTATATTGTTTGTCAATGTTAGAAAGAAAGAAAAAAGTTTACGTGATACAAGAACTACCTGGGACAAGAGCAGGCTCACCAAAAATAAATATTATGAGTGCAAAAGAATATGGTGACTTAGAATTTTTGTTACCAGAATTTTCACAAATAATATTTTCTCCTGGACCATTAGTTTTTAAGTTAAGAAAACTTTTAAAAGACTACACACCAGAAGATCATTTATTATTAACAGGTGATCCAGCGATAATTGGTATTGCGTGTTCTATTGTTTCTGATATTACAAATGGTAAATTCAATCTATTGAAATGGGATAGACAAGAACGAGTATACTATCCTATTAAAATAAATTTATACGAGAAAGGAGAAATTAATGATTGATTTTGAAAAAGACCAACGAGAAGAATTAGATGGTGCAAACGATGCAAATAAACTATCTGATCAAGTTGTAAAACTACAGCAACTAGAAAACGAGTTGCTAGCAAAAGAAGAAGAGTTAAAAGAATTGAAAAGAAAAGTAGACTTAGTATCTGGTGAGGTAATACCGACCATGATGCAAGAGATGAATATTTCTACATTGAAGTTAGCAGACGGAACTTCAGTAGAAGTAAAACCAGTCTACGGTGCTTCTATTCCTAAAGCAAAACAGGAAGAAGCATACACATGGCTTCGAGAAAACGGCCTAGGTGATTTGATTAAAAATGAAATCACTGTTGCCTTTGGTCGTGACGAAGATAACAAGGCACAGCAATATGCTGTCCTTGCGCAAGGTCAAGGGTACCAGCCTGTCCAGAAATTAAAGGTTGAACCTATGACACTTAAAGCATTGGTCAGAGAGCGTCTAGAGTCTGGACAAGAGATGCCCTCTGATCTTTTTAATATGTTCACGGGCAACAGAACAAAAATAACAAGGAGCAAATAAACATGAACCAAGTAGCAGAGAAAAAGACTGCAGGACTTCCTTCAAATATGTTTGAAGAAGATGCAGCAAAAGGTCTGGGTGCAATAGGTCAAGAAGATCTAGCCCTTCCTTTTTTAAAAATCCTAGGACAACTTTCACCAGAAGTTAATAAACGTGATGGTAAGTATGTTGAAGGTGCAGAGCCAGGAATGATTTACAATTCTGTCTCTGGAGATCTATACGACGGAGTAAAGGGTATCGATGTGATACCTTGTTTTTACAAACTCGAGTACATCGAATGGAAAGATAGAGGAGAAGGACCGGGTGCACCAGTTGCAATCTATGATTCTTCTTCTGATGTCATGTCTAAAACAAAACCAGATGCAAACTACAAAGATAGATTACCAAATGGTAATTACATTGAAAAGACTGCATCTCATTTTGTAATTGTAACGGGAGATAGTCCATCGACAGCGCTGATATCTATGAAATCTACTCAATTAAAAATTAGTAGAAAATGGAATTCAATGATGTCTGGTATAAAGATGAAGGGTGCAAATGGATTATTTACACCGGCATCTTTCAGCCACATTTACAAACTAAAAACCACGCAAATGTCAAATGACAAAGGCACATGGTTTGGTTGGGAAGTAAGTAAAGCTGGTCCAGTAACTGATCAATCCTTATACGGTCAAGCTAAGTCGTTTAGTGAAAACATATCGAAAGGTAATGTAAAAGCTAAACATGGCGAAGACAAACCTAAGGAAGCTAGCATTATATAATTCCTTCGGGAATATGTGCACAGTGTGGGCCATGAAGGAGACTGACTGGCCCACATCAGGAATGTTATGGATGAAAAATATATAAAATTTTTTGAAGGCTATAGGCTAGCTTATGGTGTAGCAGACATGTCTACACTAAAGATAGACCCAGAAAGTAGAAAGCAAAAACCGATATACAGATGGAACGACGAAGCTCTAACAGATCAAGTATATAAAAATCATTTAGAAGGAACACAATCTATCGGTGTGCAGCCATGCACAGAAGACGGCAACGCAAGGTTTGGTGTTGTTGATGTGGATCCACAAAATTATGAAGAGTTTGATAAAAAATTTTTTATAGATGTAATTCAACAATACAATCTACCTTTGATACCTGTCTTATCTAAAAGTGGTGGACTACACCTATACATGTTTATGACAGAATTTGTACCTGCAGCATTAATAAAATCTTTCTTAAGTAATTTGTTACCTCTGTTCAGATTAAAACCAGATTGTGAAATTTTTCCAAAACAAACACAACTAACAAAGGATAATGAAACAGGACAATTAAACAAAGGTAACTTCATAAATTTACCATACTTTAAAAAAGAACAAAGGGTTGCAGTAAATATAGATGGCACACAGTTTACTTTCGAACAGTTTATACAAGTCATAGAGTCTAACATTGTAAGTGGTGATGATCTTAAAACAATTACAGAGTCTATAGAGAAGCAGGACATGGAAGGTGTGGACGATGAGTTTACAGAAGGTCCACCTTGTTTGGCAAAACTATCTACGATTATGAAGGACCCGGCTTTTGATGGCAAAGATAGATTTATGTACAACTACCATGTGTTTGTTAAAATGAAATATCCAGACACGTGGCAACAAAAAGTTATGAACGCACCAGTAAAATATTTTGCAGGCGAACATGCAAACGCGTGGGACAAGCAACACTTAAATCAAAAACTAAGATCATGGTCGAAACAATTTAAGGGATTCACTTGCACACAGAGTCCTATCAGCGAGCATTGTAAGAAAGGTATCTGTGTTAAAAAGAAATTTGGTATACTTGCAGGATCAAAAGGTTCTTATCCTGTGCTGACAAATCTTAAAAAGATAGATTTAGACCCAGAACCAGAATATGAATTTGATGTCACCAAACCAGATGGTATCGGTACAGCTACAGTACACTGTAAAACAATTGAACATGTTAATGATCAACGTAAACGCAGAAATGCGATAGCTAGAGCTGCAGGGTTTCCACCACCAATAATAAAAGGTGATGAAGATCAGATGGTTCTAGAAGCTTTGTATCAAACACAGAAGATTGTACATCCACCGATAGGCACATCACCAAAAGAAAAATTACATGATGTACTGCATGCAAAGATAAACGGACCTAAGGCAACAAACGATGCAAGTTTTAAATCTGGCACGGTGCTGGTTGAAGAAGGATATGCATATTTTAAATTTGATAAATTTTATGACAAACTTAAATCAAAAAATTGGAAGTACGGAGAGGACAAGACAGGTGTCATGATGAAAACAAACTACATGAAGTGTGACATACAATTTCTAGAACAAAAAAGATTTCCATCAAAAGAAAAAGGCAAATACAATACACCTACAAAAAATATCGTAATGATAAGCATAGAAGATTTTGAAGATATAAAAATAAACCACACAAAAATAAAACATAAGACGGAGATAATGTGATTAGGAAAATATTGGGTCCTCCAGGTACAGGTAAAACTACAACTTTAATAAAGTATGTAAAAACTTTTAAGAAATTAGGAACGCCAATAGATAGAATAGGATACTTTGCTTTTACAAAGAAGGCTGCAGAAGAAGCAATAGACAGAATGTTGGACGCATTCCCACAGCTACAGAAAAAAAATTTAAAACATTTTAGAACACTGCATTCACTTGCATTTGATAGACTAGGTTTAAAAAAATCTCAGGTCATGCAGGACGAGCACTACGAAGATATAGGTAGAAAGTTGGGTATCGAGGTTACAGTTTATTCAAATGGAGAAGAGAAAACAGGTTTTATAGACTCAGACAGTGAGTATTTTAACATAATAAATGCTGCAAGAATTAAAAACATAGAGCCAGAAGAAGAATACAATACAGATATGTACTCTGAAGACATAGATAAACACATGCTGCAAATACTAAAAGACGAAGTAGATAATTATAAGGATGCTTTTAAATTAGTTGATTTTACTGACATGATTGAAAAATTTAATGTGTCAGAATTGTGTCCAAAGTATGACGTAGTATTTATCGATGAAGCACAAGACTTATCACCAATACAATGGAAGATGTATGACATATTAAAGAAAAATTCTAAACATGTTATATTAGCCGGTGATGATGATCAAGCAATTTATGGGTGGGCAGGTGCAGATGTAAAACGTTTTCAAGACGAACCGGCTAAAAGTATAGTGCTACCAATCTCATACAGGGTGCCTCAGTCTGTGCAGCACATAGCAGATCAGATACTAAGTAGAATTCCTGATGACAGACGAATTAAAAAACAATGGGCACCGCGTCCGAAATCAGGGACCGCAAACCATATTACTTCAATTGAAGACGCACCTTTACATAACAGTGACTGGTTAATTTTAGCTAGAACCAATGACAAACTTTTAAAATTAAAACCATTACTACGAGATATGGCTATTTATTTTGAAATAAAAGGTAAAAAGAGTTATAAGATTAGATTGTATACAGCGATAAAAAATTATACCAGGTGGACGCACGGAGACAAATTATCTTTGTCTGAATGTAGGGACTTGTTTGAATTTTTAGAATTAGAGTGGGTCATGAAAGAAGAGAGAATGTATGATTTAGCAGAGTTTGGTTTTACATTAGACCAAAATTGGTACGAAGTATTTAAAGCTGATCCAGAAGAATGTCTGTACATAAGAGAAATGTTACGTAGTGAAGAAAAATTAAACAACCCACCGAGAGTAAAACTATCTACAATACATGCAGCAAAAGGTGGTGAAGCAACAAACGTATTATTAATTTTAGACAACACAAAAAAAATAAGAGAAGCAGTAGAAAAAAACGAAGACAAGTCTGATGAAGAACACAGAGTCTGGTACGTAGGTGTAACACGTACAAAACAAAATTTATATATACTAACAGCTAAACAGGAGGACAAAGGATATGACATCGAAAGTTTGGGATAAGCAGCACGGCGGGAGTCATTATAAGAATTTTAAAATTCAGCCAAGTAAGTTTGTGGTGGAGAATGAATTGCTATACCCCGAAGGTTGTGCTATAAAATATATAATTCGCCACAGGTTGAAAGGAAAAAAGCAAGATATATTAAAAGCAATGCATTTTTTAGAAATGATAATTGAAAGGGACTATGGAACCAAATAATCGCGTACCAGACTACATGGGTCTGTTTACATGTTTGTGTATTCTTTGTTATTTAGTAGCATGAAGATACCTAAATTTGAAGCACAAACAGAGTGGGTAAAACCCACAGAGTTTCCAGACTTACGTCAGGTTGATGAGATTGCAATTGACTTGGAAACAAAAGATCCTGATCTAATTAAAAAAGGATCAGGTGCCGTAATAGGCAATGGTGAAGTTATTGGTATTGCCGTTGCAACAAAAAATTTTAAAGGATATTTTCCAATAGCTCATGAAGGTGGTGGTAACATGGACAAACAAAGAGTCTTGTCTTGGTTTAAAGATGTTCTTGAAGCACCATCAACAAAAGTATTTCACAATGCAATGTACGACGTGTGTTGGATCAGGGCCATGGGATTTAAAATTAATGGTGACATTGTTTGTACAATGATAGCCGCAGCCGTAACGGATGAGAACAGATTTCGTTATGATCTCAATAGTTTATCGTGGCATTACTTAGGCTATGGTAAGAACGAAGCCGCTCTTGCAGAGGCTGCATCTGAGTGGGGCATAGATCCAAAATCAGAAATGTATAAACTGCCATCAATGCATGTTGGCGCATATGCAGAACGGGACGCCGAGGCAACGTTTGGTTTGTGGCAAGAAATGAAAAAAGAAATAATTAGTCAAGACTTAGAAGATATATTTGATCTTGAAACAGAACTGTTTCCATGTCTTGTAGACATGAGGTTCAAAGGTGTACGTGTGGATATAGAACGTGCACACGCAATGAAAAAAAAATTCAAGACTGCAGAAAAAGATTTACTTACAAAGATAAAAGGTGAAACAAATATTGATACACAGATCTGGGCAGCAAGATCAATTGCAAATGTATTTGACATGTTGAGATTAGAATATCCACGTACAGACAAAACACAGGCACCAAGTTTTACAAAAAATTTTTTACAAGAACACAAACATCCTGTCGTTAGGATGATTGCACAAGCAAGAGAAATAAACAAAGCACATACAACTTTTATAGATTCTATTCTACGTTACGAACACAAAGGTAGAATACACGCTGAGATAAATCAGCTTAGATCACAAACCGGGGGCACGGTTACTGGTAGGTTTTCCTACCAGAATCCTAATCTACAACAGATACCTGCACGAAATAAAGAACTTGGACCTGCTATTAGAAGTTTATTTATACCAGAAAATGGCTGTAAATGGGGCTGTTTTGACTATTCACAACAGGAACCAAGACTAGTTGTGCACTATGCGTCTTTATATAAATTACCATCAGTGTATGATGTCATAGAGTCTTACAACAATGACTCTAGCGCAGACTTTCACCAGACTGTTGCGGACATGGCAAAGATACCTAGGTCACAAGCCAAGACAATTAATCTTGGTTTATTTTATGGTATGGGTAAAGCAAAATTACAAGCAGAACTTGGTGTAACAAAAGAAAAAGCTGCAGAATTATTTAACACGTATCACTCACGTGTACCATTTGTAAAACAATTGATGGAGAAAGCTTCTAACAGAGCACAAGATCGTGGACAGATAAGAACTTTGCTTGGCAGACTATGTAGGTTTCATTTATGGGAACCAAATAGTTTTGGTATGCATAAAGCTATGACCCACGAAGATGCACTCAGGGAACATGGACCAGGGATAAAACGAGCTTACACATACAAAGCATTAAATAAATTAATACAAGGATCCGCAGCTGACATGACAAAAAAATCTATGTTAGAGTTATATAAAGAGGGAATTATACCACACATACAGATACATGACGAATTAGATCTATCAATAGAAGATGACGCACAGTCAAAAAAAATAATTGAAATTATGGAACAGGCTGTTAGTCTAGAAGTCCCCAACAAAGTTGACTACGAGTTCGGAAAAAACTGGGGAGATATAAATGGATAACTATGGCTTATTTAAATGCAAACATACCTGTAATAGAATGTTGTGTCAGGGGTAATTACCTTAGAGATCAAAAAGATTCACACGATAAATATTTTGAAGTAGGAGTATTTGGTTTTAGTTCTATACCAAACAGAGTACCATTATTTCATTTCTTAATGGAAGATGGTGGGCTATGGTGGAGAGCACCTATCTCAGCCTTTTGTACAAAACCAGGTGTAAAAGAACTACCATTAGACGAATTAGTTATGTGGGATAGCTTCAGCTATAACGTTAGTGTTACAACTTTCTATGAATTAGCTGGTGCAACCATGCAATACACATCAAGGCGTAAAGTAAAACGTAAAGGCAAATATTTATTTACAATTGACTGGTGCGCAGGAGACTTTAACGAATTAAATTTTGGTTATGCAGAGAAACCAGATCAACATAAATGTGGTCATGTACTTGAATTAGAAGACGGTAACTTTGCAATACAGCCCAATAATAGACTAAAAATGT
>Ga0209348_1001215_pt1 | contig 12655 bp, 6 predicted proteins | sample ETNvirenome_2_30_FD_184065 | JGI IMG/M metagenome (GOLD analysis project Ga0209348, IMG submission 184065) | Marine viral communities from the Pacific Ocean - ETNP_2_30 (SPAdes) (version 2) | ecosystem: Environmental > Aquatic > Marine > Oceanic | place: Pacific Ocean | collected 2013-06-22 | reverse complement strand
TCAGCTTACGACTTTGCAACAAAAAGACTAAAAGAAGGTTATCCAGAAGATTTAGATTATAAAGTTGCAGGATTAGGTGGTTTAGAAGATGAAGCATTAGCTTTAGCTCGACAAAGTGCGGGTCAGTATCAACCGTATTTAGAAAAAGCAGGAGGAACATTAGGTGTAGGTAGAGAAGCTCTACTTGGTGCAATGCAAGATGTAAGAAGACCAGAGGTCGGTATTGCTCAGTTTATGAATCCTTATGAAGCTCAAGTGGTGCAACAAACCATGCAAGACTTGCAAAGGCAAAGTGACATTGCTGCTCAACAACAAGCTTCTCAAGCTATTGGCAGTGGAGCCTATGGTGGTTCTCGTGCAACATTACAAGATTTAGAAAGAGAAAGAAACTTACTTGACGCTCAAGCAAGAATTGCAGGGCAACTCAGACAAAGTGGTTTTGGTCAAGCAGCACAACTTGCTCAACAACAAGCACAATTAACTGGTGCACTCGGAGAAGGTGTCGGTAAGTTTGCAGCTCAAGAAGCAGGACTCGGAGAACTACAACAACGGCTCATGGGTCAAGACATTTCTCAATTGGGTCAAGCAGGTGCATTGCAAAGACAAATTCAACAAGCACAGCTTGATGCAGCAAGACAAAGTAATTTACAAAGAGAGCAGTTCCCTTATCAACAATATGGTTTTATTTCTGATATTTTAAGAGGTATACCTACTTCACAAGGAACTATGACAATGCAACAATATCCATCACCTTCACCATTACAGCAAATTGCTGGTCTTGGTATTGCTGGTCTTTCAGCAGTGGGTGGTGCAAAAGCAATGGGGTTATTTTAAATGGATACTATATATAATAGACCACTGTTTAGGCAAATGGGTGGTATGGCTATGCCAAGCCCTCAAGAGCAAATGGCAATGCAACAACCAATGCCTATGCCAGAGCCTATGGTGTCTCCAGAACAAATTGGGGAGCAGATGGCACAAGTTGAATCTGATGCAGGTGCAATGGGTGTCGGTATTGGACAAGAACTTGTTAATCGTATGATGCAAGGCTTGGATAGTGCTGAAACACCAAAAGACCTTATGGATTCAATTCGTGGAAACGACAAATCGGTTGATGAAAGAAGAACCGAATTAGCAGAATTTGTTGGCGAGGAAGACGCAGAACAAACCCCTGAAACAGTATTAGCAATGGTGCAACCCACTATAATGCTCACGGAACGTGGAGCAATGGATTCTGGTGTGGGTGAATTAATGGAAGGCGTTGCTGATATAGACATGGAAACAATGGAAGGTGAGCCCACAGACGTAGGTGGTGGTGTGGCTTCACTGATGGGGGTTGGGCAGCCGCCCGTTCAAAATTTTAGAGATGGTGGTATAGTACAGAAGTTTAGATTAGGTGGAAATCCAATAAATTTGTCTGGACGTAATATATCACCACAACCAAAATTAATGACTTTTTCTGAAGCTATGCAGGAAGGTTCACAAATAGCAAAATCTTTATACCCTGATCAAAATGATTTTTTACAAAAAATGGCGGCTTTACAATTTGCTAATTTAGGTGTAACCACAGGTTTAGGTTTAGCAGGAGGAACTACGCCGTCAGGAAGACGTTTACAGGGAAATTTTTTAAGTAAAGCAGCACAAATTGGAACAGAATTATCTCCGGCTTTTACTCAAGCTGCTATGCAAGTAGCTCAAGCACAACAAGCACAAAAACAAAAAGAAAGAGATTTAGGTTTTCAAATAGGTAGCTCTTTGTATAGTGCGGATAGGGAAACAAAAACACTAGGTCCAGATGAAATTATGATGGACTCTAAAGGAAATATTATTGGTCGGGGTCTACCAAAAACCTTAACATCTGTATTTGAACAATATGTAATAACTACTCAAGATGGTAGTAAAAAAATTAGAACATTTGATTTAACTAAGGCAAATGAAAGAAACGAATTACGTTTTTTAGAAGGTCAGGGTTTAGCCGTCCCATATGAAAATGTAACACCTAATAGAAAAACATATGAATATGTTATGGATGGAAAACTTGTTAGAAAAGAATTTGATGTAGCAAATAATAATCAAGCTATAATTGATTTAGAAAATCAAGGTATAAATGTAGAACCTGCAGGTAAATTAGAACAATATACTGTATCAGATAAAAATACAGGAGACGTTTTGGGTTCGTTTGCTACAGGCAGTATTCAAGGTAGTGAATATTATAAGAAACAATACGAGGAAGGATTCCCTAACATTGAAATTAAAGTTGAAAAAATGGGTACGGAAAGCACCACAGATTTAACTGCAACTCAACTATCTCAACGAGATTATGATTTCCTTGTAAAGGAAGGAAATATGAACCAAGTTTTAACTGATCCAGATTTTGCAAAAAGATATGTTAATGTAGCAACACGTTACTTGGGTCGAACTGATCCTAGACAAAAAACTTCGGCTACGTTTGCTAAATATTTACCAACAACTGTACAAGACTTTTTTGAAAAAGCTCGTGCAGACAAAAGAGAAGTTCCTGAATTTTTACTTAACAAAAATATTTATCCTGCTGCAATGAAAGAAGACGTAGAAACTGTGGTAGGTTCTGATAGTGGGACTAAGGATGCGACACAACCTGATGGTGAAATGACTGAAGGAGAAAAGTTAGAGGAAACATATGCCGAAGATAAAGAAGCCACCGCAGCTTCAGGTTTTCTTATACCAAAACTTAAGAAAATAGTTAACACCGTAGTAGGTCTTGGAAATGAAATTTCTAACAGTTTTGGTGGAACAACCATTGGACTTCCCTATAAAGATGTAAAAACTGCTCAGAAAAAATTTGAATCATTAAGACTTGGCACACTTGAATTTTTAAGAGATTCAGGAAGACTTTTAAGTGATGAATTTAAAATATATATGGACGAAATTCCAACAGTGGGAACAAGCACTATCGAAGACACCACGTCTGATTTAAAGAAAATAATAGACACTTTAGATAGGTTTATTGATATTGAGCTTGAAAAACGAACAGTAGAAGGAATATCTAGAAGTGATACTCAAGAAGGTGCAGCAGTCATAGTTTCAGCAAACAAGTTAAGAACTGCATATGAAAGTTTATTACAATCCCACGAAAACGAAATAAAACGTAGACAGTATAAAGAAGAGGGGGGATACCTGCCCATAGATCAATATAATAGACAATATGGAAGTGGAAAAGGGAATTAATAGACTATGGCTGAAGAAAATTTAGATTATTCTTTACTTAACGACAGTCCTTTACTTGATTCTGATTCTATTATGAATCAAATCCCAGAAGAAGAAAAATATGTTTTTAGAAATCCCGGGGGACTTAGAAAACAAATACAACTTTTTGGGGAAGAGGGTGTAGCAAAATTTTTAAGCCAACAGTATGGTTTATCTTATGACGCTTTGACTACCCCACAATTTGACGATGTAAGAAAAGTGTCTACAAAACCATATACAAACAGAGACATTATTAATATGTTCACAGCAGGAATGAGGGATGTTTCTCTGACTGATTATATGGGGGAAGAGTTTGTAAAAGGTCTTGCTAAAGGTGTTCCCGCAGCACCCGGTGCTAAATATGGGCTTAGAGCAGGAGTTGCAATAGGTTCAAAAGTCCACCCTGTTTATGGAACATTACTTGGAGGAACACTTGGTTTAATTACAGGGGGTGGTTTAGGTTTTAAAGCAGGAGAAGAATTTATTGAAAAACCTTTTTTAACAAAAGAAGGAGAAGTTCCTGTTGAATACATGGGTTTTGGTCGTGGAGCAGAATTTGCAGGAGAAACTATTCCTTTTATATTTAACACGGTTCTTTCACCTTATAAAGGTCTACCACCTAGTGTAGTCGATTATTTAGATAATCTTGCCGTTCAAGGAGGTAAAAAAATGAAAAAGTTTTTTGCTGCTCCAATTAAATTTGTAGATCGATTAGGACTTAAAGCGGTTAAAACTAGTAAACTTAAACCTGTGCCATTTTATGGAATTGAACTGAGCACGACTCTTGGTGCGGCTGGAGGAGCTGGTTATATAGAAGATCAATTTAAAACAGACAATCCGTGGGTTCAATCCACTGGTGAACTTGTAGGGGGAAAAGTCGGTAGTCCTGTAGTAATTTTTCAAAACGCAAAAAATATATTAAGTAGTTTATTTCAAAAGTTTACTAAAGAAGGAAGACTTACAACTATTGGTAAAAAAATAATTAAAAGATTACAAGAACAAGGAGAACTTGTAGACCCCGGTTCTCTTACTGACCCAGATAGAAGAGCGGCTGCTCAATTAGAATTCGATACTCAATTAAATAAATTAATTGAAACTTTAGATGCAGGGGAATCTGATTTTGATCAATTAGTTAGAGACATGGGTTTACCTGTTTTAAAAAGACCTAGTGCAATACAAGCAGATAGTTCAGCTTTAATGGCACTTCATAATAAATATGCTAGTAGAAAAGATTCAGACGGTAGTATAGATTTATCTAGAAAAAACTACGCAGATGGTTTAGTTAAAATGTTTGAAATATTTTCTAGGATAGATGATCCTGCTGCCCTATCAAAAGCAGCTCAACTTAGAGAAATAATTATAAGAAATGCGGTAATGAACGCTATTTCTGATGAAACCTCAGAAGGTGTAAGAATTGCCGATAACTTTTTAAAAAAGGGAACGGATGGAGAAGGCAACATTATTGATCCTACAAGTAAAGGAATGGCTGCGGGAAACATTATATATACTAAATTACTTAATTTAAAAAAAGAATTAAGACAATTAGAGTCATCTTATTACAATAAAATAGATGCTAAACAAGAGTTAGAAATTACTCCTTTAAAAGAAACAGTTTTAAAAGTCCTTGGAGATTACTCTATTGATGAGAGATCAAAAATGTTTGATTTGTGGACTAGAAACTTTATGAAAAAAGTAGTAGGAGAGGATGTTATAAGCGTTAAAGACACCTACCAAAAAAAGTTAAAACCTATTACCACCAAACTTAATAACCTTAATGATAGATATGACTCTTTGTCAGTAAGATTTCCTGATTCAAAAGATGCTTTTGAGTCTTTATTTAATTATTTTAATAAAGCAGATGTAGAGGAACAAATCTCATTTTTACAAAACTTTAAACGAAATTTAGAAACGGGAAAATTAAATTTAACACAAATTTTTGATAAAATAACACCCGCTATAGATAAAAAAGGAACAGTATCTATACAAAGTTTTGATCCACTTACTAACGCACAAAGAAATAAAATAACTTTATTTATAGATAACCAATTAGAAAAATTACGTTTGAAAAAAGTAGAAAGTGGTATTCTTGGAGAAGAGTCCCAAGCATTAGCTGCTTTAGAATCGGCAAGAGAAGGGGAAGACATTTTGTCTTTTGCAACAGTTGGGGATTTAAGAACTCTTAAAAGAAACATGTATAACGGTATGATGAACACTCCTAGAGATAGACCAGCCGATAGGGGTACATACAGCACTCTTCATTCAGCCGTATATGATGTTTTTGGAACAAAAGTAAAAGAATTGAAAGAGTTAAGTGAGTTACAAAAATTAGATGATAATCAAAGAAATCTTTTAAATGCTTTTTCTTTTAGTAAAGGCTTTAATGATGCTTTTACTCGTAAATATGTTGGAGATATTTTATATGATTACGATAAAGATGGATTTAGGGGTGCGTCTTCCCCCGAGTTATTAGCTGATCAACTTTTTAGAAAATCTCCTATTGAAAATAGGTTAAGAGTAGGTCAAATAAAAAATGCAATAAATTTTTACAAAGATCAACTTCCAGAAGACATTAAATTATCTGACTCTGTAAGTGACACGGTTCAAGGTCAATTAGAAATTATTTTAAGATATTTAGTTGAAAGAGCTAACATTATTGATCCAAAAGTTTTAAATCAAATTAAAAATAAAAACATAGATTTAGAAGCAAAAAATTTAAATCTTATAAATGAAGAAAAACTTGCTACTTTTTTAAAAGAAAAAGGCTCTGAAATAGAAGTGTTAAGTCCTGCTTTGTTTGCTGATTTACAAGACTTAAAAAAAGCAAATTTATTATTAAAAAATATTTTAACAAAGAAAAATCCTTTTGCAGAAGCATCTTCCAATATTTTAGAGTTTAGCAAATTTATTGGAGTTGAGTCTAACCCGGGAAATGTTTTAAGAAGTGCAATAGGCACACCTGATTTAAGAACAGACAACGCTTTAAAAAATTTAAATGGTATAGCAAAAAGTGTAAAAGATAGCAGTGACGCAGTAAAAAAAGGTTTTACGCAAGTTGCTTTACAAGACGCTTATTCTTATGCTTTTCAAGTAAATGATGAAAAGTTTAATTTTGCAAAATTTAAAAATTATTTATTAAAACCTTTAGAAAAAGGAAAAGAAAAAGGTCAAAGTTTACTGTCTGTAATGAAAAACAATGACATTATTTCAGAACAACAGTATATCTCTTTAAATTTATTACTTAATGAATTTGAAAAAATTGAAAAGTTTGATAAAGCAGGGAAAATTGCCGACATTGCTGATTTACCTTCTGCCTTAACTACTATGTATTTTTCAATAGCTGGTTCAAAAATCGGAAGAAAAGCTGCTGAGTTCATACCTTTTCTTAGGGATTCAAGGAGCACAGGTTTAATTGAAGCAGGAGAGGGAGCAAAGTTTGGTAGAAGTATAGGTATTGATTTACCTCAAACTTATTTTACAAATTTTGTAGAACAAGTTATTAAAGAGCCAAGACAAATGGCTAGAGTATTGAAAAAAGCTAAAAACGCTAGAGAATGGTTTGGTATACACAAACAATTTAATGCTTATTTAGATTCGATAGGTTTAAGTGCTGTAGGAGAAACAGAAGCTGCTGAAAATTTACTTGATTTAATTACACCTTCTATTGAACAAGAAACACCTCCCCCACCTTTACCTATAGGAGTTCCTGATAAAGCAGTACAAGCACCGATAGCACCACAGCAAGTGGCAATGGCAACTCCTCCACCACCTGCACCTAAACCTAAACCAGATATGGCATCAAGGGCAAGGTTTCAACAGTTATTCCCCATGGACATCGCATCACAGACCATGACGCAAACAGCTCCGCCTATGAAATCAGGAATCGGCTCTTTAGTATGATTGAATTTATTTTAGATACTATCTACGTTATTATGGTAGCGGTAGTTATTGGAATAGGTATTTATTTCTTAGCTACACTAGATTAACCACTGCCTTGCATCTTCGCCTAAGACCTTTTCAGCAATATTAATTTTATCTTTCAAAGCTTTTAGTATCTTCTCATCAATTGTTTTTGGTGCAACAATATCAATGTAAGTTACTTTATTTCGCTGTCCGATACGATGAGCTCTATCTTCTGATTGTAGTCGTATCTCTAAGTCGTAGCTGTTTGAATAATAGACCACGGTACTTGCTTCAGTCAAGGTAATACCAAACCCACCCGTTTTTGGCTGACCAACAAAGAAACGTAATTTGTCGTTTTTATCTTGAAACTTTTGTACAATTTCCTGTCGTCTATCTTGTGGTGTTTCACCATAATATGTTGCAACAGAGTCTTCGCCAAAGTTTTTTATCAAAAGCTTTTCTATTGCTTGGATGTCATGTGTCCATGTTGCCCAAATAATAACCTTACCCGTTGTTTCTTCAATCACGGACAACAGCTCATTTAATCTATTATTGGGTAAATCTTTTATTTCACCGTCATCTAGTTTTAAAAACCCACAGCATATTTGTTGCAGTCGCATGATTTGCGTTAATACTGATTGGGTAGATGAAAGTCTGCCTTGATCTAATTCTGTCAAAGCAAGTCGTTTCATTTGTTGATAGGCAGAGGTTTGTTCTGTAGTTAATTCAATATCTCTTCTCACATACACCTTTTCAGGTAAGTCCAAACATTCATTCTTTAATACACGAGAGCTAAATTTATCTAACTTTCCGTTTAATTCATCTAATCTTTGATACCCAACAATATCTCTAAAAGATCGATGACCCATAGTTTTATTGATAACTACAGCATATCTGCCTTGAAAAGCATAATAACTTTTAAAACCCAAAGCATTAGGACTAAGAAACATACATTGACTAAATAAATCCATAGGTGATTTAGTAATAGGAGAGCCTGTAAGTATTCTTCTAAATAAAGCCAATCTACCCAATTCAACCACATTCTTTGTTCTTTTTGCTGACCGATTCTTTATTGTAGTGCTTTCATCAACAATCATCATTGAATCTGGATTTTTATTCAAAAATAGTTTTGCAAAACTAAAAGCTTTTGTCGTGCTTAGTCCTTCAACATTCATAACAAATACTTGTAAAGTATTGTTTTCTTGCATGTCTGGTAATATTAATTTTTCCAAATCAGACATAAAAGCTTTAGTATGATTGGTCTGCCAACGCACTACCTTGACATTGATATCTGACGGTAGATGTCTTGGTATTTCATTCATAACCCAATTATCAAACACCCCTTTTGGTGCTAAAATTAAACAAGCTTTTATTTTATCTTCTAAAAAAAGCCTACCCATAGTGTCGATTGCTACCTTGGATTTTCCTGTACCCATCTCCATGAAAAGCCCAAAATACTTACGACACCATGAGTCTGCAAAAATCTTCTCTTGATGCTCATACGGTTTGGTTTTATATTTATACATTTTTCTCCAAAAAACTATTTGACAACTCTCATTTATTCGCATATGATAGCACTAAGTTGACGAGAAATCAACTTTAATCACGAACCACGAAGAAAGGACTATTATGTCAAGATTATTAGATGAAATGGCTGAAGATTCAGCAATCGAGAGCAAAAAATCTCTCAGCACCGATAATGTAGGTCTCAAAACAATAGCTGAAATAGCTGAGAAAATTCGTCATAAAGAAGATGAAATACAATATGACGAAGATCAGCTTAAAAACAAAAAAGAAGAACTTCGTAGATTACAAAACGAAGAACTTCCATTGTTGATGCAAGAGATTGGTATCAAGAAGTTTGAACTTGAAGATGGCTCATCTGTAAATGTCAAAGAGATATACGCAGGAAGTATTTCTCAAGCAAACAAAGAAAAAGCTTTTAATTGGCTCAGACAAAATAAGTTTGATGACATTATCAAAAACACAGTTACTACAGCTTTTGGTAAGGGTGAGGACACTGCTGCTCAAAACTTTATGGATATAGCAGAACAAGCTGGTTACACGCCTGTTCAAAAAACAGAAGTACATCCACAAACTTTAAAAGCTTTTATTAAAGAAAGAGTTGAGGGTGGGGATGAGTTTCCCATGGAACTGTTCGGTGCTTATATTGGATATAAAGCAGAAATTAAAAAATCTAAAAAATAGGGAGAGTTATAATGAGTAAGAATTCACAAGTCGCTGAGAAGAAACAAACTGCCGTTGCAGTAATCGATGAAGCAATGTTTGAGCAAGACCAAGGTAAAGGTCTTGAAAATGTAGGAATGGAAGATTTAGCTTTACCGTTTCTTAAAGTGTTATCAAGACAAGACCCCTTGCTTGATGATTTAGAAAATGCAAAAGCTGGAGACATTTATAACACTGTCACTGGTGATATATTTAAAGGTAAGGAAGGTGTTAAGGTTATCCCATGTTCTTACCAAAGAAGATTGATTGAGTGGGCTCCAAGAGGTCAGGGTACAGGTGCTCCTGTTAATATCTTTGACCCAAGAGTAGATACTCCCCCAAAGACTGAAAGGTCTAAAGAAGACAATAGGGAGTATTTGACTGACGGTTCAGGGCACTACGTTGAGGATACTCACCAACACTATGTTGTAGCAATCAAGGATGATGGAACATCGTCCACGGCTCTTATTGCAATGAAGTCAACACAGTTGAAGAAGTCAAGAAAATGGAACTCTATGATTCAAAGTCGTGTTATGACTAAGAAAGATGGTTCTTCTTTTCAGCCACCCAGATTTGCTTATGTATATAATCTGAAAACTGTTTCAGAAGAGAACTCAAAAGGTTCTTGGCATGGTTGGGATATTTCTCTTGACTCACAAATTGAGAGTGCTAATCTGTATAATCAAGCTAAAGCATTTGCTGAATCTATTAACAAGGGTGAAGTTGAAGTTAAACACACTCGTGAAGAGGAATCTTCAGAAAAAGACGATAACGTACCGTTTTAGTTAGGTCAAAAGCCTAACTAGGGGGAGCACACTTCACTCCGATCTCACACGCTCCCCCACTTTATTTTATGAAAAGGTACGATTATGTCTGTTGAAAAGTTTAGTAGTATATTTGTAGGGCTAGATAAGGCATACGGTGTTTACAAGATTGAAAAAGCAAACACTAATGGAAAGCATGTCGGTAAGGCTACCCTTGTAAATAAGGAAAGAACAAAAAAAGTTTGGGAAGGACATTTGTCAGGCAAAGGCATGGCAATTGGAATCGTTCCAATCAACAAAGACAGCCAATGTAAATGGGGTTGCATCGATATTGATGAATACCCACTTGACCACAAAAAACTACTTGATAAGATTCGAGAGGTTGAACTACCACTTGTAATGTGTCGTTCAAAATCAGGTGGTGCTCATGTATTCTTGTTCTGTAAGGATTGGATGTCAGCTAAAGACATGCAAGACAAACTAAAATACATTGCAGCAAACCTTGGCTACGGTGGTTGTGAAATATTCCCCAAACAAATTACATTAAATTTAGAGAGAGGTGATGTAGGAAACTGGTTAAACCTACCTTACTTTGATGCCGAGGATGGTTTACGTTATGCTTTTTTAGATGATGGCTCGGCGGCAACAATAAACCAATTTTTTGAACTATATGATAAATATGTTCAAACCCCCGAACAAATTCAAGCAATTACTTTAGATAAACCTGAAGTATCTATACCACTTAAAGACGGACCACCGTGTTTACAAAGTTTATGTAAATCAAAAATAGGTGAAGGTGGTAGAAATAATGGTTTATTTAATCTTGGTGTTTACTTGCGTAAGGCAAAATCAGATACATGGGAAACAGATATTCAACGATACAATATGGATTATGTAGACCCACCACTACCTCTAAATGAGGTTAATCTCGTTGCTAAACAGCTAGAGAAAAAAGAATATGCTTACAAATGTAAGGATGCACCGATCAAGGATTACTGTAATCAAGACTTATGTCGAACAAGAAAATACGGTATAGACCCCGTGCTTTCAGGATCACGCATAGCGAATCTTCGTAAGTACAATTCTCAACCACCGATTTGGTTTTTAGATATTGATGGTAAACCACTAGAACTGGATACCGAAGCTTTGATGAGCCAGACGGCATTTCAAAAATGTTGTATCGATCAATTAAATTATATGCCACGATCTGTTGGTAAGCAAAGTTGGGAATCTCGAATAAACTTTTTGTTAAATGAGATGAACACCACCGAGGGTTCCGTTATTGAAGTAAGTCAAGACGCATCCGTGTCAGGTCAATTCTATGATTATTTAGAAGAGTTTTGCACTAGTTTTCAACAAGCTACTAATCGTGAAGAAATTCTATTGAAAAGACCTTATACTGATTCTGATGCAAATACGACATTTTTTAGGTTAAAAGACTTTGAAAACTTTCTAAGACAGAATAAGTTTTTTGAATATAAGTCACATAAGATTGCCCAAAGGTTAAGAGAAGCAAATGGCAAGGCTACTCAAATAAAAATAAAAAACAAGGCTGTTCGAGTGTGGGAACTCCCTGCATTTGGTAACAGAGATATAGTTATTGATACACCTGATTTAGGTGGAGATGAGAGTGAGGTTCCGTTTTAATGTTTAGGATATTTGGACCACCGGGTACAGGAAAAACATCGAGTTTACTTGATATGGTGGATAAAGCTTTAGCTAATGGTATGAATCCCCAGAAGATTGCGTTTCTAGCTTTTACTCGTAAGGCTGCAAATGAAGCAAAAGAAAGAGCATCTAAACGATTTGGGTTAGACCCAAAAGAAGATTTAATTTATTTTAGAACTCTTCACTCTTTAGCGTATAGGTCATTAAGTATTAAATCAGAACAGATTATGTCAAGAGGTCATTACGCTGATTTATCTTCGAAAGTCGGTATTGAATTGCAAGGTTCCGTACTATCAGAAAACGATGACACCCTTGGTTCTGTTGCAAGTGATCATCCTATTCTTGCTTTGATTAATTTAGCAAGATTAAAGAAGACCGATTTGAGAAAAGAATACAATCAATCTCAACTGCAACACACTTGGTTTGAAGTAGATTATGTTGCTAGAAGTTACCAGAAGTTCAAAGAAGTCAATGGTTTATTAGACTATACCGATATGTTGGAGATGTTTGTTAAGGAGAAAGACTCCTGTCCTGAATTTGATCTTTGCATGTTGGATGAAGCTCAAGATTTATCTCCAATGCAGTGGGATATTGCTCATAAGTTAGATGCTCACTCAAAGAAAATGTATTGTGCAGGAGATGATGACCAAGCTATTTATTTATGGGCAGGTGCTGATTACAATCATTTTATTCATCTTGATGGGGATGCAGAAGTTTTACAGCAATCTTACAGAATACCATACTCTGTTCATGGTTTGGCAGATAAAATTGTAAAAAGAATTTCAAATAGGTTTCCTAAAACATATTTACCACGACAGCAAAAAGGTAAGGTTGACCGAATCGTAGATATGTCCAATCTAGATATGTCTGAC
>Ga0209348_1001214_pt1 | contig 12660 bp, 8 predicted proteins | sample ETNvirenome_2_30_FD_184065 | JGI IMG/M metagenome (GOLD analysis project Ga0209348, IMG submission 184065) | Marine viral communities from the Pacific Ocean - ETNP_2_30 (SPAdes) (version 2) | ecosystem: Environmental > Aquatic > Marine > Oceanic | place: Pacific Ocean | collected 2013-06-22 | reverse complement strand
ATGAAAAAGAATATAAAACTTATAGGTAAATCTAGTAGTGGATTAAATATATACGCATTTGAATATATAAATAAAATATTTGGTGAAGGAGTTTGGCAGGGTGTTATGTCAGATGAAGTTTCAAATGAAGCTGTTATTAAAAACTTTGCTGGAGATTTTGATGGTGTAGATTATTCTAAGCTTGATGTTGAATTTAAAAGAATAAGTTAATATGGGATATACAATACCTGGAGCAGATTACACGATAGGTCCTAGTGGGATAGGTCAGATAATAGCTAACACTGGTAAAAACATTGCTAGTAGTTTAAATGCTGGATTTGCTCAACGTCAAAGAAACAAAGAGGCTGCTGATAAAATTAAAATGGAACAAAGCAAGGTTCGGTCTCAATGGATGAAAGATTTCTCAGCTAAGAAAAAGGACTTTCAAACAAATTTACAAGCAGCTGGACTACAAGATACTGAAGGTACTAATGATTTATTTGATCAGTATTCTAATAAAATAGACGAGTTTGCCAATACAGCTTTAGAAGCTAATCAAGCTCTTACATTTGGTGATTTTAATTCAGATGATAAAATAAAAATGCCAGTTGGTTTTATGGGTAATACAGAAGAAAAAATGTATAGTAGATCTGAGTTAGCAGATAAGGTTACTTTTTTTGATACATATACTTCTACAGGTCAACAACAATTAGGTGAATTATTAGCAGACACTGATATGTTAAATGATCCGACGCTAATATCTAACGCATTGGTAACAGGAAATCAAACTAACGGCGAAGCTTTTATTAACGAGCTTGCTTTAAAAAATATTGGTGTTGGGGGTGATGGTAGTTTATTAGGTGAAAACGTTAAGTCTTCAAGAACTTTAATTGAAGAAAAAGGTAGAAATATAATACAATCAACTGTTAAAGTACCTAAAAACTCGTCACTACTTAAAGATGCTCAATCACAAGTAAACGCTTTATTAGAAAATCCATTAGAAGGTTTTAAAGAGGAAGATGGTTTCTATGTTTTTACAAGTAAAATAGACTTAACGGGTTATGGCACTAAAGATGGTATGGACTTAGTAGTTACAGCTTTAGACACTTTACCAGCTTCGCAAACTATGATTGATTCAGGTATTTTTAATGAAGAGGGTGCATTTAGAGACACTTACATTGATACTACTACGCAAACCATAACAGTACCACAAGAAGCGCCGACAAAAGATAGAGCCGGTAAAGAATCTGTAACTAAGTTAAATATTGTAAACATGGGTAAAGTAAGAACTAATCCAGATCTTATGAAAAAAATAAACTCTGCCTATGTTGGTATTTTCGAGGATCCAAGTGTAACAGAATCACAAAGAGATAGGTATTTATTAGATATTGGTATACCCATGAGCTACGAAGAATTAAAAAAGCAAGAAACTGAATTTGTGAAAAATGAGAAAGCAGAGGGTAGAGGTTTTGAGGCTAGCCTCTTGGCACCTGAAGAATTAACTAAAGGATATATAATAGACGTAATGACTTCGGGCATAATAGATCAGTTTGTAGAAGATGTTAATTACGAAGGAACTAAAAGATTCAATGCTAAGACACTTGAAGAAGGTAGCGATCTGCTAAAATACGTACAAGAAAACCCAAACAAAGTAGGCAGTTACATGGAGGTAGGTCAAGAACCTAGACCATATCAAGCAGGAGATACTATTTATTTTCTTAATACTACATCAATAAATACTGTAGCAAAACTTAGCGGCGATGGAACAGGCACTGAACAAGAGAGGTTAAATAAAGCAACGTATGATGAACTAGTTAACTTTGATGCGGCTAATCCAGGTAGATTTACATCTCCATCTGGAATAGATATACCAGGAAGTAGTGGTAAATTTAGATATTTTCCAGGTGAAGGTTTTTATTACATAGATAAAGAGGGGTCAAAAGTAGGTTCAAAAATTACTAATCCTGAAAACTTGTTCCAAGTTGCTAATAAATAAAATAATATGATTTATATAATTGACGGTCAAGAAGTAACCGCTCAGCAAGCTCAAGCTACAGCTGATCAAATAGGAATATCTTTGCAGGCTTACTTAGATAGTGTGGGTGCTACAATTAAAGAAGGTTCTGAAGAGGATTTTATGAACGGTGTTGCGGAAGAGGATGCAGCTGCAGCACCAATATATCCGGAGGCATCCGAGTTGGAATTACAGTTGGAAAATATTTCTTCGGAATTACAAAGTCTTCCAAGTAGATCAACCAAATATAGACCATTATTAAACAAGCAAATAAGAACCACTAAAGAGTTAGAAAATTTTTATGATGCTCAGGATATGAACATAGACGTTCCAGAGACTATAATAAATAAAACAGAAGAGCAGGTTAAGCCTTTTCTTGAAAAAAACTTTAGATGGTTAAAGGTCGAAGAAACTGGCATTAGAAACGCTGTTAAAGCTTATTTACCAGATGGCGTTATAACTATAGACTTAAAACCTCTTTCACCAGCTGGAAGATACAAAGAGCTAGAAAACTTAAAAAAAATATACGAAGTTGATAAAAGTTTAACAGCTAGAGAAAAACTAGGTATGACTGCTACGAGAGCTGTTAATTCGATAGCAGAAAGTAGAAACCCTGATATAGCTAATAAAATACTAGATGGAACTGGTTATGAAGTCGTTCAAAACTCAGAAATTGTAGAAAGACCCATTAGCATTGGAGCGATGGAAGCTGGTGGTGGTGATTTAGATTTAAAATATTCATACTCTTTATTAAAAGATGGTAATGCAGTTTTATCTCAAACGACAATACAGGACGTAGATGATTATTTAGAAAAAAACTTAAGCAAAAAAGATTTTAGTGTAATAAACACAAATACATACGATGCAACTCATATTGCTTTAGAAGAAAGAAGAAAAGCTTTAGAAAAAGAAGAAAAAGTCATAGAAAACGATCAATCTATAGATAAAAAATATTTTGAAGATAGATTTGTAGAGGATATAATTACCTCTTTAGGACTTAAAAAAGACTCTGAAGAGGCTTTACAGTTTAAACAATATTTTAGAGTTAGAAAAGCATCTAGATTATTAGGAGAAAGACAAGCAGCTAGACGTAGAAAAAAATTATCACCTCAAGAAGAATATTTAGAATCTTTAAAAAACCTATCTGACTTACCTGACAACTTAAAAGAACTTATAACTACTAACTTTGGATCAGGAGAAGAAGGTAGAAATAACTTTTCAAAAGCTATACTTAATGGGTTAAAAGAGTTTAGACATGAAGAGTTGATGAATAGAGCTACTACTATTGGTGAAAGGCTAATGGAAGGATCTGGTAATCAAGAGTTATTAAGACTATCTCAACTGTATCAAATGGAAAATAAAGATCAGTTTGAGAATGATATGAAAAGTAGAATTAGTTTAACTTCAGAAATATATCAAAACCAAAACAATGTTCTTATTGAGCGTGGTAAGCAAATAGCAGAAAATGCTCCTAAGGACACTAAGTTCTCTTTGACTTTAGTTGATGGTTCGCCAGTTTTTCAACTAACTAATGATAGGAATTTAAGTACTGAAGAAGGTAAAATATTTGAAGAGGCAAGGAATCAAATGTTTAGACTTGAAAATGATTTTGCTAATTTGCAGTTTGACTTTAATGGTACTATAGAAAATATTACAAAAGATATAGAAGAATTTTATGCAGGATCTGGAGTTAATGAGCAAATATATAGCGATGCAATAAAAGAATACGGATTACCACAATTGGTTGCTAAGGATGTAAATGACGCGTTTGCAGGTTTACTTCTTACCGTACCAACACTATTAGATTCTGACTGGGCTTTAAATCAGCAACGTATATTAAACGATAAGAATAAGTATTACGAAACAATGACTACTTGGGATGGTGGTGATTTTACAACTTATTTTTTTAGAACATTAGGTCAACAATCAGCAAACATAGCTTTAGCTATAGGAACTGGTGCTGCAGGAGGTATGTTAGGAAGAGCTTATGGTTATGGAGCTAAGTTTACTAACTCAATGACAGCTAACGCTATTGGTTTAGAGTTTGGTTTATCTTCTGGTACTCAAACATTTAGAGATTTAACTATACAGCAAGATTTAGTTAAGTTAGCAAAAAGTCAAGGAGTAAGAGCTAAAAAAGCTCTTGACAGCGGTGCTATCAGTCAAGAAGCGTTTAATAGAATTAATGATGATATACAAAACACTATATCTTTAAATGAATTAGAACCTGATCAAATCATAAAAGCTTCTATTGCTAACGGTGTAATTGAAGGAACATTTACTAGATTTTTAGGTACAGCACCTAATACTATAAAACTATTAAAAGACTTTAGAACGCCATCAAATGTAACTACTATTGCAAAAAACATTGGTGCATCTAGTTCTAGTAAAATTGCAAACATGGCTGGTAAACCTCTTGTAACTCGACTTGCAGGTGAACTAGCAGAAGAAGAATTAATATATTTAGGTCAATCATATATAACAGAGTTTGGGATATTAGATAGAGATCTTAATTTAGATCAGTTTGATGATACTTTTTTTGCTACGGTCGTAACAGCAGGAGCTAGTCAAGCGCCTGGTGTGGGTTATAGCGCTATGGTTAATTATGCAGCTACTAATAAAGTAGAAAAGCAATTAAACAGCCTTAAAATAAATAATCAAAACCTAGCTAAGTTAATTGCTAATGAAACAGATCCAGAGATAAAGAAAAAATTGCTTTTTTCTATGTCTGAAAATTTTGATCAAATGGGATTAGATGTTGATAGATTAGCTATTAACGTTTTAAACTTAGGTTCTAAAGATATAAACAGATTAATAGGTACAGAGCTTATTAAGCAAGATCTTAAAGCAAGAGCTGGTGTTGCGCCTGGCACTGATAAAGTAGATGAAGCAGAAATAATAAATGCATACAAGCAAAAAGTTGGTAAAGAACAAGCTGATCTTTTTGACGATCAATTAGACGCTTTAAACACTATAACTAAAAAAATAAAAGATAAAATAGATAGTCCTGGTAGTTTAAAAACAGCTCAAGATGCGTTAGGTGATATATATACTACTTATAATAGTAAACTAAAAGAATCTAACATTGACGGTTATAATAATAAAACTCCTCAAGATAAGTTAGTTCAAATAATTAATACAGTAAGAACAGATATTGCTGCTGAAAATTTAGAAAACGCTAAAGCAAATCCAGAGATAGTTAAATTTGTAGAAAATCAATTAACAGAAAGTGGTGTTCCATTAGCTGAAAGTAAAAAACAAATGCTTTATGCGGATCTTGGAAGACAGTTAGCTTTAGATAAAAGTAGAGGTATAGCTAATAAAATAAACGTTAACACTGCTGCAGAAACAATACTTGAAGATATTAAAAACGTAAAGGTAGTACAAATTAATTCTCAAAAACAATTAGAAGATGCTATGAACAAAAACAAAGTAGCAGCCTCTAAAAGACCTACGTTTGATAAAATGCCTTTTGGTTTTGTTGTTGGAAATACTATCTATACTCAAAATAAAACCGCGATAGATAAAGATTTAGAGCAAGGATATTTAAGAGCAGGTACTGTAGTTCTTCACGAAATGGCTCACATTATAGATGATGGTCGTATGAATGATAAAGGTAGAGCTACATACGCTGATAATCTTTTTAAAGCTATTTCTACATCTGATAATGCTGCGCTAAGAATACAACATAATAATGTTATTCAGCAATTAAATACAATATATGGTAATCAAAATTGGAATGACGCTGATAAGACGTATAAAGACGAGTATACTAAATACATGCAAGAAACAGCTTTCATGTATGAAGATGAAATACAATTAGAAAAAGATGAAAATGCTTTAGTTAGAACGTTTAATGATTTAGTTACTAATGCTAATAATTTAAATACACCTGAAAAAGCTTTGAATTATATGCTAGCGAATAACTCTGCTTTTAGAAAAGGTAAATTAAGTAGAAAGTCTAGAAGAGCTTTAAAAAGAGCTAAAGGAAGTGATTTAAAGTTATCAGAAAAAAATCTTAATAAACTAGCTAATACTTTTAAACAAAATCCAGATGCGTTGACTGCTGATCAAATGGTTGATTTCTATCAACAGTATACAAATACAGCTTTAGCCGCTATGGGTTATAATGTAATTAAAGGAGATATAGCCCCTGACTTTGCTATAGGTATTGCAGCTAACTCTTTTGATAGAGTTACTAGAACCTATAAACCTGAAGACGGATCATTTACTAACTGGATATACAGCACTGTTGGTAGAGAAGGTAAAGCTGAAATCGGTAAAGAATTAGAGCGTAAAAAAGCAACAACACGAATAAGTACAGCTCAAGAACAAACAAGATTAAAATCAGGTGAAACTGCTGATCGTGGTATCAAGCTAAAAGAAAGAGCTGCTGAAGAAAGTAAGACACAACAAAGAAAAATTGATCCTAGAAAATTACCTTTAGTATCACGGAAAATAAAAGACATTGAAAAAGATGTTGATATTAGACCCGAGAAGGTACCTACGGCAACTTTTAAGAGCATATCAGATGATTACAGTAGAAAAGTAGCTTCTAAAATTTATGATGTCTCAGAAGACAAATTAGGAAAAGACGCTAAAAACCTAACATATGCTGATAATATAAAAGATGGGCGACTTGTTAAGTCTGAACTTGGTCAGTTGCAGCAAGATTTTAAAACAGTAGACGGTACAAAAAGAGCTATAAAGTTATTACCAGAATTTAATATTGTAACTCCAGAAGCTACGGTTGATGAAAGTGGTGAAACAATACCTACTAGTAGAAATTTAAGTGGTACTTCTTTAGGTATAGCTAATAAGGTATTAGATTTCTTTTATGAAAATTATACTGATCCAAGAGCTTTAAGTAAAGATTCAGAAACAAGAAAACAAGCTATAACTAACAAGTCTGGTAGATCAAAAGGTTCAACTAGCCAAACACAAGTTAAAAGATTAAAACCAGAGTTTAGAGGCACTATATCTAATGAAGCAGTTAAGAAAGCTCAAAACGAATTTGCAGAAATAAATAGAGATTTTGCAGAAATAAAAGATGCTAGAGCTAGACTGAAAGCTATTAGAGACGTAGGGCAAAAATTAAAAGGTTGGACAAACTTAATAGGTGGTATAGTAGCTAATACAGTAGCTGATCAAAAGGTTTCTAAAATGCCTTTACGTACTGCTAAACCTAGAAAGCAAATAAGAGCTGATATTAGAGGTGGTAGATCACCAATACAATTTAGTGAAAAAACTAAAGCTATATTTATACAACCTGAGTTTCAATTAGAAGTTAAAGGTGTAGACGGCGTTCTTAATTCTTATAAGATAGATAATGTATATAGATTTGACACTGAAGATGATGTAGATACGTATGTAAAAGAAGTTAAAAAAACATTACTTCCACTAATGCCTAAAGATTTTTGGTTTGGTAAACCAGATAAAAACGGTAATTACGGAACTCAATTTACACCAGGCAGAATAGGTGGTATGTCTAAAGAAATTTATAAGTATTATTTTTCTGAAATGAAAAAGCTAGCCACAGACGATAATCAAAAGTATGGCGCACCTGTTTTAGTTGATGGAGTAGCAACGGATTTTTCTAAAACGTCTTATGATAGTTTATTTAAAACAAAAGCTATAATAGAAGCTAAAATTAAATCTGGAGATATAGCTGCTTTTAATAAAAAAGTATCGGCTATACATACAGCTATGTGGTCTAGGTTTAATGAAGCTATTAGAAAAAACAAACAAAACGCTAGGGTGATTGGTAACTACTTAAAAATAGTAGGTGATGATAGAACACATTGGCATAAACTTGGCGCTCAGTTTGTAGGTTATTCTAAAAAAATTACACCTTACAAAGATAAAAAAGGAAAAACTAAAGAAGCTAGATATGAATACGAGCATGCTATGCCCGCGACAGCTGCATATTTATATTTGCTAGATGTTTCTTTATCTGGTGTAGATTTTAATACTGCTTATGATTTTGTAATGTCTAATTACAAATTAATATCTTTAGATAAAGCCTCAGACAATAAGCTTACGTTTGTAGGCTTAAGAACAAGTATGCCAATTGGTTGGAACTTGTTAGACAATATTTGGGTGGATAGATATTTTAATCCATTAGTTTCTAAGGTTAATGGTGGTATTGATCCAGCTGGCATTGTTGGTTTAGATGGTAGAACTTTTCAAGAAATATATAATATAAATAATGATGGCAGTCCATATGCTGGAAAAACATTTGTACCTGAAGCTAGTGCTGAAATAAAACAAGGTAATACAGCTGATGAAGCAATGACAAAAGCCCGCAATAGTATTAAGTATTCTGAAAAAATTAAAAAAGCTAGGGTATTTGACTTTGACGATACATTAGCTCAAACAAAAAGTAAAGTAATAGTTACAATGCCCGCGGAAGAAGGTATGCTTGATATTGCGGCAAGAAGATTATTTGGTGAAACAGCACTTAAAAACAAACCAGGTTTTCTACAAACATTTAATAGTCTTAATAAAGAACAACAAGCAGAAGTTTTACGTGACGTACCCGGTACAGTTAGAAGAATAGATGCTACAGAGTTTGCTAAAGAAGCCGCTAATTTAGAAAGACAAGGAGCTAAATTTGATTTTACAGAATTTGAAAAAGTAGTAGAAGGCAAAAAAGGTCCTTTGTTTGATGTAGCCAAAAAAATACAAGATGCTAAAAATTCTGGTGAAAGTATATTTATACTTACAGCTAGGCCGCCTGAATCTGCGGTGGCAATTAAAAAGTTTTTATCTGAACTTGGATTAAATATACCTTTAGAAAACATAACTGGATTAGCAGATGGTAAACCTGAAGCTAAAGCTAATTGGTTTGTAGATAAATACAACGAAGGTTTTAATGATTTTTATTTTGCAGATGATGCTTTAAAAAACGTTAACGCTGTTAAAAAAATATTTGAAGTATTAGATGTTAAGTCAAGAGTACAACAAGCTAGAATTAAGTTTAGTGAAAAACTAAGTACTGACTTTAATGCTATGATTGAGCGTAACAAAGGAGTTAAAACAGAAGCTACGTTTTCTCAAATACAAGCTAGACGTAGAGGTAAAAATCAAAAACGATTTGCGTTTTTTATACCGCCTTCAGCTGATGACTTCAGAGGTTTAACTATGTATACTTTTGCGGGTAAAGGCAAACAAGGCGAAATGGATCAAGAGTTTTTTGATAAAGCTTTAATAAGACCTTATCAAAGAGGTGTTGCATCTATGGAAGTTGCTAGAACAGCTGCTAGAAATGATTATAGAGCATTACTTGATGACAACAGAGACATACGTAAAAAATTAAAAAAGAAAGTAGAAGATACAAGGTTTACCCACGACGAAGCAATAAGAGTTTATTTGTGGAATCAGGAAGGTTTTGAAATACCAGGCCTTTCTAAAGCAGATGAAAAAAAGCTAGTTGATTTTGTTAAAAAAGACGAAGCATTAGTAAGGTTTGCTAATGGCGTTAAAATTGTAACTAGAAAAGATCAGTATTTAAAACCAACAGAATTTTGGGATGGTAGCACTATATTAGGTGATTTAAACAATATAGTAAGAGATGTTAATAGAGAGCAGTTTCTAGCAGAGTTCATTGAAAACGTAGATACAATATTTTCAGAACAGAACTTAAATAAAGTTGAAGCTATATATGGATTTAGAGTTAGAGAGTCTTTAGAAAATGCTATATTTAGAATGAAGACCGGTCAGAATAAAAGTAAAGGTTCGGGCCGATTAGTTAACGAGTGGAACAATTGGGTTAATAATTCTGTTGGTGCTATAATGTTTTTCAATAGAAGATCTGCTTTACTACAGACTATATCTACGGTAAACTTTGTTAATTGGAGTGATAATAATCCTATAAAGGCTGGTATTGCTTTTGCTAATCAACCTCAGTATTGGAAAGATTTTATTACTTTATGGAACTCACCTAAGCTTGTATCTCGTAGAAGAGGTTTACAAAGTGATATACAAGAAGCAGAAATAGCTAACGCAGCTAAAAAAGGTGGAGCTCAAGGTGTTATTTCTTATTTATTAAAAGTAGGTTTTACGCCTACACAATTAGCAGATAGTTTTGCTATTGCTTCAGGTGGTGCAACATTTTATAGAAACAGATTAAATAGCTATAAGAAAGAAGGTTTAAGCGATGCAGAAGCCCAACAAAAAGCTTTTGAAGATTTTAGTTCTATTGCAGACGAAACACAACAGTCAGCAGATCCAATGCTTATATCTCAGCAGCAGGCTAGTGTACTAGGTAGATTAGTTTTAGCTTTCCAAAATACACCTATGCAATACACAAGGTTAATTAAAAAGGCTGGGCAAGATTTAATAAACAATAGAGGTAGTAAAACAGAAAACATAAGTAAAATAATATACTACGGATTTGTACAAAACTTAATATTTTCTACACTTCAAAACGCGTTGTTTGCTTTGCTTCCAGGATTCGACGATGAAGAAGAAGACTTTAAAACAGACAAAGAAAGAGATAAGTATTTTGAAAAAGAACAACGTAGAGAAGATACTAAAATAGCTCGAGTAATAAACAGTATGTCTGATACATTGTTAAGAGGTTCTGGTCTTGCCGGTGCGGTTGTATCTACAATTAAAAACGTTATACTAGAATATATGGAACAGCAAGAAAAATCAGAGTTTAATAGAGAAAACGCTGATATATTAATTGCTGCAATAAACATATCGCCTCCAATAGGTAGTAAAGTAAGAAAAGTAAATAATTTTTTACAAACAGAAAAATTTGAAAAAGACGTTATAGCTGAAAGAGGTTTTGATGTAACTATAGATGGTAGATTTCAACTTAGTCCTACATATGATTTAGTAGGGGAATTAAGCTCTGCTGTTTTTAACTTACCTTTAGATAGAGCTGTTGATGAAGTAAATGCTATTACTGAGGCTTTAGATACTAGAAATACTTCTTATCAAAGATTAGCTTTAGCCGCTGGTTGGAGACAATGGGATGTTAATGCTAGAACTGAAGAGCATGATCTTATTAAAACAACAGCTAAAGAAACACGCAAAAAAGAAGGTATTGAAAAAGCTAAAGAAACACGTAAGAAAAACGCTGAAATAAAAAAGAAAGTAAACAAATACAGAGTAAAAATTTTAAACGCTCTTCCTGATTCTGTTAGAGTAGAAATACAAAAAAGAGAAAAAAAATTAAAAGAAAAAACTCCATTATTTAAGTTAAAACAAATAAATAAAGAGTATAATCTAAACATAAATTATGAATAAAACAGGCGCTCAACACGAGTTTGATGGGCCATTAAAGGTTGATAAAAAAAACCTTAAATGTAATAAACCCAAAAGAACTCCTCAACACAAAACAAAATCTCACATCGTTAAAGCTTGTGAAGGCGGCAAAGAAAAGATTATACGTTTTGGTCAACAGGGTAAAAAAGTAGGTAGCGTATCTGGAACAGCAGGTAAACCCAAAGCAGGTGAGTCAGCGCGTATGAAAGCTAAACGTAAAAGTTTTAAAGCTCGTCATGCAAAAAACATTAAGAAAGGTAAAATGTCAGCTGCCTATTGGGCAGATAAAGTAAAATGGTAATGGGAGAACATTTAAAATTATATGCGATTAACGGCTCAACGCTAGGTGTTACAACGTTTGCAAATATAGAAATGGGTTTAAAAATAGTATTATTATTAGTTACTATTGGATATACTGTAGCTAAATGGAAACAGATTAAATCAGAGAAAAATGGAAAATAAAGTAAAAGGACCGGGTAAAATAAGTCCAGCTTGTAAAGCTGCAGCAAAGAAAAAATTTAAAGTATGGCCTAGTGCTTATGCTTCAGGTTGGGGTGTAAGATGTACTAAAGCTGGTGGACCTAGAAATATGGGTAAGAAGAAAAAGAAGTAATGTCTAAAGCGTATAGAGGAGTTTTAAAAGCTCGTATAAACAAACTATACGGAGGTGATGTTACTTGTAGTAAGGTTAAAAAACTTAAGTCTCGCAAAGAAGCTACTAAGCGAGATGTGCAGTTGGCTAACTGGTTTATTAATATGCAAAACTGCGGACATGGCAAAAGAAAAAAGACCTGAGTGGAAAGACTCTGATGCACCAGATGCAGAAGGTAAGTTTAAAAAGCTTAGCTGCGAAGCTTTAGCTAATTGGATGATTAAAAGCCGTAAAGGTAATAAGAAGAAAATAGTTGGTAGTTTAAATCAACAAATAGTGTTTAATCGCAAGCGTAATCCTAGTTATGCTAAAAAAATGAAATGTGCTAGGAACAAAGCAATGAAAAAATTAGGTGATGGAAAAAAATAAAAAAAGATATGACAAACAAATGAAAAAGGCTAGTAATTTAGACCAAAAATCATTTGAAAAAGACGAACAAGGTGGCGATGGAGCTAGACTAAGAAGACGAGCTGGTAGAGTTAGAAGAAGAGCTGGTAGTATTCATGATGTTGGGCCTGGTAAAAAAGGAGATATATCAATTGATCCTAAAAACGAAGGTAAATTCACTGCATGGGTAAAGAAAAATATGCCAGGTAAAGAAACGTGCGCAGCGGCAAGTGCTGTTATGAAAAATAAAAAGAAATACTCTAGCAGTGTAGTTAAGATGGCTAATTACGCTAAAAACTTTGGGTGTTCTAAAAAGAAATAATTATGAATAAATATGGTAACGGTGCTTTAA
>Ga0209348_1001213_pt1 | contig 12664 bp, 21 predicted proteins | sample ETNvirenome_2_30_FD_184065 | JGI IMG/M metagenome (GOLD analysis project Ga0209348, IMG submission 184065) | Marine viral communities from the Pacific Ocean - ETNP_2_30 (SPAdes) (version 2) | ecosystem: Environmental > Aquatic > Marine > Oceanic | place: Pacific Ocean | collected 2013-06-22 | reverse complement strand
TTCATCATCGTCCATATCTAAGTGAGATAGATCTAGAGATCCTGCTCTTCCTTCAAAATTATCAAAAGATTCTAATACAACTCTTTTAGAAGTAGACCATTTAAAAGACTCATTAGCGTCGTCGTCCTCTTCATCGTCGTCGTCTTCATCGTCGTCCTCATCGTCGTCATCGTCTCCTTCTGGATTTCCATATGATCCGTCGTCTTCGATTTCATCAGATTCTTCTTCAGTCTCTATAACATCATCAGATTCTTCTTCAGTCTCTATAACATCTCCTTCTTCATCATCACAATCTTCACAATCGTCATCTTCTGATGGAGATTCAATTCCACTAGTTGTTGGATAAAAAGATGGAGCACCGTCGTCTCCAGGTTGAGCTGGAGTACTTTCAGATCCTATAGATACTGGTTTATTTGGTCCTAATTCAGATTTATCATAAGTTTCTTCGTCGAAACCTGCTGCGAATTTATCTGACGCAGTAGCAACATCTTGAACGCTTGCTGCTTGATTTTGTTCAGAATCTTCTGAAAATTTATCAGCAAATTCCTTAAAATTTAAAACTCTATCTGCCATTTTTAAATAGTATTTTTATTTATTTATTCGTGTAAATTTGCCGCGTTTTATAAAGAATGTTTGATATTATAACTTATATCTGAATAAAGTATATCCTAAAATATGAGACTGAGCATTACTTAACATTGGAATGCTATTTTTATGCTTATTAAGAGTGTCTAACATAGCTTTGAATATTCCTCTCATTGTAACTCCTCCTACTATTAAATCATCAACCAATAAATATTTTGGAGTCATTTTTACGAGAGCATTCATATTTATTCTACTAGACCTGGCATCCTTAAAATATTTTTCATATTTTTCCTGTTCATCTCTTATCGAATCTATAATATACTGGTCAATTACGTGACCGGGTTTAAGTATATCTCTCGCTCCTTTTTGAAGACCTCCTATTGTTTCTTCTGCATCTAAAGTTACGTTTAAATCTGGATCATAGTCGGGATCTAGTTTCTTATACTTTCTCTTGATTGGAGATTTTTTAATACTGCCAGTAAAATACTTACCTCGGTTTTTTACATAGGTGTCTATCATATTCTTAGTTTTAGCATCTCTTCTCTCGTACTTATCCCAGTCTATTGCATTTTTTATATCAGCGCCATAGTATGCCTTTAAAATATCAGCTATTTTTGCTTTAGGATAATACATCTCTCTAATACATTCAGCTACTCTAAGGGCGAGAGGAGATCCGGATCCTGCTACAAATAATAGTTTTACTTGTTTGTCTTTTAATTCTTTAGGAAAGGTGTGATTTATTAAAGCCTTAAGATCAGAATCACTTATTGACTCCCACTCTTTCATGTATTCACTGAAAGATAGCCGTATATCATCTTCCATTTTTTCTAGAGCATATCCTGAATAGGTGACTATATCTCCAGTACCAGTTCTTAATCTACGAGGATCTTTTCCACCTGTAGTCAAAGTGTCTCTAGGCTGAGCTAGTCTTACTATATCTTGATCAGTATCGTTTTGGTAATCTATTTCGATGCTACTATCTTTGTATGACTTTGATCCGCGGTTAAACGTAATTCCTTCATTTAGATCATGGGATATTGAGTTCCACTCAGATGGTAGGTTCTTAATCTTATTAAATATTTCATAAGATAAAATATTCATAAGAGTCTATTATTTTTTACCGTTAAAGAAATCGTTTAAGCTGTCTTGTAGACCATTAGATCTTTTTATGAAGTCATCAAACGTAAATACAGTAGCCTCATTTACTGGATTTTTCTTAGATCCTTTAACCTTTTTGATAGCCTCTTCTTTTGACATTCCAGATGCTATGTATCTAGCTATTCTAACGTCATCAAAATCGTTATCACCATCACTATCTTGGTCTACTGATTCGTTTGTTCTTTTCTTCTTTCTATTAATTCTTCTTATTAGTCTCTTCTTCTTACGCTCAGCTTTTTTATCTTTTCTTTTCTTTTTCTTAGCGTCTTTTAATTCATCTTTAGTTGATTCAAGCTCTGCTTCTAACTCTTCAAGAGACATTTCCTCTAAATCTTTTTCCTCCTCTTTTTCTTCTTCCTCTTTAGGTTCTTCTTTAGTTTCCTCTTCTGGAGTTACTTCCTCTTCCTTATTTTCAGCATCTGAAGTATTTGCGTTTTCTTCTTCAGTACCAGCAGCATCTGCTCCTGATGAATCTTTATCAGCAGACATTAGTTCTACTATTTTAGCAGCACTCTTAGGTCCAATAACACCGTCTACTTCTAAACCATTCTCCTTTTGCCATGCTTTAACAGCAGCTTCTGTTCCTTTACCAAAGATTCCGTCATCATCAATGTTTAAAAACTGCTGAAGCTCCTTAACTGCATCTCCTTTTCTACCTCTTTTAAGAGATCTTCTAGTCTCTACAACATCTGCAATCGTTCCATCAACAGTAGAAGAAGATGGTTTAACAGCAGCAGCGGGAGTTACATCTTTTAGGAATGAACTAGCATCTTTATTTCCACCTTTTTTAACTGCAGCATCGACTTTAGCATCTTCAATAGGGGTTGATTTTCCAGAAATCTTAAGCTTAGTGTATAGTTGTTTATACATATCTTCGCTAGTTACTGAATATGCTTTATCATTAGTAACGTCTAGTAACCATCTAGCATTTCCAGCTGAAGATTTTCTAATAAGCTGATATTCTGCGTTTTCTAAAATAGATCCTATCATTCTTTCTACTTCAAATTCATCGTAGAAATATGCATTAGCCTCTCCAATTCCTGCCGCAGTTCCTGGATTTTCCATTTGTAATTCCATATCAACATTTACTTTACCATCTCCAATATCTGTGCTATCCATAGATTCTGTCTCATCTTCTACTTGTTCTTTGCTAACTGAGTCAGTCGCAGGTTGAGATTGAGACTCGTGATCTAGCCACATCTCTAAACTATGTTCTGTACTTTTACCAGACTTTAAGAAAGGAGTAGTAACAGATACTCTTACAGAATTAGTAACATTTACCGCAGTATCTAGGGCAGCAACTAATTCTTCTGCTGATGTAGTGTATTCTACATACTCTCTATCTGCTTCAGATTGAACTGGGTTGTGTCGATCTGCTTTATTAGCAAGAACCTTAATTCTTAAATATACAGGTTTTTCCCCAATCATCGCAGGCTCACCGTCTTTTCCGTTTACCCACAGTTTAAGAGGTTCACTTGAAGACCATACTCCAGATCCACCAGCTGCTAAAGACCTTAATTCGTCTTCAACCTCTTGGCTAATCGGCCACGCATACATTCTTCCTGCATTTTTTTGTTTCTTTAATTCTTTAGCTTCTTCTTTTGCCATAGTCTCTTCTTCTTGACTTACATCGACTGAGCCTTCTGGCATTTCTGCTCCAGCTGTAACTTCAGCCTTATCTGCACCAGCCGGCATATCATCGTTCAATAGAGATTCAGCCTCAGTATTTTCGTAGAGTTTTCTCAAATCTATCTTTTTATAAAACATATCTTGATTATTATTTTCTATTATAGTTTTATTTATTCATTCAAATAAATAAAATTATGAATAAGCACGTTTTAACCTTCTCACAAATAATTAATGAATCTATTGGTGTAGGGTCAGTATTGTTAATAAAGGGAAAACCCTCAAGTGATGGCAGATATCTATATGCCACTACTATAAGAGGAAGCATCGAAATAAAGCCTGGAATCAAAATGGTATTTATTGGTGATGAAATATACAGAGTTATTAATAAAGAAGGAAGATTTTTTGGCAGAAAGATATCATACGGTTCTGAAGAAGGCCTCAAAGGTATATTTAATATGAAGAATCCAGGGAGACCCAGTATAGTATTGAACCACAATAAGACTCCATTTCATTGGATAACTCTTAAATTTAATGATATTGGATCTGCATTGAGGGAAATAGGACCTAGACTATTTAGTCATGAACTAATATTAGAATCTGATATTGATGCCGACGGAATAGAAGACTCTCAAGACGATGAAATATCAGTTCCAATAGACGATATGGATCAAAGAATCCAATCAGAAGAAAACTATAATAGCCAAGAGAGACAAAAAGAATTACACGATGTTATATGCCTCGAAATATTTAAGGCTCTTTCTGGACAAGAATCTAAAGTAGATCCCCAAATAATGGGATCTGAGGATGATGATTGGGAAGACGAACTTGGAGAAATAGAGGATAGATATGATACTTTTGAATGGTATATTAACATGGAAGTATATTTAGATCCTAATAAATTTAGAGAATATGAAAGAGAGTTAGCTGAATTAGAGCTAGGCGGAGATTTTATGGATATGTTAGACGTTCAAAAAAATATAGAAGTATCTATATTATTTGAAAGCGACGTCTCGGTTAATCATATTCATGAAAGAGGAGACTATTATGAGCCAGATTATTATGAAACTGAAATTGACTCTGTAGATACATCAATATCTAGTATAGTAATAGATGATATATATGGAAACGAGATTATAGCTACTCAAACTCCTGAGATTCAAAAGATTACATCATTATTAGAAGATAGATATTCCCGTGAAGACATGGTTCCGACTGAAATTTTTCAGGATTTAGTTCATAATATAAAAAAATCTAATGGAACAGGTGCCAACTTAACCGGAAAAGATAAGGTAGATTTTGAAAAAAAGGAGGCGAGTATAAAATTCAATAAAGATAATTATGATTCCAGGAGAGCCCTTAATTCATATAACAAAAAAGATAAGGAAAATCCTAGACTAATCAAGCTAGCAAAAGAGATATCCGATTATTGGAAAAATAAATTAGGGGTTAGCGAAATACCAAATAGAAATTTATTTAGGCTTAATAAAATTAAAATTGAGCTAGAATATTATAATAGACTAGAAGAATTATCTGCTGCTGAAGGTTCTTTATCAGGAAGAAAAATAAAAGGTCTCACAACGTCCCATGGCGTAAGATCAAGCATATATAAAAATAAAATAAAAAATCTTAAAACTTCTCTTCAAAAAGAAATAGATATAATTTCTAAATAAATTAAAACGGATTCCTACTTTTTAGTATAATAACTTAAATTTTATTATAGAATATGAAAAATGTACTAGTAACTGGCGGAGCCGGTTTTGTAGGAAGTAACTTAATTAAGCAATTAAAGTCTAGTAATCCAGACATTAATATAACATGCCTAGATAATTACTTCACAGGTAAAGAAGAAAACCACGTAGAGGGTGTAGAATACATTCGAGGTAATACGTGGGAAGCTGATCTAATATTTGAGGATCTAGAAATTCCTTTCGATACAGTATTTCATTTTGGAGAATACTCTAGAATCGTTCAATCATTCGACGATATTCAATACGTTGCTAAAACTAATATGGGAGGAACTCCTATTATTTTAGAACTATGTAGACACTGGGGTGCTAAGCTGATATACTCAGCCTCTTCTTCTAAATTCGGAAACGACGGTAAGGACGAAAATCTTTCTCCATACGCTTGGATGAAAGCTAAAATGGTAGAGTATATTAGAAATTATAACGATTGGTATGGATTAGAATATCAAATATGTTATTTCTTTAATGTATATGGACCCGGACAAATCATGAAAGGTGACTATGCTACAGTTGTTGGAATATTTGAGAGACAACATAATGCTGGACAAAAATGTACAGTAGTTGAACCTGGAACTCAGAGCAGAGACTTTACACACGTAAATGATATAGTAAGTGGAGTCGTTAAATCAGCTGAGTACTTACATAGAGCAGTAGAGGACAATCATGATAGCATTGAAAGAGAATGGTATCTAAGATCTGGAAAAGAGAGAACCATAATTGAAGTAGCTGAAATGTTTGGAGACTGGAAATTTATTCCTGAGAGAAAAGGTGAAAGATTAAATAGTACTACTATTGATAACGATACATGTGAACGTCTTGGATGGGAACCAACTCATTCTCTAGAAAGATGGATTACTGAGAGAAAACTTACTAAAGATTTAGCGCAATGAGTAAAAGAAGAAAAGCAATAGATTGCAAATTAATTAGGCCTAGTAATTCTAACAAAGGATATTTTAAGTATGAAGTTACGATCGAAGAAAAGGACGGAACTATTCATAAAGAACCGGCTTACGGTACGGATATGCAAAATGCACTATCTAGACTTATCAGAAAAGAAATAACAGATAAATTTGAAAGAAAATTTCTACATGCAGGTTATCTATTTTTTGCATGGATGTTTTTAATGGGATGGCCAATATTGCTAATTCCAGAAATTGAACAATCACCATGGTATATTGTATATGCATTTGGATCTATATTTCTTACATTTATAGGTGCAACACTATGGTATAATCACGTAAATAAAAAATAATATGGCAGGAAAATTTAAAGTAGGATCTCAATATAGAAGTAATCCTTTATCAAAAACATCAACATCTATAGTTGTTGAATTACATGAAAAGAACGGTACAACTAAAGTCTATGATAATATTCACAGTGCAAAGGCGTTCTTAAACAGAGTATTTGAAGATCTAAATATAGTCTCAGCTACTGTTATCGATAAGTCGGATGATTCAACCAGACAAATTTCAAACTACAATTTATAATGGGATTTCACAGAAGACACATCGGAGGAGAAAATATAATAATTAGATATAAAAGTGGAGGATCTAGATCTGTATTTGAGCTATACACTAGAGGAGCTGATGCTCTAGTTTTGAATGGAGAATTAGCTAGTAAGGTAGATAAAATTTTAAGTAATAGTAAATTGAATGAAAAGGAGATTTTAGAAGAAATTTCTAGAGAAGTAGAATCATCCGAAGATTTTAAGAAGTTTTGATTTCATAGGATTTTTATCGCTTATACAGATATCTCCAAGATCGTTACTTGCACAAGTAACATCACTAGCTTGACTCAGTCTCTTCCATACTTTATTAATTATTGGATTTTGTCTTCTACCTTTTCCAGAATAGATATGTCCTAACCAATCTACTAGGCTTCGATATATTTTAGTTCCTAATCCTATTCCTCTCAGCTCTTCAGCTAAAGTTATATGTATTTGATAGAGAGTTCCTTGTATAATTTGTATATCAACAACTACTCCGTTTTTAAAAATTTCAGTATCTAAAGGAACTTTTAATTGTAGCCATACTATATTTCTACCATTGTCTCCTATCTGCTCCCAATCTAAATCCTTCCATCTAATTTTCTTTATCCATTCTTTATCAGATTCATCTATATCTATTTGCTCAGGGTATCTCAATCCTCCAAGTTCTTCAAAAGATTCCCATATTTGATATGCCATTGCTTTATGATAAGACATGTTAAATTCCTTTATTTTTTCTAGACATGTAGAGCTCGGCTGCCTCCTTTAGATGTTTACTCCAATCACTTAGACTCAACACATCATCTTGAATAGCAAAACCTTTTTCTTTAAATTCTTCAAACATATGATGATTTAGTATATTATTCTTCTTAATTTTTATAGCGGTCTTTATCTCTACATCTTCTTCATGCGTAGATGGATTTGATGATTTTATAAAATTTACTAGATCCGTCATCATATCCATTAATTCTCTCTGATCTTTCATTTGAATTTCAGATTCCCGTATAAGTCTATAGTTATTTCCCTTTAGCATATTAATAAAATTATTGTATATTACTATTTATTTTAATTATACCGACATTATTAGTATAATATTTAGATAAATCATTAAAATTTTTATCATATGAAAATTCAATTAGACAAATCAGAAACACTCAATGTATTGCATAACGCTTTTTGTAACGGAGGACTAACTGAATTAAGATATTGCGACGTTGAATTAGATCTAGACGAAAAAGAATACGACAAAGCAGCTAAGCGCCTTAGGAAAAATATGGATGAGGGAGAAATATTATGTTATGAAGATGTATTTATTGAAATGCTAAAGGAGGGTAAGACTATACACTTTAAAGACTATAATGACGACGCAAGAATAGGGTTCAATCTAGATGAGGCATCAGACGCGTTATCTAAACAAGACTCTGCAAAAGAAGTATTGGAAACCCTTGATGGAAGAGACGACGCCTGGACAGGATTCAATCTTATTCAAAGGTGTTTATATGGAGACGTGATATATGGATAAAAATAGTCTAATATCAACAATCGAATCTAAGAGATCCTGGTCTACTGCGAAACATAGGTCAGCCGATCTCTTATTAGAACACTTCGATAGCGAAGAAATAAGAGACTATATATGGTCTCTTTTTATTAAAACCAAAGATTACTATTATTGTTCAATATTAAAAACAAGAGGAAATGGCAAATGAAGAAAGAGTAAACAAGGATGATTTCGAATTTATAAGCGAAGAAGAAATGGATAAGCTAGAAAAAGAACATGGAGTTGATGAAATAATTGTACCGGCAAGTAGAGTGGCTGCATTATCTGTACACGCATTCGTAAACGACATGGTAAAACAACACCCTAACTATTACAGCTTAGGTCAAGCAATTCACAAGTATTATCTAGAAAACATAAAGAATGATGAGTAAAGAAAAAGACGACTTTATAAAAAATAGTTATCCTTACATATATCATCTCTCAAGCTACAGAGATGATAATAAAAAATGGGCATGTGTAAACAGAGAAAATTACGTAGACTATTTTAATGATCCCAATTCCGTGGCAATAGGATACGGAGAAACTCCAGAGCTTGCATTTAAAAATGTTAAAGCCCTGGAGAATGAGTAAAGATATAATTGATAAAGTAAATAAAGAAGAATGGCATAGAGCAATTCATATTTCTGAATTAGTATGCGCAATAATTGATTCTCATCTTACTCAAAGCCATATTTCTAAATTAGATAAAGATATATCTAAACATATTGAGAATGCCGCAGATTCAATTTATAAAGCAAACATTTTAATAAAAGAAAAATTAAAAAAGAAAGATGAGTAAGGTTTTTTATATAATAGAAGCTAGAGATGCCGACACTAACCATCTAGAAAAACGCAGAGTTTACTGTAGTGAACAACAATATAACTCTATAGGTTTAAATCAGATAAAAAGATTTAGTGAATCGTATAACTTAAAGGTTATTAAACATATATGCACTGAGCAAGTTGAAGTGTTAAATAAAAAAATAGACGATAAAAATGATTAAGCTTTTAAAAATAATAAAAAATATAGTAGATCCAGGGTATTGGGCTGAAAAAATAGGAAATAAATCAGGAATGTACAACAAGGCAAAAAGATCTTCTCTTAGAGAATGGGCCCTAGGTCTGACTGGTTGGAAATGGTGGGCTTGGCAGATAGGAGTAGGCGGAGTAATGTTCATCATCATAGAAATAGTTCTTAACATGATAGGATTAACAATGCTTCCTTGGTAATAATATATGAGATATGAATAAGAAAGATAAAATAAAACTAATAATCGTAAAAGCAATAGTAATCAGCTGGATAGTAGGAATTACTTTAGCGTCCGTAATATCTGATTTCGTATAAAACAATTATATTAATCTATAGTATAATAAATTATGAGTAAATTAACCGTTGAAGAATGGACTAAAGTTACGGAAAGATTTATAGAATTAAATCAGTCTGAAGATCTATCTCCAGGAAAATCTTATTTTCAAGCGTTAGAAGAAATTAAACCTGATTTACATTCTAATCTTAAAGGAACAGATCTGGATAGTTCTGAATCAGAGCATAACTTAGTCTCTCTGCTATACTACTTAAACGAAGATGCTGATAGACAATAACTTGCGCCATAAAATTAATAAACTAGTAGAAGAAGTAAAATCTACTCTAGGAGATTTAGGTCAAGTTAGAATACACGAATCTACCAAAGATCTCCTAAAGAAACGATCAGGTAGATATCGAGATGTAGATCTTAAATGGTCTCGAGAAGAAGTAAACTATGGCATGTCAAAGGGTATGAAATACTCAACATCATTTAGCGTTAATAATAAAAAATATAATATTACCGTAATTGGAAGAATAACGGAGTTAGGAGTAGAGGGAGCGGAGGTTATATTTTCTCTAGACGAACATGAAGGAAAAAATAATGTAACTACACTGACTGGTACAGGAGACTCATTTAAAGTAATGAGCACAATATTAAACTCGTTAATTAAACTTGCAAACGATAGAAAAGAAATACAGTCTGTTTGGTGGTCGTCAAACGACAATAATAAAACTCCTCTATTCAAAAGATTATCTAAAATGGTTCCGGCAGGTCTAGATTTTGAATGCTCATATTCTTCTAAGAGAATGGAAGGAACAGAAAGAATAACGTTTAATCGAATATCTAAAAAGAGGGATAAGACTGATGTTGACGTACAAGTTGTGGTTAATCCTAAAGATATAAAATCTACATATTTAAAAATAGTATCTATAGTAGAAGACATGATTAAGCCTAAAGAGTATTATTATAAATGTGGATTTCACCCGTACATATACTCCAAAAAATATACAAAGACCGGGATCAGTCAACTTAAGCTCGATAAAAAAATTCAAGAAAGAATATATCAAATACTTGAATTTGAAATTGATGGGCATAATATAATCAAGTCTATTTTATGTAGAGAATTAGATTTAAGATGGTCAAAGTCAGATCTAAATAGAGGATATATCTCATTTAAGGGAGATATTATAGATTTAGAAGATGCAACCAAGCTAACTAATCCAGATTGTATGATTTTAAAAAATAGAAGATATCTTATAGAAGCTGACGTTAATTCAGAAATTACTTTAGATTTCTCTATACAAAATGAGGAAAACATAAGATTAACCTCTATAGATTACATGACTGAAAAATATAATGCTAGATTAGAGGAGCTACTTTTATATGGAGAATACTATAAAATGTTTAAGCATATGAAGAGTTTTCTAAACTGTATTTTTTTAGTAGGTACGTATAGAAAAAACTATTTTAATAAAAGTCAGTATTATTATTTAAAACATTGTTACGAAAATACGTTTAACAACACTGATAATACTATCATAAATAATCATGACGCCATGGATACGGTGATTAAACTATATGGCGAATGGGTTAAACTAAAAATATTTAAAAATTATGGCAGAAAAAACTAAAATATCTAATCAAGGATATAGGTTAGAATATAGAATGGGAACCCGATGGAATGAACAAAGCATGGGGTGGTACATCGATTGTAAATCATGTGGAGAACAGGTGAGAGTAGGATCTGACGAGGTAGAGGCAGCTACTTGTTCTAAGTGTGTAAGTGCCCAAGTAAACTCAGTATTTCCTTCAACTACCTCCTTTAATTTTGAAGATGGGGAAGACGAATACTTATAGAGAAATATTTAGACTTCCAATAATAGTCACACAGAGAGATCTAGAAATAGAAAGGGAATATCTAGATTTCTATAATGAAGAATATTGGGAGAATTATAAAAAAGATAAACTTAAGAATTATGACAATAAATATAGCGGGAGTAGTCGGAGTAGGTAAAAGCTCTCTATGTAATATCTTTAGCGAATTAGGATATAAAGTATATCACGAACCAGTTTTTGATAATGAATTGCTTGAAAAGTTTTATGCTGATAAACAGAAGTATGCATTTCCATTACAGATATTTTTCCTAAACAAAAGATTTGAAATGTACAAAGATTCAGTTAAGCATAATATGTCTATCATGGATCGAAGCATAGTTGAAGACAGAATATTTGCTAAAATGCTGAGAGACCAAAAGGAGCTTACTCAAAAGGAATACGATATCTATGTAGAACTATTTAATAATATGATGGAACATGTTCATCCTCCAACTATAATGGTATATCTTAGAATTAAAACTGAAAATGTAATTGAGCGTATTAAAAAGAGAGGAAGAGAATATGAACTCGACCAAGATCCCAAGTACTGGCACGACTTGAACTACAACTATGAAATATTCTTTAATGAATATACATGGAGCAAATTATTAGTTATCGACGTTGATGACATAGATTTTGTCAATAGGGAAAAAGATCGTAAATATATAATAGAAACGATTAAGGATAACTTAAAAATACCTCAAATTAAATATTGATGCAACAACTAACCCAAATAGATTACGAATATATTGATTTGTTATTAGAGCAGGCAAATAAGAGTGGTGTCAAGCGAGAGATGTGTGAAAGTGTTGCTGAACTTCTGAGAACAAACCCAGACATGAATATTATAGAAGCATATGAATCAGCGTTTAAGTGGTGCCTTCCCGATCCTTCCACAGACCATACAACTTAGCCAGCTTTCTTATAGACTTTCTCCCGGCATAATTAAAACGTCTCTCCCAAAATCTTAAAAACCTTTTAGGAGAAGAAGTTATCTTCTTATCAAGCTCGGGAATATTGATTACTTCCCCATCAGATATTTGACCTGCCATATCGTTATAACTATATTCCCAATTATCTATTAGTTGTCTAAAGACTACGTCTTTTATTTCTTCAATAGAAGTTTCCTTACCATCGTGCTTTCTTACCCTTTTGATTACTTCATCTGGTACTTTAAATGATTCAATATAATCTTTTGATTTCCAATCCTTTAGATCAGATGCCTGTCTCCATGCTCTAGTTGATTTTATAACCTTTACAAACTCTTCATCAGAATTAGGAGATTTTGCTCTTACTTCTCCCCATGCTTCTGAAGTTCTGGCATTTACTTCAAATGAAAGTT
>Ga0209348_1001212_pt1 | contig 12665 bp, 8 predicted proteins | sample ETNvirenome_2_30_FD_184065 | JGI IMG/M metagenome (GOLD analysis project Ga0209348, IMG submission 184065) | Marine viral communities from the Pacific Ocean - ETNP_2_30 (SPAdes) (version 2) | ecosystem: Environmental > Aquatic > Marine > Oceanic | place: Pacific Ocean | collected 2013-06-22 | reverse complement strand
GGGAAGAATAGCCACGGCTGGGTGCCCAGGGTAGCGACGGCGCCAATTATTGATGGCTTGGTCAAGCTCTACACCGCTATTTGCATATACCTGGTGGTACAAAGCTAAGTTAGTCCAACCTTGTTGAATAACAGAGCCACGATTAAAGCGCTCTAGCGCATAAGAAGACAGCTTTGTTAAGTTATCCCACAGCGCACTTTGCAGAGCAGGGATCTCAATATTGTTTTTATTCGCAGTTTCTGAGGCTCTAAAAAAATAAGGTGCGGCGCGCTTAGGAAAGTTTTGCGATGCATATATGCTAGCAGTTAAATATTGATGCCAAGCAAAGTGTTCAGGCTGTTTAAGTTGGCCATCGAGCGATTGCAAAATAACGAGCGCTTGGTCGTTTTTATTTTGCTGCTTTTGTGCATAAGCAATGTATAAGCGGTTTTGAATTTTATCTACACTTGGGGTTTGCTCAAGCTCATTACAAATGTTTTCAAGTAACGGCCAGCTTTGCTCCGAAATAGCCGCATCACGCGCACTATAAAGCAATTGAATTTTGTCGGCACCGGTACGATTAAGCGCTAATTTATAAATAGCATCGGCACTGGTTGCTTGATTTTGCAGCGCATTCGCACTGGTGTTAATGCTATCGCTATTTTTAGTTGGTTTTTCGGTTGTGCTACAGGCCGATAACCCTGACAATATAATTAATAGACTAACAAGTTTAAGTCGCACAATGATTTCCCAATACGTTAACGCGATTTGCTTATATTACTGACTGACGCAGGAGACCTCAATGTTAAATGAGGAGAATTCACAGAAAATTGGCACTCTTTACATTGTTGCCACCCCAATTGGCAATTTTGACGACTTAAGCCAGCGTGCCATCGCGACATTATCGCAAGTTGACTTAATCGCTGCTGAAGACACGCGCCACACCGGTAAGCTACTAAGCCACTTTGGTATAAAGGCTAAAACCTTTGCATTACATGACCATAACGAAAAACAAAAAGCGCAGCAGATTATTGATTGGCTAAACGAAGGCAAAAATATCGCGCTAGTCTCAGATGCCGGCACGCCGCTGATAAGCGACCCAGGTTATGCCGTTGTAAACTTGTGCCGCGAGCAAGGCGCGCATGTAACACCCGTGCCCGGTGCGTGTGCTGCTATTACTGCAGTGTGTTGCTCAGGGCTGCCAACAGATCGTTTTCAGTTTATTGGCTTTACACCGGCTAAAAGTAAAGCCCGTAAAGATTTTTTCATAGAAGCTGTAAACTCAAGCATTACCAGCATAATGTACGAAAGCACCCACCGTATTATGGCAAGCCTAGATGATTTAGAAGCGGCCTTAGGTAGTGAGCAACAAGTGGTTTTTGCAAAAGAGCTTACCAAAACCTTTGAAACCTTTTTTAATGGTAGCGTAAGTGAGTTAAAGCAGTTTTTAACTGATGACCCAACCAAGCAACGCGGCGAAATAGTGCTCATGTTGCCAGGTAAACCCAAGCAAGTAGATGATATACCGCCAGAGGCGCGTAAAATGCTGGCGCTACTTGAAAGCGAAATGCCGATGAAAAAAGCCTGTGGTATTGTTGCTGAATACTTTGGAATGAAGAAAAACGCCCTGTATAAAACAATTATTGACGAAAAAGAGTAAATCTTTACTGCGTACTAGGCACAGCTCATGTATACTGCGCGCCGAGTTAGCCAAGATAATCGCTGCCTGTGACGAAAATGATCAGGGGGAGGAAAGTCCGGGCTCCACAGGGCAGAGTGCCAGCTAACGGCTGGGGGGCGTGAGCCCACGACAAGTGCAGCAGAGAGGAGACCGCCAACCCTCGGGTTGGTAAGGGTGAAAGGGTGCGGTAAGAGCGCACCGGGCCACTGGTAACAGTTGGTTGCAAGGTAAACTCCACTCGGAGCAAGACCAAATAGGGTTCCTTATGGCGTGGCCCACGTTGGAACCGGGTAGGTTGCTTGAGCCATAGAGCGATTTATGGCCTAGACGAATGATTATCACTTTCTTCGGAAAGGACAGAACCCGGCTTATAGGCTGACTCAAACTCAAGCGTAAGCATCTGATTTATTAGGTGCTTACGCTTGAACCACTAAGCTCATGGCACAAAATTTCTAAAGTGTGCCAAATAGTGTGCCAAATAAACTCAATACGTTACTTACACATAGGTAACTTAATGAGACATATCAAACTCCCCGAACACCTTATACTACGAAAAGAACGTTACTATTTTCGTTATGTTTTCCCTCGTAAATTTATCGGCTCCGATATACGTATTTCACTTAAAACCAAACACCTTCATCATGCTTTAAACTTTCTTGAATTAATCAAACCCGAATTAGATAAACTAAAAATACTTGCGAGTGATCGGCACAATATAGATACTGAAACTTTAATCACTCAAGTAAAACGTATCTTAATTCATATGAAGCAGAAACTTACCCATGAGCTAAGCAAAAAAATAATAGCAAAAGAAGAACAACGTTATGCTTCAACGGCACATTCTATAAATGGCATTAAAGCAAAGCCGCTAAATAATCACTCACCTACACACTTAAGAACCGCAGCAAATATTATGCTTTCTATTGCAGATGGTGAAACGGGTGAATTATTGGTTGAAGCTTTAAAAAATAATGATTATGAAGTGCTCAATATTTATGTTTTGGTCAGCAAGTACATGGCACTTAAAAATAGTGGTTTAAGTAATGCCGATATTGTAGCTAACAAACAAATTGAAAAAAGTGTTCGTCAGCTTGCACGTCAATTAGATACGTTTTTACTCGCTGGTATGTTTAATAGTTCTGAAGTTGAAACAGATGAAGACTTGTTTGATGACTGCGATGAAGACGATAACTTTTATGCCGATAATATTGATGCAATTGATACGCTTAACAAATACGAGGTAGAGTTCGAGCTTGGCACATTAGAGTATTCAGCATTTAAAAGTATGCTAGAAACCTCAAGAAATTTACAGGCTAAATACTTGGCCTCCTGCTTAACTAAAGATTCAGAGCAAAAACATTTATTAGATTCAATGTTTAATAAAAGCTTACACACCATAGCTGAAAGTAAGCCAAGAGAAGAAAAACAACAAACTCAAGGCCCATTGTTTTCAGAAGTATATGCCGAGTTTTTAGATTTTAAAGTAAATGCAGGTTTAAGCGATAGGCTTGTAAAAGAATACGCTCGCCACTACGAAGCATGGTGTTTACTGAGTGAAGATAAACCAATTGAAAGTTATAAAGCGAGTGATATAGGTCGTTTTATTGACCGTTGTTATCAACTACCTAAAAAGAATCGCGCACCATACAGCAAAATGAGCCTGCAAGAGTGCCTAGACTTTGGTGTGCCAGAAGATGACTTAGTGACACCTAAAACAGTTCAAGGCTATTACAAGTGGTTACAGGGGGTTTTCTCGTATGCTAAAAGAGATACTGTTGAATACATTCAGCATTCACCATGTACTATAAAACGAGACTTTAAGCAGCGTATACGTGGTGTTTTTAATAATGAAGAACTTAAAAAGTTTGAAGCATTCGCAATGCAAACAAAGCATGCGTGGCAAAAGTGGTCACTATTATTAGCCATGTACACAGGCGCAAGGCGAACAGAGATATATCAGTTAAGAAAAACAGATATTCGTGTTGAAGATGGTATTAATTACATTTTAGTAACCGATGAGCATGAATCACAACGCCTTAAAACAAGTAACGCTAAACGTAAAATTCCTATCCATAAACGCTTAATCGAGCTTGGCTTTTTAGAGTATGTAGAGCAATCGCAAGAACGTATTTTATATGAAATAACTTCAGCTGAGAGTATCACTAGTTGGTTTGGTCGTTTAGTTGTGGAGCTTGAAATACCTAGCGTTAATGAGCTAGACGAACTTCGCAGCTACCACAGCTTTAGACATACGTTCATAAGTAATATACGCAATAACCACTCGTTTGATCTTTCACTGATTCAGCAAATAGTTGGTCACGAAATTTCTAAAGGTGGAATTACAGATAAATATACACATGGTGGAGCTAGTATATATCGACTTAACGAAGTAGTTAATTCTTATCACATTACCAAATAGACATTGTATAATTTTTACTTGAGTAGTCTGCCTGAGTGACCCAAATTAGTTTTCGATGACTTTTGTTTTTAAAATGTTAATATCAAAGTTGGGTTGTTTCCGATTATTACAAGGACTTTTATGGCAAAGCCTATTCAACTTCAAAGTGGAATTAGTTTTCAAACTCAATCTCAAGCAATTGAGTACTTTAAAAAAATACTGAAGACCGAAACAGTTATTTCTAGGTCTCACCCTGAATTCGCTAATGTACTTGCACTTTACCTACGCCATCACGAATTTACATGGAAGTCGGGCTCTGAAGATAACATAAACATGTTTTGTATAAAGAATACTGGACAGTTTAATACTAAATGCTTTCACGCAATTCACTTTGATGATTCAACAGATGCTGATTGGAGCTATAAATCAGCTATAACGGCTAAAGAAAAAACTAACTTTCAATGTTTTACTGATGCGGCGAGAAGCCTATTAGAATCTAGTGAGTATAAATTTAGAGATAAAGATTTCACTTACAAATGTGAAAAGTTCATTGAAGGCTGTGATTATAAGGTTGATAACTTCCCTTCTAGCTGGATATCTAAACCCGATAAACTTCAATATCGATCAAGTCTTACTAAAACAATTTCTGGTAAATTCATTGATTGGTATGAAAAATATGAAAATTAATCATTACGCATCAGTTGATAAAAAGACCTTTGATTCATGTATAGGTTCTATTGAGCACGAATATGATATTAATAAACTCAATGCCAAAGTTAGACTTCATTACCTAAAATTAAATGGGAATGGCGAACCAATGGTTAAGGCTCTAGCCAATCTGTTATACGAATACATTATTGACTATTGCATATCTTCTGCGAACCGTCCTGACGTTTTAACAGCCAGAGATTCAACTAGATTAACTAAAGAAGCACGAAAGCTCTTTAGGCACCCTGAAGTTGCAGAGAACAACCCTGATAGAACGGGAGAGGCTGGCGAATTACTACTTTTTTTTCTTGTTGAAGCTGTGTTAGGTGCCCCTCAAATAGTGTCAAAAATGGAATTAAAAACAAACCATCGAGATGAGGTAAAAGGATCCGATGGGATACATGCAAGATACAGTGAGCAAGACGATATTGTCGACTTTTTCTTTGGAGAAGCAAAGCTCTATATTGACCCTATCTCTGCCATCACAGCAGCTTTGAAAAGCATTGATGACTTTCACAGCGTTGATATGCTAGAGCATGAATTTACGATGGTTACAAAGCATTTTAAGTACTCAAATGATGAAACTAAAAAATCCATTTCATCTTTGATCATAAGTGGAGAGGCTGGTCCGAATGTGAGGCTTAACCATGCATGCCTTATTGGTTATAATTTTAAAGACTTTGCTTCTTTAGATGGGTCAACGCCAAAGGAAATGACAGCAGATTTTATAAGCAAATTTTTAAGTGATTCTGAACGATTGACAAAATCATTATTTTCTAAAGTTGATAATATGAAGTGTAAACAGCTTTCATTCGAAGTGTTTTTTTTACCTTTTCCTTCAGTAGATGAATTTAGGAATGCCTTTAATAAAGCCTTGGACTAATAGGGACCTTATGAATAGCAAAAAGGATATGCCTCGGTTGTTAAGGGAGTTAACCAAGGCAAGTGTTATAAAACAGTTACCCAAGAGTTTTGTACAAACAGATTCTGTAGAAATAACCGACAAGCAAGTATCTGCACTAGTAAGTTACTCTTCAATTTTATCCCTTGGGGTAGGTGAAGACATTAATAAGTCTTATGAGATTATAACGCGTTTGTTAGAGCATAATAGTGAAAACACGTTGGTTAAATCTGCTGCAGAAGTAATTTTGTCTAGAATTGGTAACTTCCCTGGTAAAAAGTTGCTCGAAGAAAGGCATGGTTTGGGTAACAGTATATCAGCGCCACTTCGCTTAGAAATAATAGCAAGGGAAAGTGAAAATACAATTTATTGTGATGACCAAGAAATCCAGTTAACTGACTTTCAGTTACAGCTGTTTAACTCTTTAAAAGTGGAGCGAAACCTAAGTATTTCAGCACCAACATCAGCTGGTAAGTCTTTTGTTTTGAACTTGTCATTGTCAGAGCAAATTAGGGACGGTAATGGGGAGAGCATTGTTTATGTAGTTCCTACTCGAGCACTAATTTCAGAGGTTTCAGGAAGGGTTCGAAGCGCAATAAAAAATATTGGTTCAGATAAAGCTATAATTCGTACTGCTCCTTTTCCTATTAATCGTGAAAAAGTAAAATCTAATGTTGTTTATATTTTTACTCAAGAGAGATTATTTAGTTTCTTGAGCTCTAAAGATATATTGCCACATATTGATACTCTTATCATAGATGAGGCCCATGAAATTCAAAAAGGTAAGCGCGGGATTATATTACAGGCTGCTGTAGACCTTGCACTAAATAAATTTAAAAATGTGAAGTTACTTTTCGCTAGTCCGCTAATAAATAATCCAGAGTACTTTTTATCTCTATTTAATCGTACAGATAATGGGAAGTTTTTTACTGAGGTAGTTTCACCCGTTGCTCAAAATATACTTCTAGTTAATCAAGTTCCAAAAAAAACAAAGCGCTTATCTGTAACGCTTGTCGGTGAGCGAGAAAATATTCAGATTGGAGAGTTTGATATTCCTTTTGTATTAAGGAAAAGTATTGCGGATCAGATTGCTAATTTTGCTCTGTCACTATCTGGCGGAGATAGTGCTGTTATTTCGTTTTCAAACACTCCTATAAGCGCAGAAAATAGAGCTATTGCGGCGTCTAAAATAGCACCAAAAATTGATATCTCACCTGAGTTAGAAGTGTTTATTAATTTTGTTTCTAGTGAAATACATCCTGAGTATTCTTTACTTTATTGTTTAAAGAAAGGGATAGCTTTTCATTACGGAAATATGCCATCACTTTTAAGAAGTGGTGTAGAGGAATTATATAAGCAAGGAAGTATCACCACTATTTTTTGTACTAGTACGCTTCTTCAAGGTGTTAATTTACCAGCTAAACATATTGTGATAGAAAACCCGAAGTCAGGGGAAAATCCTATGTCTCGTTCTGATTTTTTAAATTTAGCAGGACGATCTGGTAGGTTATTACATGAATTTCATGGAAATGTTTGGTGTATCCGCCCTCAAGATTGGGATAGTGAATGTTACAAAGGTGATAAGTTGCAAACTATTTCATCAGCGATAAATAACTTGATGATTGATGGTGGAACTGAGATTCAAAGGGTACTATCGGGTAATTATACTGATCATCTCGATGATAAAAGTTCTGACGAAGCGAATATTGCCGTAGGGAAGCTTTATAATGATTATTTAGATGCCAAAGATTCTTTATTTCTTGAACAATATCGATCAGAGAATAATTCAGATTCAATAGATTTAACTAAACACTTAATTGAGTCTATTCAAGTTACGCTTCCACCTGAAATAGTCAAAAATCATCAAAGTATTCGACCTGATTATCTCGAAAGGCTTTATTTATACCTATCTTCACAAAATATTTTAGAAAATTTCTACCCAATTTATCCTTATACACAAGGCGCGAAAGCTAGAGTTGAAGAGATTATAAAAGTGTTAATGCATTGCTTTGACTGGGATATTCATGAGAGTTATGTACCTTGGCTTAGCTTTCTTTCATATCAATGGGTTTGGGGCAAGCCTATTGGTCAAATATTAAGTGGGCGAATTACTTATTTAGAAGAGAAAAAAGGGAAGAGAGATGTAAACCCCTCGACAGAGATTCGTAATTGTTTAAAGTCATTAGAAACTGATGTCAGGTTTAAGATGGTAAAGTACTTTTCTGCTTACATTGAAATTATTAGGTATGTAGCAGAAGAAAGAAAGTTATCGACAAATGAAGAAATTGAGGCTTACCATATATATTTAGAATTTGGTTCATGTAAAAAAAGCATTTTGAATCTTATGTCTATAGGTTTATCACGTTTTACAGCTTTGCACTTAGATCGTGTTTTCAAATTTAATGAGCATGATGAGCCTGAAAACTATATTAACCAGATAAAAAAAGTAGATATATCTTCTTTAAATATCCCAAAGCTATGTGCAAATGAGCTTATCAAATTTATTTAAGAAACTTAGTTGTTGTATATTAGCTGAACTTGTTCTTAATGAGCGTGAGAAGAAGATTTTGAATACGGCAATGGAAGTAATAAGTTCTTGTATTTTAAGGGGTTTTTCTACTCTACATAACTAGTCAAAATAAAATAGAGGTAATCATCATTTGATTTGACTCCCCTCGCTCAAAGATATAAGAAAGCTTTAACAACACCGGTCAGTCGAGTACATAAACTCGTCGCGGCTGGTTCCATTTTTAGTAAAAGGATGTACGGTGAAAGACGATAGCCAGATAAAAATAGAGAAAGATTTACCTGCAAATATTGAGCAGCTGAATGTGAGAATGAAACATATTGAACAGATAGCTCAAACAGTAGAAATGATTGCTGAAAAAGGTTTTACGGCCGCAGAAAAATACATCGATAATAAAGCCGAACAAGAGCAGTTGGATGCAGAGTTAAGTGATAAACAACATAGAAGATCAGTCTTTGTTTTATTTGGTGTTGTATTACTGGTTTTTGTTTTAGTGATGACCGCAATGCTATTGAAACAATTTGATTTAGTTAAAATTATTTTAGCTTCAACCCTTGCTGTTGGTGGTGGTGCAGGTATTACCAACCTTTTTAAAAAGAAAACTTAGAATAGTATAAGTTAATTATCACAAGTGCTATATCACCATTTTTAGCATTTATGCACTTATTATAAGTCACCGTAACCAACTAACGTTAATACATATTAACGTTAGTTGGTAATGATAAATCAAAGCTTTCTATGGACCACACACTTAAGTTTAATCTATAAAAGTACACAAATATTGTGCCAAAGCCTTTACATTCACTAAAATCTATAACATATTGATTTATATATCTTATATTTAAGTCTCCCTGTTAACTCCTAAAGCTAACTCACTCATTCATCAAAAAAGCCCGCAGTTAACGCTGCGGGCTTTTTTGTGCCTAAAATTTGATGAAGTACTTTGTTGTTTTTTAAGGCTCAGGCTGTCCTTTTTTAAGTCGCTTACTCAGTGCTGGCTGTGAAATCCCGAGTAGTTGCGCTGCCATTGATTGATTTGAGTTGCTACGTTTCATCGCTTCTGCCACCAGTAATTCTGCAGCTTGTTTTAAAGTGGGTAGCGTTGATGTTGACTCAAATAACGGCTTGGCAAGCTGGGCTTGCATATCTAATTTGGGCACGGCGCTGCGTACGCTTTCAAACGCTTTCATAGACAGTGCGCCACTTTGGTGGGTGCTCATTGCATCAAAGGCCATGGCGCGCAGCTCTCTTATATTGCCCGGGAAAGCGTAGTTTTCGAGTAAAATTAATAATTCTTTTGGAATACTTGCCACCGGTTTATTAAATTCTTGTGCGGCAAGCGTTAAAAAGTGCTCGAGTAATAAGGCTATATCTTGCTTGCGCTCTCTAAGCGGCGGAATATTTACATGGTGAATTTTTAAACGGTAGTATAGGTCGTTTCTAAATTCGCCATTTTCTTTTTTAGTGAGTAAGTTTTGGTGGGTGGCTGCAATAATGCGCGCGTTGATGCGCTTTGGGGTATCGCTGCCTACAGGGTAATATTCGCCTTCTTGAAAAAGCCTTAATAACTTTACTTGCGAGGCCAGGTTTAAATCGCCAATTTCATCAAGAAATAGTATCCCGCCTGATGCGCGTTCTATCATGCCTTTGCGGGCTTGCTCAGCACCTGTAAAAGCGCCTTTTTTATGGCCAAATAAGGTATCCGAAAATAAGTTATCGTCAAGGCCGGCTACGTTTACACACACAAGTTCGCCACTGCAGCTACTGGTTTCGTGAATGGCTCTGGCTATAAGCTCCTTTCCTACGCCGCTTTCTCCGGTAATAAGAATAGGTTGTTGGCTATTTGATATAGACTCAATGTAATTAAACACCGAATGCATTTGATGATCCACACTAATAATTTTAGAAAACGCAGGGTGCAGGCTTGTTTGGTTTTCTAGCAGATAGCCGCGCATGGCTTGGTTTTCTAGGTTTAGCTCTTGAAAACGCACCACCTGCATTATGCTATTACTTAGGCGTTCGGGATCTTCTGTTTTTACATGATAACCATAAGCACCTAACTTTATGCATTTTACAGCGGCTTCTACTTGGTTAATGCCGCTGATGATCACCACCGAAATGTGCGGAAAAAGCTCTGTAATTTGCGCTATAAGCTCATCGCCGCTGATATGTGGCATGTTTAAATCAAGCAATACAACGCGAACATTCCCTTGGTTTAGTTTGGCAATTACATCGCGGCTATCATTACATTGTACAATGTTGTTAATGCCGCAGTAGCGCTCTATTGCAAACGATATGCTTCGTAAAAAGCTGTTGTCGTCATCACAAATGAGGACCTCAAAACTAGGATATAAATTAGTATTCATAGTTCTCTCTCGTGTTGTAATAAGGGTAGTGATAGCTTTACTTTTGTGCCTTTACCGAGGGTTGATTTAAAGGTGAGTTGGCCTTGGTGATCTGCCACGATCCCCGCTGATACAGAAAGCCCTAAGCCGGTGCCGCCAGATTGTCGTTTGGTGGTATAAAAGGGGTCGGTGAGCTTAATTAAGTGCTGTTGATCAATGCCTACGCCTTGATCTTCAATGCTCAGCACAACCTGATTGTGTTTAGTATGGAAATAGCTGGTGATAATAATTTTTTGCGATTTGTCTTCAAGCGCTTGGCAGGCATTTAAAATTAAATTAACGATTACTTGCTCGATGCGGCTGCCGCTGCCTTTAAACGCAGGCAGTGAGTTGGCTAAGTTAACCTCTAAGTGGTTTGTAGAGTTTTTAATTTGATTTGTGACTAAGCGAATAGAGCGGTTTGTTAGTAGGTTTAAATCTAGCTGCTCAGTTTTCTCATGCGATGCTTCACCTTTTACGGCAAAGCTTTTTAAATCCTCTACTATGCCTTTTACCTTGTTACTGGCAATGTGCATATCGTCTAAAATTTCTGGCAGCATATGTTTAAAGCGCTGATAGCTTACACCGGCAACAAGAAAGTCGCCTTGGCGTGCTTGATGCTCATCAAGTATGTCTGTTGCATCTTCAAAGGCTTCTTTTATAAACGGAAAATTTAACGTTAAAATGCTACATGGGTTATTTATTTCGTGAGCTACTCCCGAAACCAGTACCCCCAGTGAGGCCATTTTATCTGCATGAAGTAGCTGTAACTGCTGGGCTTGTAGCTCTTTGGTGCGGCTTTCTACTTTTTTGCGCAGGGCTTTGTTCCAAATTATCACCACGGTGCTAATTAGTAGCAGCACCACTACACATATACCCGCTATTACGCCAGCTTTTGACCAAGGTGATACGTTTAACGGGCCAAACCATTTGTCGTAAATTTCTTGCTGGCGACCGGTGTTTTTTAAAATAGCTAAGCCTTGAGTAAATTGCGATAACAGCGCTTCATCTGCGGTTTTAGTGGCATAGCCATAAAGCCGGTTTCTTTCTAGGCTAGAAATAGCAGTGATGTTTGATAGCCCCAATTTTTTACTTAAATATAAACCGGGTAAGTTTGAAACCACTGCAAAGTCATAGCGGCCAGAGGCAAGCAAACGCAGGGCATCGGCATGGGTTTCAACCGGTATAAGGGTAATGTTTAAGCCTGAGTGGTTAAGCATATCAAATGCTGAGCCATTGCTTTGTACAATAACGCGGTAGTTTTCAAGCTCGCTGTAGTGCGTTATTTTAGGGCTATTGTCGCGCGCAAATATAGAGTGGTTAACAAACGTGTGCGGGCTAAAGTTATACAGATCGGTGCGCTCGGGTGTGGCGGCCATGCCTTGTAAAATATCCACATTTCCACGGTCAAACTCGGCTCTTATTTCGGCCCAGGGCATTAGCTTTATTTTTATATTAAGCCCCATTACAGCGGCTATTTCTTGACTAAGTTCTACGTTGTAACCTGTAAGTTCGCCATCTTCGTTAATAAACTCATAAGGGGGGTAGTTAAAATCTCCGCCCACTATAATTTGTTTAGGCTGCGATAAATTAGCTTGTGCAATGCAGTTTAGGCTATTAATACCCAGTAGGCTTAGTAGCGCTATTTTTAATGCATAAAACCAAGCGTTTTGTTTAATAAACAAGTGAGTAAACCTCTGCATTTTTTAGTTGTGGTAGTGCGTTAGTAAATTGTCTAAACAGTACAAATAAAATGGCGTTTATGTTCCTTTTACAGCCGCAAAAAGGTTGTTTTTAGTTGGCAGCAGGGGACTATAGTCTGTATTTTAATTTTATATAAATTAGGTACTAACGAATTTATCATGGTTTTAAGTCTTATCTATTTATACTTTAAACTAAATAAGAATAAATTAATTGTTAATTAAGGTTTTTTGTAAGGCAGTTATGTCTTTTTAAGGCTGTTTAATAAAATAAAAGCGATTTAATATCGGCTATTAAATCGCTTTTATTGGTTGGGCCTATTTAGAGGATGTTGACCTGTGTAGATTAACGTTTTTCAAGCTAGGGCAGTTTAAGCAAGGCACTGG
>Ga0209348_1001210_pt1 | contig 12671 bp, 22 predicted proteins | sample ETNvirenome_2_30_FD_184065 | JGI IMG/M metagenome (GOLD analysis project Ga0209348, IMG submission 184065) | Marine viral communities from the Pacific Ocean - ETNP_2_30 (SPAdes) (version 2) | ecosystem: Environmental > Aquatic > Marine > Oceanic | place: Pacific Ocean | collected 2013-06-22 | reverse complement strand
ATAACTTCAAAATCATCTGTTATTCTTTTTTCTTTTTTTAGTTTTCTTCTAAGGGAATATTTATAGTTTCTACCCTTATATTCTTTTAATTTTTTTTTCCACATATGCTTGACTTTTGCACGGTAGTATGTTATATTATATTATGCTTCTTCTTTCGCTTGATCATATTCTGGTGTTGTTGGCTCTTCTACTGTTTTTTGTAGTTCGCCCTCAAATTTATCAAAGTAAAGTTTTAAATTGGTTATCAGATAGTCAAGAAAGATTTTCTTGTCTTTTGGATTTGCTAGTGAATCATGCGCGTCCAGAACATATTGAGAAATTTTTCGATACGAAGTATATGCATGGTTTCTACCAGTTTCATCCATACCTTCAAGACCAGAACCAAATTCCTCCTCCGGACTAGGTTCGTCATCATCTTCAACTGGTATTTTTTTATCATCACCAGCTTCATCATCATTTGTGATATCTACTTGTATTTCTGCCTCTTCCAGCGCAGAAAGCTCGCTATCAATCTCATCATCTACCTTTTCTTCATCGCCTGTTGGCTCAGACAGTAACGCTGTGCTTCCTGCTTCGTCTCCTTGAAGATATTGTGCATTAACAGCCTCTGGTTTTAAAGCATCTACTATAGCTTTAAGTATGTGTGCTCTAAACGACTTTCTTTGATTTTCATCTGTGGTCAATTTTTTATAATCAGTTCTGAGTGTAGGAATTGATTTTTTTAAGACATCTTCTAAAGTATTAATTCCGGTATTGCGATGAGGGTGGGTATCGGATAAATCACCTTCAACAAGAAGTTTCTTTATTAAAGACCTTAATTGGTTTTCATAATTTAACTTTTTTTTCAACTTGTTTCTAATAATTTTTCTTATGTAACCTTCGGCAATTAATTCATCTCTATAGGTCATATTTTTTTTCCTTTTTTTCTGACTAGGTGCTGCACCCGCTGTATAGGCGCCACCAGATGCCGTGCTTATTTCAGTTAGTTCTTCAATAGAAGTAATTTCAACAATCTTGTCTGAACTCATTACTTGTTACCTTTAATAATAAGGGTTCTAATTTTTTTCATAACTTCGTTGACTAGTTTATTTTTATTAATAGATTCATTTTTTGCTTGCTTTGCGGCCTGTTTCATTGGCTCATTTTTGTCACCATCACCATCTAGATCTAAGAAATCTGGTTTTGGAAGTTTTTTCTTCTCTTTATCTTCTCCCTCTGGTTTTTCTTCTTTTTCTTCATCACCTTTCTTTTTTGCTTTTTCTTCATCACCATTCTTTTTTGCATTTTCTTTTTCCATATGTTTTTTCAAACCGTCTGGGATTTCGCCTTTTTCAAGTTCTTCACGCTTTTCATTAGCGGCCTCGTTTAATTTGCTGAGGTCCATTTTAAAACCCCACTTATCATTAAGCAAAGAGCCTAATTCTTTGTTTTTCCATTCTTTTAAAGACATTTTTCTATTTCTCCTTTCGCTATAAATAGTATTTTCTTTCTCTTTTATACTGTCTTCCCAATCTCTGAACAACATTGGATCGTTAGCCTCAATTTCGGCTTTACGTAGCTTTGGGTTTTTTTGTGCATACCCTTTTCCACTATAACCATGCAGATCAAGGTCACCCCTCATATGCTGGTCATGGTGGACTAATTCATGGGAGATTGATCTTAGGATATCCTTTGGGTGCCTACCTGTTGCAAAGACGTGTATTTCCATCGTATTGGGGTCGTAATGACCTGTTTTTGCTAAGGTATCTTTTGCATTGTGTTTATCGTGATTCAAAAATATACTAGGTGGCTTTTTAAATCCTAATCTTTGTTGCGCAAAATCACAGAGACTGTGTATTTCTTTTTCATAATGAATAGGAGACCCTGTTTTGTTATTAATTTTGAATTTCATATTATATTTTCATCTCCTTTTTGCAATCAACATTATAGTGAATAAACTCAACGATATTCCCATCAGGGTCTTTTACATAACAACCAGTTGTTCCATCTCTGTGGTGGACCATCTCGCCTTTATCAGATGGTAAATCTGCATATTTTTCTACTATAATTCCTATATGGTTGTATTTATAATATTTTTTATCAATAAGGGCAATTGTAACGTTACCCATTTTCATTCTTTTATATTTATAGTCTTCAAAAACTAATTCTGCCCCGCAGATTTTTTCATACCATTTCTGCGAAACATCTAAATTTTCTACTAAAACTGCTATATGATCCACTTTTTTCATACTCTAATTAGTCTCCTGTAATCTTAACTGGAATGGATTAAGTGAAATTATTTCACCACTATCTGAACATGCAACTTTTATTATAGTAACGGGTCTACCACCATTAATTTTTGTAACTTTTTCAATTACCGTTCCATAATAAATATCTTCATCCATCGAATTATTTACAACTTTCCATTCAGACCACGACACAAGAGATCCAATCTTAAATCTTGTAGCCATAAAACTACCAAATGGCCGGTCACTCTTCATTTTCGACATTCTCAATCCAACAACAGATCCCTTTTTTTAAATAATTAAACATTAATTGCACTGCAAAACTTTTATTATAGGGACCAAGAGTCTGCCAACACTCCGATGAAGATTTTTTGCGATACAACCGGACGTAATATTTATCTATAGGGGTCGACATTAGTCATATTTATCTCTCAAATTAAGATATATTAGAGATAAAATTACAATCACTGGTATATCGAACCCAAAAATAACATATAAAAACATCATACTCATAAAAAATAAGCATGCAAAAATAAAATTTTCCATTAATTTAGCCCAATCCATTGTACTTCATCCTCTGGTACCATTATTAGTATGCCTAAACCAAACGTGTGTGGCGTAAAAAGACAATACCTACCCTTCTCATCCTTCTTTACACTACCAACCCAGTAAAAATCTGAACCTTTGTCAACCCAAATAAAACACTTATCAGACAAAGACCAGTAAAAACCCTTTCCTTTTCCTTTGATTTTTACCGTATATAGCCCTTCTCCCTTCTTGTTTTTTATAAAACTAGCCATTCTAGCAGCTAATTTGATGTAACTGGTAAGAAATTCTGCGTCTTCTTCTTCATACGACACCATAATCACCCCCTAAATGTAAATAGGGGTGAAAAAACCTATTCCCCGCCGCCACCATCACCCCCATCACCGTATCCACCACCGTAAAACCAGTCTCCTACAGCCCAATGATAGTGCTTTTTAGACCTATTTTGGCCCCTTTTTCGACGTTTTTTGCGTCTTTTTTTACGCTTTTCGTCCACTTTTTGAACGATTTTTACCTTAATTTTACGCATTTTACTCTCTTTTTCCTCTTCTAAGACTGCAAAATCGGGTGGTGCGGCCTTTCCTTTAGTCATTTTTGGCCTTGTATGCCCTTTCCCGCCTCCAAATTTCCGATTTTTTCCCATTCCAACCAACCTTTTCTTCATTTTTGACCAGTTTTTTTTTTGAGACAACATATATCGGCCCTCTTCTGTTAAAATTCCGTGATCTTTTGCAAATTTTATCGCTTTTTGCATTACTTTTGTACCATTTTCGACATATTTAGACATTTTATCCATTTCAATCCACTTATATTCACTGTTTTCTTGAAAATCTTGCATGTTTAGGTTAACTTCAGGCTGAGAATCCTCTATTTTTGATAGGTACATGGTGATTTTACTCTCTATACCCTTATGATTAAAGCCAGAATGGCCTATTTTCTTTGAAAATGGTAGCAAAAGACCAGTTTCTTCTAGAACTTCACGCTCTAAACCATCCTCATAGCCAGATTCACCCCTATTAACCTCTATATCTTTCAAGTGACCACCCGGAATGTCCCATTTTTTGCCCTCATCAGTGCGTCTCAGCAACAAAACCCTGTCTTCAGAGTCAAATAGGACCACTTTACCAACAAATTTCGTATCTTTGTAAAAACTATAGGGGTTAATTACCTTAATTCCTCCAAAATTGTCTAAATGTTCTTGTAAATTATCATCATAGTGGAGTGTAGAGCCCAATTCTTCGAGTTTTTGTTTTTTTGGGCTATCATTAGTGTAATGAACTCGATTTGGCCAAAAATAATCTTTTAATTTAAGTTTTTCGAGGTGCTTTTCAACTGTATCCTCTGGAAAATATTTTTCTTTGGCTCTTGTACGAGCAGTTACAATGTGAACATCATTACCATCATTAATATTAGTGTTAATTAGGTCTATTATTCTTTGATTATAGCCTTCAAATACTAAATTTGCTTGGTCACCATCAATTTTCATTTGGGACATGGCGATTGTGTTATCAAAATCAAAGGTAATAACAGTCATTATTTATTATCTCCATAAATTCCTACATTTTTAGGATTATATTCAGTGGTAAAAAGTCTATTTGCTTGCTTTATAATGTCATTTAATATATTGTTTTTAGCATCTTCATCAAAATTACTGGCTATGTTAGTCAAATAATCATCAAAATTGTTTATTTGGGTCATAACTGTGCTTTCAATTTTTGAAATTCTTTCTGGTGGAATTTGTAAACTATGGTCAGTAGCTGGTTTTCCATCCGAAACTGTTGTGCAATCATCATTTGGGTCTGGTGTGGAGTTATTATAATCTAAAGTGTCGCTACCACCAATTATTTCTCCATCTTCGTTATATTCTTCACTACCGGGGTCAGTTTTTCTTTTTACGTAACCCAAAGAATTTTCTAGTTTTTTCCATATATTTGCTGCTGGAATAGTTGTGCTAGCCAAATGGTCAGATGTTATACCCCCGTCGTAGTTTTTTAATACAAAAAGTGCCGCAACTTCATACAAATAGGTTCCAATTCCTTTACCAACCGCACTAGGATGCACAGCAACTACCCCAACTTCATGTGTTTTGGGTATGCAAGGCTTATCAGTTACACTTGTTTCAATCATACCTATGACCATGGGTGTTTCTGGGGCTTGTACTGATGATAAATCAACAAGAGTAATGTTTATGCCGTTAAATTCTTGATAAGCATTCAGACCTAGTGTTTCTATTTTAAGGTTTTCATTCAATGATTCATTAATAAACCTACGCCAGTTTTCCATTATTAAATTCATTATTTTTTCTCCAACATAAATAGTCAGATTTATTAGTAATAGTAAGCTATTTCAACCAAACTTCCCTCATTCGGTTTTGTATCAAAGTAAATTCTATTTTCTGCTGGTTCATAATACCAGTTATAATCAGGCACACCGTCAATAAAAACATAAATTCTGTTGTTGTATAGTGGAACTCGTGTTAGGTCCCAATATTCATATTGTTGGATTTGGTTTCCGGCATCTGCAACGCCTTGAGACCAATCCTCCGCACAAATATCTATTTTTTGGCCCATAAAGGCATCTGATGCGTCTAAATACCTCTTTCCAACATTCGATGCAGACGCTGGGTTGCAATAAGTATCAGGCAAATCAAATTGTACAATTGATGATATAAAAATATGTTCACGTTCTTGTGATATCCAGTTTACAAAGTCATTAACATTTGGGAAGTTTGAATTGCTTTGTTCTTCTTCATCAGATACAAAAACAATTAATAATGCGGCATCCTCCCTCATCCATGTATGTGAATAGCTATTTCCAATATACCCACGCACAGCATCAAACCCTTTTTCGTGCATCCCTGTAACAGTGGCCGCTAGTTGAGCCTCGGCATCTGAAACTGTATCGCCCGGTATAAGTGGAAACAATTGAGTTTGTGATGCCCTGCTAGGATCGGTTGAAATTATTGCCAATCTCCATCCCGATAATGGTAAAACATTAAGCATCTCTCCAATCCCGTCAACCACTCTCGGGCGATCATTGTTCATAGAACCAGAAGGGTCGATCACCCATAAGATGTCAACCCCTTCAAAATTACCCGGCTGTGTAAAATTATCAACCCATATATCTGCTGCGTCTTGCCCAGTATCCTCTATAATTATTGTATCTCCCTCAATATAAACATCCTGTTGAGATACCCAAGTTTCAACCTCTTCGTAGGTTATTTTTTCAACCTCATAGGTAAGCATGTGATCCGAAATACATGCGAACAAAAACAAAAACCAGACAAACATATCATAATTCCCCCACTTTAGTAACTATGTACAAATTTTTATAATTTGTTATTTATCTGAAAAAAGCTGCAAACATGACCGGGGAATTGTATATTCATAGTCATCCTCAGGGAAATATACAAGAAATGCATCAATGTGTCCATCTTTAAATTTACCGTCAAAATCATTAGTTCTAATCACAGTAAATTTAATAATCGTACCAACACCTTTGACCGACAATATTCGTTTAACTTTTGGCTTTAGTTCAACCAAATCGCCTATTTTAAGATTTTCTTTTCGTTTATTCATAACAACTCTATCAAGGTATTCGTTTAACAATGTAATGTCTTGATTTGTAGTAAATAGATAAACAATAGAAGAATATTTGCCTACGTGAATTATAACTCCGCCATCACCACGATATCCTAGCATTGAATTAAGCCAAGAATTATTCCCTACTACTATGTCTCCGACTTGAAATGTATTCATCAATTTCAGTGCAATAAACTAATCTCTTCAAATCCTCTTGTGGAAAGTGTACCACATAAGCATGCAAGATGTCTCCAAAGTTTATTGATTTCCTTTTTTCGATAATTATGCCATAACCATAATTTATATACCGATGCGTAACTAGGTCGCCGATCTTATAATTAAATTTTCGCTTCATACTAATAATTATACTTGACAAAAATATTTTAATATGCTATAATATATTGGAGGTGCAATATGGACGAAGAAAGAATAAAAAAAATAAAACAAACACTATATTCAGCAATTACTAGCCCTTTAGAAACAGCCGTTGAAATATCATTTTACATTGTTTCACTAGCTGTTGGTATTTGGATTCTTGGCTTTTCACTATCATTCTTAATAAAAATAATGAAGCCAATGATTTTACTAACCTGAGGGGGCGCAATGGTTTCGACAGGGTAGTACAGGGATTTAAAGTGCAAGCAAAATTGCAAATAACTGCAAACAATAATAATCATTACGAAGTAGCTTTAGCTGCTTAGTCGGGTGGTCTCCTCGAACCATCTAACCAAGAGAGGATATGTGGTTGGCCCCACTGAAAGCAACAAGGCCAAGTGTTTATTGATAGTTTCTCAACAAAAAAACTATATGATTTTGTTTATTTGTAAGTAAATAAACTAAGCTTGTGAATGACTTTATTTAACTGCTGCTTTGGACGAGGGTTCGATTCCCTCCGCCTCCACTATATTGCAATCATTACAGACAACGATGCAATAAATCCAATCAAAAAGATTGCCGCAATCCAGTATTCATCAGAAATAGGATAATTTGCGTATCTAATCTGATGTTCAACTAACAATGCCGTAAAGAGCCCCATTAGAACTCCAAATAAAATTATAACCCCCATATTATGTCCCTCAAAAATAAATAGTTTTTATTCTTGACAAAACATGTTAAATGTGTTATAATATATACATGAAGTTATTTTTGTATTTGATACTATTAACAGTAGCATGTTCATCAGACGTTTCTGTAATAAAGCGGATATCAGAAGATACTACGGAATCTGGTGTGGAGCCATCTGCTCCTTCTGCCGAGCCCGGTACACCTCCGCCGCCTGAAATAGAAGGTACTGGTGGATACGTACATTATTATTTAAGACAACTAGCTTGTCCTGCGTGTGTAGGTGAAAGTCAAGAATTATTGGTAGAGTTTTCTGGTAAGTTTCATGAACCAATTAATGACTCACATACATCTTGGATTCCAGCGTTAGGTGAATGTACAAATCAATTACTTATAACTTCTCCATCAACAAACCCAATTGATGTTGGTTCATCAATAATTGTTGATGGTCCGGTACACTCTTTTTCCGCAAATAAGGTCGGCACTGATTATTATGCTTATCTATATGAAACACAATATGATAGAAACGCTCTACACACTGTGTCTCTAGCGGACGAGGATGCTACTATTTCCTTTCGTTCAATTGAGGGATACGATTATATAGAGCCCTATGCGATGTTGTACGTAGACCCCTCCTACGCCTTCTCAGCACCCATCTTAAAAAGTGGAATGACTTTTACGTGGGCTCCATATGAAACCTCAAGAACCTATATGATCCTGATGGCGATATATTCACCAGACGGCACTCAATTATTAGGATACGCTGCCTGTGCAGGTCCGGATCAAGGATTTATGACTTTTCCCGGTTCCGCCTTGCAGCAATATCCATCACAAAGCCTTGTGCTTATACACTTGTCTAGACATAAAGTAGACATGGTGCCTTATGAGCCAATGAGTAGCTATATTGAAACACATATGGAATGGGAAGTAGTAGGCACCGGATATTTACAATAGTTTGCGGATGTAACTCAGTTGGTAGAGTATCACGTTGCCAACGTGATTGTCGTGGGTTCGAGCCCCATCATCCGCTTACTATTTTTATTTTAATTTTTGACTCTTTGATGTCTCTGTATCTAAGGTTGTCGCCAACCTTTAGGTTTGCTAATTGTTTATTTATTTTGTCTTGATAAAACTTTTCTAAGTCTAAATCATGAAAATTAGAATGAAGAAGGTTTGCCTTCGCTAATTTTTGAATATTAAGTGGTGTTTTTGTATATGTCTTAGATAAAGACTGCTTAGTCCATTGCGACATTAGATCTCTTTCGTCTGTAGTAAGGAGACTGGGTATCTTTTTTTCATCGTCTTTTGTCCAATCACCGTATTCATCTCCTAAAGCGTATTTTAAGGTAGATTTTTGACCACAGTCGTCTTTTTTATTGTTTGGTGTTATTTGGTTAACGCTAAATTCGTTTGCCTCTCCTTGTGTAATATCCATCTGGTTAGGAATAACAGGCCCACCAACCCCTTTTTTATTAGCATTAAAGTAATCCCAAACTCTTTTTGCATCACCGCTAACTAAATCTCTATCAGACATAAGTCCTCCGCCTATTTGACTAGCGTGTTCCATTGAAATTGAATATAGTAGAGGGCCCCATCCTTCTTTGGTTTTGTATGTATATGAGCTAATATAACCATCAGAGCAATTATCACCGTACATTTTTTTTGCGTGTATTGACTTTATTGAACCGGCAGGAAAATCAACAATCGGAATACCTTTACCCATTCTTCCCGGTCTTTTACTTGACTCAAACTTCTTAAGATGAACATCAATAGCCCTACCACGACTTCTTGGTATAAATAATATGGCCCCATACCCAACAGTAAAACTACCACGATGATTGTGATCAATATAAACAATTGACTTAGGAACAGGCATTGACTGTAGATATTTAACAAGCGCTTTTTTATAATCTTCAAACAATGGAGTTCCAATGATTCTTTGTATTGCGTCCTTTTGAGGCAAGATAGTTGTTTTTACTCCAGATATCGGTTCTTTGTAGGTGTATCGAAAATTGTACATTGCGCCGACTGCAATGGGACCATATGATTCAACCATATCGGCCGCCCAGTCAACCATATCATCCGGTACGTTAAATTGATTGGGGCCTGTTACTGATTTCTTATTAAACCTAATTAGGTCGTCTACGGTTGCTGCCGCTTCAGTGAGTAAATATCTATTCCAATTTTCAAGCAGTTTTTTCATTTTTGTTTTTTACCTTATTTTAGTTTATACTTTCGCCCGAGTTTTTGTCCGAGCGTTTAATCGGCGCCAAAATTTTCTCAAATTCAAATATTCTAGAACCATTTAACAATACTAAATAGAAGTTTTTTGCTGTTTTTTCTTGACATACATAACTGATTAGGATATATTATATATACAACACGGAGGAAACATGTTTAGATTACTTTTATTAATGATGGCCACTGGATGCACACAGGTGAGACAGTTCGATTTTTTCGACGATGATTTTACCGATAGATGGTCATATACTTGCAATGACCACGAAGACGACTCCCAAGTGGTCGTTATTCTAGACCATTGCGATCAAGAGACCCAGTTATTCGTAAGATCAGAAATACAAATGCATGATCACGAAAAATACTGGGGAGCACTACTAAATGTTAGAGAATGCCTATGGGAGTCTGTAATAGTTCTGGATAGAGAAGGACTTGACCACAAATGCATTGACATTGACTTTGTTGATGTGGAACGACTTAAAATATGGGATACAGATACCGCCGCAGAGGATGAGGACTAACGATAGTCCAGCCAAGCAAGCCGCTTGCGATTGGACAAATAATCAAAATCCTCTTCGCAAGCGTATGCTTCTAGCTCAAATGGAATAGCCATATAAGCCTCGTGGTTGCTTAATTTATACCATAAGCGAGCCTTGAGCCAGTAGTATGCATATAGCACATAAAAGCCAATTAAAAGCAACTCTGCTTGCTGCCTAATATGTATTTTCTCATGGTTAATGGTTACGTCGCTCATTTTTCCGCGACATATTATAAATGGCCATATTGTTATTGCCCATATGTTAATAAAAATGCTGAGGTATTTTGGTATGCTACTATCTTGAATTACGATTGGAAATTTCACTATTATTCCTCCGGAGGATATGCTTCAATTCTATACTGCCCATCAAGGCATATTGTATGATGTTTAACTTCGGCAACCATTTCATCAGGCCATTCCTTAATTGATGATGTTAACCTGAACCACCATGTATCCCAAAAACTTTTTCGCATTCTATCAGGCCTCAGGCAGCGAAACACATACTGGTCTTTACCGCGAAAATATTCTAAGTTATCGCACCCAACTCCCATAAGCTTTATCTCGATTTCTTCAAGACAGTTTCCATATATTTGGTTTTTTGCAACTTCTAACTGTTTCTTGTTAGTCATGCAACCAGTAAACAATAACAAAAATAGTAAATTCATCATGATACTCTCGGGATATTGTAAGTAGTTTTAAAACCACGATTTTTTTTTGAAAAAAATTTTAAATCTCGAAAATTTCATCGGTATTGTAAGTGTACCTCCTTCGTCGTCCGGCAAAAGCCCCAATACGAGGGACTTATTTGAACGTGTCTATGGTGCCGGATACTAGGGGGGAGGAGGGAGGACCCCCCCGCGACAAAACGTAACAAATTGTTACGACTTGCTCACGCTTTCATTGCCGACGCGCTCGAAGTTTTCGGCCGCATACTTTTCTGCGAAGCGGTGGGCACTCTGGCGAGTCGCGAACCCTTGAAAGTCTCCGATGGTCTCGATGTTTCCGGAGGGCTGGATAACTCGCACACTGTAAAGGCGCGGACTATTCCAATTCATACGCTCGGAAGTTACGAACACGCGGCCCTTGTAGGGCGGGTTAGTCTGAATACGACTGCTGAAAAAGCGCATGGTGTCGGGGAAAAAGAAGTAGTAGTTACGATTCCCGTTATAGCGGGAAAGTTGGTTCATTGTCCAGAGGTAGGGCATAGTAGAGGTGGTCATAGATATCTCCGTAGTAGTGGGAGTAGTTGAAGTGGTCATGTAAGGCTCCGGATAAAAGGGTAAAGTAAAGGGGTTGTTTATGCTTCGGCTGGTTTGAATGTAGCCACCACTATAGTGGCCAGTAGCTCGCGTCTTTCGAGGTGCAGGTCATAACTGCCGGCATGACGGGCTTCTTTGACCAGTTGGTTAATCAGAAGGGAAGCGGCTAAAAGCTCGGCAGCTTCGGCAGTCTTGGCTAATGTTGTATTCATGTAAAACTCCGTAGTAGTGGGAAAAGTTAGGATTGAAACTCATTGGCTAAGAAGTCCTTATATCCGGCCTCAAACGCGTCCGAGTCTGGATTGTCGATAGGGCGGAGCTTCTTGGGTTGCTCGGGTGCCTTTCGTTTTTTCCGTAGTGTACGGGGCTTGATCGACGCGGCTGTCATTGGCTTATAGTCGGATGATTCTATCATCTCAGTAAAGAACATCCAGAGGCGTTCATTCTGTGCATTTTCGCGCTCGTAAAGCTCCCGTAGCAAGGGCTTGTTAGGGGCATCCTCTGGAATAGCGGATACATCGTAGTAAACAGGATCAAGAAAGTTGGTAGTCATATAACTCCGGTGGTTAGGGGAAAGTAGAAGGATTGGTTAGCTGCGTTTCATGGTGCGTGCTATGTATTCGGCTGTAGCGGTATTGTGACATGGGATCTTTTCAATCGAACCACAGGCCAAAGTAACGATAAGGATAACACCGGCACCAAGCGTATTGTTAGGAATGATATTAAAAGTCATAATGAAAACTCCGAAAAGGGAAGGAAGGTTTGTAAGTCTGATTGCTTACTCTATAAATATAACCCGTTGAGCAAAGGAGGCAAACAAATAGGCAAACTTTTTTTTCAAAATTGACGATAATGTAGTTTGTAAGCCAATAATAAAATATCATATTTTTTTTTGATGGTCTATTTTGCTCTGTTCTCAGCTTATAACCATGACATATATGTCGCGGTTTATTCTATACCATGACTTTAATGTCGCGGTCACGAATTATGTAAAGTTTTTATCTACTCCGGAGTCGAACAGTAACACAATGTTACATTCTGTAACATATCACGCGCCTATAACACACGGGTGTTACGCGTAGGGAGCGTGGCTCCTTCCCTCTGTGGTCATCACCTCCTAAGCGAAGGAAGGGTATCATCACGCATAACAGGCAGGTTACGATTATGCAGGTCATGTACCCAGCGCACACGCCTTGCACGTCGCATACTCACCAGCCTATCA
>Ga0209348_1001209_pt1 | contig 12676 bp, 12 predicted proteins | sample ETNvirenome_2_30_FD_184065 | JGI IMG/M metagenome (GOLD analysis project Ga0209348, IMG submission 184065) | Marine viral communities from the Pacific Ocean - ETNP_2_30 (SPAdes) (version 2) | ecosystem: Environmental > Aquatic > Marine > Oceanic | place: Pacific Ocean | collected 2013-06-22 | reverse complement strand
GTGACAAGTCCATCACGCAGAATAATCTGAAACACAGTTGTAAAAAGTCTATTTTGTTCATTGAAATTTTCTGGACGTGACAATGATTCTAAAGAGATGCGTTGTCCTTGAAGTGGTCTTTCTTCTTTGGGGTTTTCGTTGTATGTTTCTTCCGTTCGTGTTGCTTTGATTCGATTAAGTTGAGTTTTAATTTGTTCCGAGAAGCCCTCAATAACTTCTTTCAAAGGGTTGGCATCAATTGAAGATACTTGCCTCAAAGGGCTTGGGCTTGGGCTTATAGCACGTAGTATACTCGAAGCACCTGCTCTCACACCTGTACCCATACGTTGAAGTAAACTAGGGCTCTTCGCTGGAGTATTTTCCGGTAATCTTAGTACTTGTATTTTTCTGCTGTTATTGGTTCTTAATTGATCTTTATCTTCTTCGCTTCCTGTGACCTCAAAGTCGTTTATCTTAATTATCAAATCACCTTTCCTTAATTGATCCGTCAGATCTTCTTTGACTTCTTTGATAAGGAATGGCGAAGGTTCCTTATTTGTCAGTAAGGCTATATCAAATGTTTGGTTCCTTTTGAACACCAAAGTTTTTTCCTGCGCACCCTTTGCAGTATACATCCTCTTCATTTCATTTAAGGAACGTGCTTTTGACGGGGATTGTGGCGAAGCAAGTTGACCTTGCTTTGTCTGTTCAGCACCTTTTGCTAATTCGAAATCTATTTTACTTTTTTGCAAAGAAACGTCTAATGCGGCAACGTTTTGTTCCAAAAGTTTATTAGCTCGTTCTTCTGCTGGACTTTTTAAGACTGTTTGTTTTTTACTTTCAGGGGTTGCTTGTATTTCAGAGGTACTTTCTTGTACCGTGGTTGGAACTTCACCTTTGTCGGCAAGGTCTTGAAGTTTTCGAGTTAAAGCTAAAGTGGCATCGGTAGGTGGATGCTCAACCGGGGCTCCACCAAGTAACAATCCTCTTACTTCATCACTAAGTGATGGAAAATCAGATGATTTAGCTGGAAGATCAGCGATTTGTTGCACACTTCCAGCTTCCGATACTGGTGAACTTGGGTCGACCCCTGTATTACTTCCAACAGGGGCTTCTGTAAATGAAACATCAGATGATTTAGCTGGAACATCAACGATTTGTTGCACACTTCCAGCTTCCGATACTGGTGAACTTGGGTCGACCCCTGTATTACTTCCAACAGGGGCTTCTTTAAATGAAACATCAACGATTTGTTGCACACTTCCACCTTCCGATACTGGGTCGACCCCTTTTTCTCGTAGAAGTGCTCTAATGCGTTTGGTAACGCTTTGAACGAATTCTTCGAAATCTGTGTCGGTAGGTAAGTCATCATAAGCTTTAATCTCTCCAATCTTTTCTTCAGCTTCTTTAAACACTGATTTGTTGACAAAACGTACAAGCGTATTGTATAAATCCACTGCCTTATCTTGACTTGATTCGTTTATATCGACCAATTCTGCTTTTTCGTCTTCACATCCATCGAATGCTGCAGTTAATTGTTTAACTCGAGTTTCAAGAGATTCAATTTCCCTTGCAAGATCGGTGGTCATGTTAGATCTCCGCCTTGATGCAAGAGGATCTTCTTTTAAACGAAGCTCTTTTCTGATTTTGTCTGCTTCAAAAAGTATTGCATCGCGCAATTCCGGGCCAAAATCGTTGTTAAAGACTCTCATGATATTCTTTACAGTTTTTTTGTTGACGGTTAACAAGAACGTCCCGGGTCGTTTATTTTTTTGAGCATACCTCAGAAAAGCCAAAATATTAATCTTGTTTTTCATATCTGATTCTGGCCAGTAATCATGAAAAGGTTTAAATTGATAAGCATATTTTTTTCCTTGATATTTGCTGCCTTCAAATTCGTATTGGAGCATTTCGTTTCGTTTCATTGGGGAAAAACTTTTCGATTGTAGGTCTTCTTCTAGACTAGGTGGAACGTCTGGTCGATCTTCTTTCCTAAAAGAAAGGTCTTTTTTACTTATGGGGATTGCTTTCGTGCGATAGTCAGAGACTTCTACAGTAGATAAAACAGCATCTCGTGGATCCAGGGCAACATTTTCATCAGGATCAACAGTAAGTTCCGACACGCGCTCTGATTTTTTTGCTGCGTCAACATTTTCATCAGGATCAGCAGTAAGTTCCGACACGCGCTCTGATTTTTTTGCTGCGGCAACATTTTCATCAGGATCAGCAGTAACTTCCGACAGGCGCTCTGATTGTTTTGCTGCGTCAATAGCGCTTAGTGCAATTGCAATTCCGCTTTTTCGTCCACCACGACCTTTACCACGAACGGGTGGCATTACTTCGTGACTTTGGTGTCAATCTTTAATACTATTAGAGCAATCGTATATACCCTTAAGTCTATATCCCGAGATTCTGTCGTTTATATTACTTTGAGGATAAGATAATGCTACTACCTACCATTAACAACTCACTTACAAGAATTGCTTGTAACCAACATAGTATCGTTATGTCTACCAATAATTGGTATACTTAAAGTTTCGTTTTAGAGGGTAATGTTTTCAGCGAAAGAATGTACACCCAGTTTAACTGTTTTTGATACGGTGTTTCAACAACCGTTTTACTGGTACGTCAAATACTAGCCTAATAGGTATACAAATTTACTAGTGAGTATGGTACACAACACGTTTCTCCCTTTATTCAGTAAGTTTTGGCAAGTTTTCTAGAGCTTTTATTGCTACCTTTAGGTCGTGGGGTGTCTTGAGGCCCGGAATAATAAACTTGGGTGGTCGTACTTTTGAAGGATAAATCTCGGGCGTCACCTTGTCAAGGCCCTCTACCTCTATCGAAATGCCTGGAAACTTGTCTGAATAGTTGGAGTTTTCCATGCACTTGATGGCGTCTATATCAAGCTGGTGCTTAAACATGCCCGATACAACAAGGTTGGGCGAAGCAATCGCTGAAATCTTGGGATTCCCAATGTACCGTTTGAATAGGTACGCCGAATGCACAGCATCAGAATGCGTGCGCTTGCCAGCGCGTATGGAATTCGAACTCTCAAACTGTAAAAACTTGCCGTGCTTTGCACAGTCGTGTCTCTTGTGCTGAAAGGGACTGTTTGGATCAGTGTTGCCCTTTCGTATTGCCTTGGGAGGCCTCCCGTACAGTATTCTGTCTACGCGTGATGTGTGCGCATCGGCAAAGGTTATGTGCGCTACTACATTCTCTTGCTTCAGATACTGAATTGCATCCGACTTAAACTCGTGCTTTAAAAATAAAAGCTGGGGCTTGGTCATCCGCCAACTATAGTGGCCAGTGAAAGAATGATTACTTTCATGAAAGTTAGCCAAAGCCTTTTATGGTACTCTTTCAAATAATGAATGCTTTGGCAAACAGAGTCCGTAATTAAAGGAGAATATTCATAAAGTGTATTGTTTATTTTAAAGTTCTGGTATTGCTAGGTTAGCCAATTCCTTTGAACGGGGTACTTGGCTTGGAATTTCAGGAAGTCCCAAATCTGTCGGAATTGGTTGGACAGTCGCCTGAGTTGTACCTACAAAGGCAGAGTATCAAAAATTAAAGTATGCGTTGTACTCGAATTAGGATGTGTACAAGAGACTTGACCAGAGCGGTAAACAGTCTTGTCAGAAAACATTGGAGTATGCTCGTCAGTAAAGGCAGTGTTTATACATGTACCTGTAGCGCGAGCTAAATCTGCTTGAAGCATGGCCTCAAGTTCATCGTCGGGTGCTTCGTGTGCCCCCGAGAGTGCATTGACAAGTTCCCCCGTCTCCTCGAGAGCAATTTCATTGTCGTCGAGCATGCTGAGAGCTGCTCCCTCTTTTCCAGGAAGCTTTTGGAGTACTTTGGTAGAAGAGTGATTTAGAGATCCAAGTACCGTCTGAGCCATCGTCGCTGCCTCTAGGGCTTCAAGATTACGGTCAAGCTTGAGCTGAAGATTGGCGGCCGTCTCAATCCTTCGATCAAACGACTTGACTTGTAAGAGGGCTGTCCGCCGTGTCTGTAGAGGTCTGTTTTCTCTGGTAAGGCGCTCGTATTGCGCTTGTGCATCTCGCCGTTTGGCCTCGAGAAGATTGATACGCTCAGTCAATTCCTCCCTCTGGCCCTCCAACTCTTTCTGGCCAATTTCAGTGCGAGTGTTTCCCCATTTAAACATGCCTTTACTGAGAATGCATTCGAGATTTATAGACGCTTTGTAGTACCAGCAATCACAAAGGATTTGACGATAACCGCGCCACCAATGCACTCTCTTTGGTGTCATTTACGTCTCGATCGTCCACAGTAAAGGGGTTGACGTTTGACAATGATTCATATAAGACGACAGTCACAGTCATAAAAACAATGGCGGAAAACGAAGCAAATAAGGCAAACTATGAAGAGCTTGCTGGGCACATCTCTATACTGGGCGCAAAACTCAAGCAGGCAATGCCCGAAAACCAAAGTGCCAGGCTTGAGGATTTGGAAGATCACTACGAACGCGCACTCCAAATGCGTGTAATGCACAACAATACACTCGCAGAGGAACTTAAGGAAGAACGGAAGAAAATTGAATCATTGTCTTCGAGGATTGGCCGATTCAAGTTTATGGCCGCCTTTGGGCTTGTAGTTACAGCTTGCGTCGTGGCCGTCATACTGTATCCAGACAAAGTGGAAAAGCTTGTAGTCTCGACTGAACTGTGGACACACTTACTCTTGTTTCTTTCTGCTGTATACATTACTAAAAGGGTATTATAATTAGTAAAGGCATGCCACCAGAAAGGTCTTTCTTTAGAGGCGTGTTACTTGTACAGTGTTTAAAGGGATTCGTAAGAGGCGTACCACCTGAAAGGTGTCAATAAATACTAGTCCTTACACGAAACCGTAAAAGTTCCCGCGTGCGAAAATATCTTTATAAAAGCTCCTTGATTAAATATCTTCAAAGTCCTTTGTAAAACTCCCGCGTGTAAATTGTATACAAAAATGAATTGGGTTGTGTGTAAGCAGACGGATCAGGGGTCCGTCTTAAAACGAATTACACTTGCAGTGGCTGGTACATGTCCGCTCAAGTTTTCCACTGAACCCGTCGGAGGTATGCACGTCAAAATAAGAGTGGACAGCCAGTGTGATAGCGAGCCCCTCTGTAGATGCCTAGCAGAAATATGGAAGGAGGTTATCGACAAGTGGATCAGCACACAATACATGCTTGCCCGCAAAGGCTTTACCTGCTACATGATGATTGAGGAATCGCGCATCAAAAAGTTTATAGGTGCAGACGGTATCGGCATTAGAAAACTCAGGAAACTAAACAAGTGCAGCGTCTTTGTGCTGCCCATACTCTTTAGACCACATAGACAGGAAGCATCTGTATTCTTTGAAATATGGACAAAACCAAACGCACAATAGACAGGCTTTAGTAATAAGCACGTTTAAATATATTCTAAGAGACACCCTTCACTTCAAAGAGTTACTAACCCCTAGAGGTATCTTGTGCACAGTGCTATCAAAATCTCAGGAAAGTAACTCACTCAAAAGGTAATTGTGTCCAAGAAAAGCTTCTTGCTTGGGAGTTGTCAAACTACCATCGTCTGAAAGACCTGGAATAGTTGTATCAGCGCCAAGATCAATAAGAAGTTGAGCATCCTCTTTGGTCTTGGAGTGTTTTACTGCAAGCCAAAACGGTGTTTGCTTTCTATCGTTTTGCTTGTTTATATCCGCGCCATGATCAACGAGAAATCTGACTATGTCTTCATAGTACATTGTTATTGGTGAACGAGAAGCATAATGAAGTGCAGTGTTTCCGTGATTATCAGTAGAGTTCACTCCAAATTCCTCGTATAATTCCTCGACAATGTTAAATTTTAATTCTGCTGCAGCCAGCAGAAAAGGCGTTGTTCCGTTGCTGTAACCAAGCATGATGTCTGCACCACGGTCTCGAAGATACCTTAACATAGGCAAATTACCCTTTTTTATGGCAGTTTTTGTTAGCGTATCGCCATTTCTATGCTGTGTATTTGGATCAATGCCAGCCTCTTCCACGAGATACTCTAACATAGGCAATTGAGACGTTACTAAGGCAATAAAGGCTGGCGTGCTGCCAGTTCCATCCTGTGTATTTGGATCAATGCCAGCCTCTTCCACGAGATACTTTAACCAGTCTAGGCTTCTGGATAATACGGCAAAATTAATTATATTTATCTTGCTTCGCGGGTGTTGCCAATTGGGATCAAATCCCATCTCAATGTAAAGTTTCATTGGGTAAACGTTTTCAATATTCCCAAAATTATACGTGATTCGATCAAGAAGATTTTGTCTAATATAATCACGAAGTTTTTGCGGAATTTTTACTTCAAAGGATCTTGCTACTGCATATTGAACATAGGCTTCTTGGTAATCACCATCTTTTAATGCCTTTTTAATTAAAGGAAAAAAGGCCTTGCCCATCTCATCACTCACACCACTTAAGGACAATTGATGGTGAAGACTCTTAGCTCTCAATTCTGCTGCAAGTAAATTGACTACGCCTTGTGACTCACTTGGAGGGGCTTCTCCTCCTCCCGAGTTGCTCATGTTTATAAACTCAATAAATTTCATATATATCAGGTGGCATTTGAACATGGCCAGACACTCAATCAGAGGATTTGTATTGTAAAACGCAACTCATTTAAGACAAAACGTATCTTGTGCACCTGTATTGTAAAACGCAACTCACTTGAAACAAAAACGTATTGCAGAGAATCTGTATTGTAAAACACGTCTCATTTGAAACAAAAACGTATTGTAAAGCACTTGTACTATATACACTCGCCATAAACAAAAGTAAAGCACTCAATACTTTGTAGTGGATGTTTGAACAAGGAGATCAGATTGAAGTGCCTGAAGAGCCGTTAGAACCCGCTTACGCAGTGTTGGACGGTGAGAGAAAGGCTAATATATCGTGTTCGGGGTCATCCAAGCACGAGTTTTGTTTTTTGTGTAGTTATTCGGGATCGGAAACAGAACAGCTCCAAGAGTATATCGATAGCCTCGTCCAAAGTGGCAGGGAACTCAATACCATTGCCGTAGCCGTACACAAGGTACGCAATTTTGTTGTCAACTGTGTTTGGAATTAACAAGCGCTTACTTACATCTCAAGTCTCACCAAACCCTTTGTTTGGAATTGACAATCGCTCAGTGAAGAATACTCGCACGATTCACTAAATCCTTTGTTTGGAATTAACAAGCGCTCAGTGAATGTTACTAATTTATTGGCGGCTCACCAAACCCTTTGTAGGTGTACAACGAGTCGTTCCGAGACCAATGTGTTCATACGTACGGTAATATGAAATTAGAAAAGCCAGAGTGGTCTGTAGAACGCATCAAACGCCATTTGCTCTTTCAAAGTGGAAGCGAGTCGGGAGTATTCGATCAGGTAGGCCACACTCGGCAAACCTTGTTCATAATGGCCCTCGGCAAACCTTGTTTGTATCAACGTGTGTACTCGCCCTCGGCAAACCTTGTTTGTAATGGCCCTCGGAAAGCCTTGTGTGTATCAACGCGTGTACTCACCCTCCCTCAGTATGTTACAAAGACCCTGGAGCACGTAATCATCAAGAGCAATAAGATTTGTACAGCAACCGGGGATGTGGATGAAGACAAAAGAAAGGCGCTTATGCATAGTATAGAAACCCTCATTCGATGGAGAACTCATGTAAAGGACCACAAGGCGGCAGGAAAACGCAAGCGCCCGTAATTACACAGTCTCATAATTCGTGATGTAGCCAAACAATATCATAATTGCAAGACGCAATACACAATACAGTATAATAATCACAATACATTATCATAATTCGTAATGTAGCCAAACAATACAGTATCATAGTCAATAATTATAAAAGGGATTTATTGATGATTATAATACGCATTCTATTATCATAGAGCCGCTTGTTTTGACTTTACATGAAAATGCCAGATGTGGTACTCTTGTACTTTCCATTTTCATCCATGTATTCGGTTCTTGGAGGAACGTTTCTAAAGATTTTCATTTGCGGCGGTGTAGCCTCAAATCTTGGCATTCGCATTTGTGAATCCATCCCTGGCATTTCAGGAGCTTCCATTGCGACGCCACCTCCTCCAAGAGGCATGCTGTCTGGCATTCGCGTGTCTTCCATTGCGACGCCACCTCCTCCAAGAGGCATGCTGTCTGGCAGTTTCATGAGCGAAACTTTAGCAAATGTTACATAAGTTGAAAGAGCCACAAAAAACCCAGCGTCGTATGGAAGGTCTGCTTCCCACCAACGGTCTCCAAGAAACGAAAGGACGTCTATTTCACTCATCTGACTGACATCATCAATGCCATTAGCCTCTGTAAATCTGTCAAATAAAGTTTTGAGGATACGATCTGCACCATTTGAATCGTCGACATTGATTCCTAGACGTAGCATTTGTACAAATGTGTTTCGACTAGCCTTGTTCTGCAAAACAGCTTGTAATTGTGTGCCCAAAAGTTCTAAAACCAATTTTTTTTGTTCATTTGCACCAAAAAAAGGTAGACCAGGCTGTGTTTCATGATCAAGCCTCGTATACAAAGTTAAAACTCCTGTTCTCTCGGGATTTCCAGACATTGTCTTTATTATTTTTTTGTGAACAGTAAATACAATGAAACGAGATCAAAAATAAGTATCACCTTTTCGAATGCCTTTAAAGCAAAGGCTTTGAACAAAGGTGCTTCTTTGAAATGCCTTTTAAAACAAAAGCTTTGAATGAAGGGGCTTCTTTGGAATGCATTTTAAAACAAAGGCTTTGATTATCTTTAATGATTTTGTGAGTTTATTATCAAATGTCTGGTATACAAGGATCGTCTAGCCAGGCGGGTGGTCGCTTTGGTACTAGAGATGCGTTTGGAACGAGGGGACCGCGCCAAACTCGAGTGGATTCCCAAGGGACGCGAGCTGGGTTTTGTGGTGTGTACAATAGCATCCGTTGAGACTTGTGCTTGTCCCAAAGCATGCATATGATTTCAGCCATGCTCTTGCCCTTGCTCTCGACCCACTGCGTTGGCAAAGGTACAAACCCAGATTCAGCGGCAATACAGTTCCACACATCAATCGTCGTGTCTAAATTAATGCCAAGAAGTCGGCACCATTCACTGGCTTTCCAAGTCACAAGTTGGTCTGCTGATTGAAGTGCTTCTATAAAAGATTCGGCATCCTCATAATCAAAGAGCTCCCCATCAAGTACAATCTCACCAAGTGAAAAGACAGAACCATCAAGTTTACAATGAGCAAAAGCCATCTTGGGTCTAGGCATCTTCCGTTTCTGCCCTTTTCTAGACGCCATGCACTGCTCTTGAGTTTAGTTTTGTCACTCGTCGTAAGTAACCCTCAAAGATTTGAAAGCACCCTTTAATTAAGGTCCCTTAAAAAGAATGTATTCCCTTTAACTAAAGCTCTCCTATAATCAACTCCCTTCAACTAAAGCCCCTTTGAACACTTAATAGAACGGTGAACTGGGAGCGCCATACTTCAAGCCAAAGGGAAAGTGTACAGTTATGCACAATACTGAAGTCGTGACTCTGTACTCGGGTGGCGCTCACGTCAAAGTATCATCGCTAGAAGATTGCCTCGATAGTTGTCTCTCAAGCGTATGCAATTTCGAGGGCACAGACTGTTTTCTCAAGCACAGCGAAGTCTCGGGATTCGCTTTTCATCCGGGAATGGACGGCATTGTTTGTGCAGGAGCTCGCGTACCGGCAATCCCAGACAGAACGGCACATGCATACGTACTCATTGCAATAGTGTCCCTCGCCATCCTTGTACGATCAGCAAAACTCTTGAAAAAGCGAAAGAAAGTAAACGATTAAAAGAAAAAGCGTGCAAAAATATAAAACAATCGCCGCTGGCAAATCATTCTCAAAAGCAAGTGACAGTGCAAGTTCCCAATAGATACTATAACTTACGTAGACTTTAGAGTATAAAAATGGCGTCTCTAGTATGGATAATGTCCGATGGCACTCGAAGAATTGGAGACTTTAACATGAAACCCTTTCTTACGGCTCATTTTCAAATGCCGGAAGCTGGCAAAGTCCTCTTTGTCCCTTTCCCAAAACTTAGAACAATGGCCATACAGGTAAAGCATACAACGCGACCTTTATTACAACAATGTCCTCCTGACGCTAGTGTTCTACTGATACAAATGTTCTTTATTACAACAATGTCCTCCTGACGCTAGTGTTCTTTATTATAGGTGAATGATGTTACAACAATGTCCTCCTGACTCTAATGTTCTACTGATACAACATGAATGATGTTACAACAATGTCCTCCTGACGCTAGTGTTTTTTATTATAGGTGAATGATATTACAACAGAGGTGATTGGAGCACGCGTACTGGAGGAACTTGACACTCTGCCAGAGACTGAAGGAAACGGTCTTTTGGATGCTACCAATGGCCTCGTAATTTTTGTAGGCGGTGTAGATGCGTCTGGTGATATGTGCACAGTAATGTAGCAGTAAATCATGAGCCTTTCAGTATTACACATTCGTGATAGACGAGCGTTGCATTTGTGGTAGACAGTAAAACATTCGCATGAGCCTTTCAGTAAAACACATTTGAGGTAGAAGGTAAAACATTCGCATGAGTGTTACATTCGTGATAGAGGGTAAAACACATCTGTGGTAGACGAGCGTGGGTGTCCTTTCAAAAGCATTTTTTCAAGACGGTCGATGATATAAAGAGCGTTGGAGATACAAGTGCCTGCTCTCGCTCGTACTCGTCTACAATCTCGTTGCGTTCAGTCGGTTTCCCAAGCTCGGTACGGATGATGGACAGTGCAATAGAGACCTTTCTACTGTCATTCTGGAGTCGCTCAAGCACCGTCTCAAGTTGCTGAAGCTTGTCCTTCATGTCGGGACCCTTGAGCATGAGCGTCAAAATCAGTGACTGAAGATGGTCATCAAGGTCGGTCATCTTTTCTACTGCTCCCCCACAGACAAATACAGTTTGTGACTCACGTCAATTAAAACTATGCCTCCAGCAAAAATCCTTTGGCAATAAGTTTCAGTTGCCTCCAACAGAAATACCTCCATCAAAATGCCTTTGGTAAAAACGCCTCCAGCAGAAGCCAATAATTTCAAAAGCCTCCGGCAGAAAGTTACAGTCTCAACAGAAAGCCTCAAAATGCCTTTGGTAAAAACGCCTCCAGCAGAAAGCCTCAAGAATTTTTCGTTTGGGCAAAAGTTGCTTCCCTTATAGGAAGAGGGCTCTTTAACAAAGATGTGTGTATTTGTCTGCGATCGAGTATAAGTTATCATTGATGTGTACAGAAAAACATGGCTACTACCAACTACATTATTTCTGTGCGCGCCAACATGCCAACGGATGTGGAAGCATGGTCTCCCGATTCAGACGGCGGAAAACTGGTTATAATTGATGACACACAGACTTATCGCAAGCGCAATACCCTTCAAAATGTTATACGCTTGGACAAGAGTCTTGAAAAATTTAAAGATGCGGTGAAAAAATTGTGTGGCGTCAATGTCATGCCAGTGCCTTCAAAAATCAACGGGAATGACTTCACAGCAGTCACTCTTGTCAGTCGTGGTGTTGTTGACATTGACTTTTCAGAAATTGAACAAAAACCAACAAATGAGCTTGAATTTTCTATGAACTTTGGATTCCAAATTTGGCCTCTCAGAAACCTGAATGGACACAAATGGCGCTGCTTTGTCGACTTTAAAGGACATGATGAAGAAAATGCCAAAAAATTGTTTGGAACATCTACCAAAACAGGAATGAGTGGCCTCGAGTCGAGTGAAAACCACTTGGTCAAATTGGTCAATGTTCAAGCCAAAGAGGCAACAGAAATGCCTACCCTAGTATCTAATCTTCCTGAGACCCTTTTGTCAATTTGGCCAAATGCAAAAGGTGAAGGAAAAGTACCAGCAATCAGTCAGGGTACCTTTACAGTCTTTTTTAAAGACGAGGGCGTGTACAACGAATATGAAGACCATCTTCTACATTATAGATTTTCAATGGATGACTTTACTTCATTTGTATGCCTTGAAAAATTTAATAGTTCTGCTCGCTTCAAAATCGTAAAAAAAAATATGTTTATCCCGAAATCAGTATTTGGCAACGTTTTACCTGTAATTATCAGGTTATTAGAAACAACTCCAACAGAAGGAGGTCAATATGAAGCATCAATACTTATGGCGAATGTAGCGCTTGGATACGGTCGATTGTATGAAGAGGACGTAGGTGAAATTTCTTCTCGGCTAACCACTTACAAGCAAACATATGCAAACGAAGAATATCCCGAATCTGAAGATAATGAAGGAGGAGATTATTAGCTTAGATAAACTCTTGTTTAATTAAACACAGGAATCTAATCAGCCTGCTTTAAATCTTTATTACAATCCCAGCTACTCTTAAATATCGCCTATGTGTATTGAATAGGGAGATGTCATAAACCATTCGTGGGTTTGTTTTCCCTCAAATTCGTCGGGATCATGAACAAATGTGCCCGGTAATGCAAAAAATTTTTCATACTCTGCCGTCACCAATACTTGTCCATACACAACAATAGAACACAGCTTTTTGTGGTGCGACACTTCCATGCTTGTTGCCGGTACAACAATTCTTGGAATACCAGATTCGTCGTACCACAACGTTGGCTCTCCAGCATTGAGTACAAGTTTATCCTCGGACTTTTCGTTGAGCGTGC
>Ga0209348_1001208_pt1 | contig 12685 bp, 10 predicted proteins | sample ETNvirenome_2_30_FD_184065 | JGI IMG/M metagenome (GOLD analysis project Ga0209348, IMG submission 184065) | Marine viral communities from the Pacific Ocean - ETNP_2_30 (SPAdes) (version 2) | ecosystem: Environmental > Aquatic > Marine > Oceanic | place: Pacific Ocean | collected 2013-06-22 | reverse complement strand
ATATTTGGACTATATTGAAAGAAATTACTGTAACCCTATGGGAGGAAGTCAGAAAGCGAGGATACTGGAAAAAAGAAGAAAAATAGAAAACCTTTTAAATATGTAAATAAATCTAGTTAAGTGTTCTATCTGTTACACTCTTAGCACGCATCTTATCGACTGTCAAGCATTGCGAGAATACCGACACATTGTAAAGTTGCAGTTGACATAAATTCTAATGTACTGTAAAATAACACTGAGGTGTTTCAGAAAACTATGGTCTATTCGCTCTATGATGATAAGCATGAATTAGTAGAGACATTCAAAAGTATCTACGAATTAGAAACTTATGTGCATGATTTTCGAGTAGGTAGAGACGAGTGGAGAATAAGAAAAAATAAAGACGTATCTGTCTTTGATTATATCAAGTCAATCGGTTATAGTTGGGACGTTGTACCAGTTGAACAAGTGTCACAAGAGAAGTTGTAATGGGTTGCCCTATTGCTATAATTAATATAACAACATAAGGGAGACCCCAACATGAGAGTAATTGAAAGAAACATGAACAGAGCAATCAGAACAGGCAATAACTTCAGTTCATCCAATACTCAAGTTTCACATGATTCAGAGGGAGCAAACGTCTATCTTCATGGCAATCATATCGCAACAGTTAAAAACAATTCAATCATAATTAAAGATGGCGGTTGGCAGTCTAATACAACTAAGTCACGCTTAAACGCTCTACTTGATGAATTTTCATACGGTATGAGAGTTTTTCAAAAGAATTACGAGTGGTTCGTATCTTATAAGAATGTCAAAGAGGACTTCGTAAGCGGTATGGAGTTAGCGATCGACTAACTTGACAACTCACACGGAATAACATATAATGGGGTATAACAACCCCATTTTTTTATGTAAATACAATCTCGCTAATCTTATGACAGTCTCATAACGGGAAAGGCAGTTATTTAACCCCCCGTTAATTAAAAAGCAGCCACTACCCTAACCTACAAAGGTTCCCAAAAGCGATAGATATACTATTCGCATATAAAAAAAATTTCCGAGAAAAAAAATGCCTCCTGAGAATTTTGCAAACAGACAAGAAAGAAGAGTATGGTGTATCGAGCAGTTGATCCGCTATGAAGGTATGTTAGACAATCGTATGTACGAATGTGCAGATCATGCAGCGTCTGTATTGAATGTAGACAGTAAGGAAACGCTATATACGTTATGGACAGATTGGAAGAGACGAAATCCTCCAAGCTACCAACAAATTAATCGTATGTAATACTTATGTCACACCGTTTCACTACTAACTTGGATGAAGATGATTATGGAGATCTCATCCTCACTATTCCTTATGAAATTTGCGAAGAGTTAGGTTGGAACGTTCAAACGGAACTACAATTTGAATTAGGTGATGAAGGTAACAGTATTGTGTTGAAAAAAGCAATCGACTGAATATAAGCTACAACTCTCAGAGAAACCATACAGTGTATGTATACAAAATGAATTTTTGACTTATGGATGAAAAACAACTAGCAGAAGCATTAAATACTCTTAATCAGTGTTTGATTGTAATTGGTCAAAGACTAGATGCATTGGAAACGTATGTAAAAGAATTACCTACACCAGATAAAACATATTATCAACCAGAGGGTGAAGATAAATACCTATCATTGAAAGAAAATTTAGATTTTATTTACGAAAGATTAGACAACCTAGAACAACATGGGATGTAAAACAGGACTATCTAATGGAGGATGTAGTGGAGATACGTTAAACACCTCTTCATGTAACAAATATGATCCTAAAACAGGTGGTGTAACATTCACTTATACAGAATACCCTCAAAGTCCTATCCGAACAGGCAGTCATAATGTGCCTACCAGAGAGGCAAACTTTGTCATGTACGATAGTGTTGAAGGTAATGCAAGTGTTACAGCATCTAACTGTGGTAAGATTGAATTAGATCATCCTTGCAGTGACGAAGAGAATGATAAGATTATATTTGATTACTACCCCTCTCAACTTTCATTTGATTTTGCCTATTCTGATCGATTCTTTGCATACCTATACGATACTTCTAATAAAGGTGGTATAGTTGGAACACCTTGTTTCCATATTGAGGATGGTGTAGGAACTACAAGTGGTGGAAGTAATGATGGTAACGTAGAAACTTCTTCTAATTGTTACCCTTGTTCTGGTTTTACTTGTACACCTGCAACCACAACACTCTCATATACTGCTGAAACTGATTTTACGGGCGATCCAGACTGTCCTCATCCGTCGCTGTTCGGGTTTGGATCCACAAGTAATAAGGTGGCATTCAGTTATGATGCATTATCTTCTCAATTACCTAACGGAGTTATTGACTTTAGTTTCTCTTACGATGGGGTAACTTACGCTGATGCATGGAATCAGACCACTGAGGATGGCATTCCGTATACTTCGACACAAAATCCGTGGCAAAGTGGGGACGAGACGCTTGATGACTTTACTATCTACGAAATTAATGGGTCGGGAGCGACCACAGGACTCCGATTAAAGGTGAGAATACGACCGATTGTAGACGAGTCGGGATCGTCAGTCGCTTTTACGGGGACTGAATGGGAGGTTACAGAGATATTATCACCTGGTACTGCTTATAGTGTGAACGATGTGTTCAGTTTAAGTTACACACATGAGCATCCAGACACTACAACAAGCACTTTAACAGTCAATTTGAAGATTACAGCAGTCGGTCCTGTTGATACTACGTCCAGTGTATCAGGTTTTGACGTATTAAGAACTGGTGATACCATTAATGGACACACCATCACCCGCGTTTTCCACATGTCAGAGGGTAATTTCCCTTATCATGTAGCATACATTGACGGAAGTGGTAGTAATTTTGCAAAAGATACCCAATATACGTCTAATAGAGCACATCAAATTACTACAGTGGCAGGTAAAGGTATAGCGGATCGTGCTATTTTAGTTGGAAAGTATGAATTTTCCGATAAATCCATGCAATTTGTCACTGCGAGTGTAGATTCGGGTGCACCAGACATCTATAACACCATAAAACAACCCGATGTGACTCTTACAGTTACAAATGGTCGCGTAACAGGTGCTACAATCGTTGACGGAGGTGCTGGTTGGAACCAATTACAAGAGGAACCAGACGTAATTGTTACTCCTCCACTGATTGATTCGGGAAAACAGGCAGCCGTGAAGGCAACTTTTAGTGCAGGTGTACTAACTGCGGTGGAAATTGAACGCGGAGGTAGCGGTTATGACGAAAATAATCTTCCTAAACTCTGGATTCGCAATAATTATAAGAAAAAGAACGAAGTTTTTACAAATGCTGCGTATGATCCGACATTTACACAAAGAAATGAAGAAATTATGAGTTCATTTCCGAAACCGCAGTTCACTGAAGTCGATGAAACCTTCATGAAAGCGTTAGATCCGACTACTTACAACAGATTATTGGAATTAGGCATTCCAGAAGAGAGAATAAATGAAATAATTCGACAAAATCAGGCAACTTTGCAACAATTACCTCAAAATGTTGCTCCAGAAATGTCTTCTAGCGATATTCAAGCACTGGATGACGCATATCAACAAGTTTTACAGTCATCTACCAACACTTCTCGTGAACCTACAGTAGAAATCAAGTTAGATAACGACAGAAGACGCATTTCCGTGATGCCACAACGTAAATATTCATCAAATGCGACTGAACCATTGCGTGAAATTGTAGAAACCACTTATGACCTTGGTTTTTTAGACAAAGATCAGTATATTGACTCATCTATGAAGCAAGTATTGATTGAAGAACTTGCAAGAACTAAAGCGGAACGCAGTCAATCGATAGATGATGTTACACAAACCTCCATTCCAGAGGTAAGTAACTTTAAAGAAAGTTTTGTTGAGACAGTACAAGGGTCATTTACTGAATTACCTGCTGCGTCAACCAATACTAAATACTTTATGACACAATACCGTGCGGATACCGCAAAAGAAACCACACTGAATGTAACATTGTCTATGAATCCCGTAAATACAGGATGTGCACATTTTACATGTAATGCACCTGCGGGAACTTCTAGTGGAACCGCAAGTGACGGACAAGGTGGAACAGTAACTAATAACTACACCATGTCAGGTCTTTTAGGACCAGGTTGTAAGGCATGGACTGCAAGCGGAAGTTTGCGAATGTTCCATGATCTTAGTTCAGCTGCAGTTCAAGCAGCAGATGCGGGAGAAGCATACGGTAATCCTTTCCAAATAACGTAATGGCAGCAGGTACAGGAGCAGCACTCTATATGGGTAGTGACAGTGGTCACGGAGTCGGGGTTGGTGCATCGCATCATCCTGGCTTAGGTGGTGGTGTGTTACCTAATTGTCCACATCCATCACTTAGTCCTACAGTTACTCCTAGATCCGTGAATTCTATGGATGCTACAACCATCTGGCCACCGCATCCGCAATTACCTGCGGGACCTTATCTGAGGACTGTTATTATCAATGGTCAACTACCAATTATTGATCAGGATATTCTTACACCTCATCCTACACCCACACAGCATACAACAACGTCTGTTGGGTTTAAATGTCTTACCGTGCGTAACACACCCGCCTGGTGGTGTACAATAGGCACTGCAGGTGGTAGAGAAGCAGCAGCAGGTCATGCAAGAAAACTTCTTGCTACAAGTAAGACTGTTTGGATTAATGGTCGTCGAGCAGGTAGGTTCGGAGACCCACTGGGTGATAAAACACCCGCATTCCCCTGTAACTCTAAAGTTACGGGATGTTCACCTAATGTATTTGTTGGAGTTTAATTATGGCAACTAAAAATAGAGCTTTTATGAGTGGAGGAGTTGATTCGACACCAAAAAAGACACGTCAAGGACGTGGGTCGCACACAAAATACAGTGCAACATCTAAAAATGGAGCAAAAAAGAAATATCGGGGTCAAGGTCGCTAAATAATACAGGACAATTCCTGTATTAATGGCATTAAAACCCGTAACTGGCACTTCTTTTAAAAAATCCCGATCATTTAAGGATATCGGGATGAATTTTCGTTTGAATGCAAACACTAAGGACGTTGCTTCAGTGATAAATGATAACGCTATTAAACAATCTATCAGAAACTTAATTTTAACAGTTCCTGGTGAGAAACCTTTTCAACCTTCTATCGGATCTCGTATTTCCGAACTCTTATTTGAACCACTTGATAATTTTACTGCTGATGCTGTTCGACAAGAGGTAGTAAATACCATTGAACAGTATGAACCTAGAGTAACACTCGCTAGGGTAAATGTTAGAATGAATTTTGTTAACAACAGTTTTAATGTAGAGGTTGTATACAAAATTGTTGGACTGCCAACCGTAGAAACTATTGAGTTCGTTCTTAAGAGACCAGAATAATGCAACCAAATAACCTAACAGCATTAAATTTCGAGGATATCAAAGCCTCAATCAAATCATACCTCAGAACAAGGTCAGAATTTACCGATTATGACTTTGAAGGATCTTCATTATCCTATCTGATCGATACTTTAGCTTATAACAGTTATTATAGTGCTTTTAATGCCAATATGTCGATGAATGAGGCATTTTTGCCATCGGCAACTGTTAGAGACAATATTGTTAATATCGCAAAACTATTAAATTACGTTCCACGCTCTATTGTTTCGGCAAAAGGGTGTTTAAAACTGTCTGTACAAACAAATGCAGCAAATGGAGTGTATCCTTCAAGCGTAACTCTTGCTAAAGGTGCTATTGCAACTGGTGGCAACTACGTTTTCAATATTTTAGAGTCAATCACATCTACAGTCAACACTTCTACTGGTATTGCGGAGTTTGATAACGTAATGATTAGTGAAGGTAGTATTGTAAACTTCTCATACACTGTAAATACCTTCTCATCACAGGTTTATAAGATTCCTTCAGAAGATGCTGATATTGCAACCTTAACAGTTCGAGTAAAACAAAATGAATCATCTACAAGCTCCGACTTATACAGTCGTGTAGATACAATCACTGACTTAACTGCAGCAACTCGTGCATACTTTATTTCTGAAGGCGAAGATATGCGTTATGAAGTTAAGTTTGGTGATAACACAGCAGGTAGAGCACTTAATGATGGTGAAATCGTTCAATTAGAGTATTTGGTAACTGCAGGTGCAGAAGCAAACGAAGTTAGCAATTTTTCTTTCATAGGACAAATTACCGATTCAAATAATGTTTCATATTCACCTTCAAATATTACTTTAACTGTAAAAGATCGTTCTCAGTTAGGTTCTGCTGCAGAAAGTGTAGAATCTATCAAATATAATGCACCAAGATATTACTCAGCACAATATCGTGCTGTAACTGCACAAGATTACGCTTTAATTACAAAAAGAGTATATGCTAACGCTGATTCTGTAGTTGCATATGGTGGAGACAGTTTAAATCCTCCTGTATATGGAAAAGTTTATATTGCAATCAAAACTAAGACAGGATCTCTTCTAAATGACGCAACTAAGAAAACTATTGCTGCAGATTTAAGAAAATATGCAATGGCATCGATTGATCCTGTTATTATTGATCCAGAAGACATTTATATCTACTTAAAAGTGTTTGCACAGTACGATAGTGCTACTGCATCTAATACTTCTGATATTAAAACAAATATTCAGAATGGTATTAGTGATTGGGCAACACAAACTCAAATTAACAACTTTAACTCCACATTTAGATCTGGAGATTTTGAAAAAGCGGTTACTCTTTCTGATAATTCTGTCACTGACGTATCAATTCAACTCTCATTGTTAAGATACATCAGACCAGTTACAAATCAGACCAATACTTACTGTATTGCGACTGGTGGTGATTTATATGATAGTAACCCCAGTAATAATGATGGAACTTGTAAAAAAGAACCAATTCTGTTATCAGGAACGTTTAGAACCTCTGACAGACCTGGTATTGATCAACAATTTGAAGATGATGGTTTTGGTAATTTAAGAACATTCTATAACACTGGTAATAAAAAGGTTTATACAAACAATGCTGCTGGCACAGTAAATTACACTACTGGTGAGATATGCTTTGGTCCTGTTTCTATTATTGGTGCAGGTGTGAATGTTCCAACATCAGGTGTTGCAATTACAGATGCTACAACTGGTGCAGGTAGTGTTACCGATGCAGATGTGCTTCCAACAGATTTATCAATTCCTGTTCTGTTTATTCCTGCTAACGTTTCAACAGTTCCTGCTTCAACACCAGGTACAATTATTAACATTATCAATCCAGAAGTAACAGTAGTTCCACTTGGTTCTACTCCACCTCCTACTATCCCACTAAATAGTTTGACACCTGCAGTATTCAATACTACTCCTACAACATTAACTGTAGCAGATATTGGAAATGCTGGTAATTTAACCGACACATCCTGTTTCTAAGTGTAGATGAATATCAATAAAGTCTCACAGTCGATTGTAAATCAGACTCCTGCCTTTGTTGAGAACGATTATCCATTATTCAATAAATTTATTGAGTATTACTATCGTTCTCAAGAGAAGACAGGTTTAGGTCAAAATATTCTCAACGAATTTTTACAATACCTTGACATCGATAAACTGAATATCGATGTATTAGATGGTGCTACGAAAGTTGTAGAATCATTCACGACAACTGATGATGAAATTGTTGTAGAAAGTGTAGATCAGTTTTTAGAGAATGATGGATCAGTATTAATCGGTAATGAGGTAATATATTACGAAAAAACCACTCATGCACCAAATATTGCATTGAGTCCTGGTATTTCATATGAACAGGTAAAATTAAAGTGGACAAATCTTGCAAGTCCTATTGATTCTTTTAATGATTCTACAACTGCTTTTAATTTAACCTCTCAAGACAGTCCTATTGCTGCACCTTCAGCACAACATCTCATTGTATCTTTGTATGGTAAAATATTAATTCCAAATATTGATTATACAATTTCTGGAACACAAATTGTCTTTACTACTGCACCTAGAACAAGAATACCTGCAGATGATGCTTCTTCAACTTATATTACGTACTTAAGTGGTTTTGTAGAAAATCCAATCGTAGGTATTGATAATTTATCTGGTGGATTTGGTGGAGGTAAGTCACAATTTACTGTAACCAGAAATGGTGTTAGATATGAACCAGTAGCAGATGAATATATTATTGCAGTTTATGATAATCGTCTTTTAGTTCCAAAGGTTGACTTTTTCCTTGATGGTGATCAGTTTATATTCTTAACTGCACCTTTAAATGGTCGTTTCTTATCTCTATACACTATTGAGGCACCTATACCTTCATTTGGTTCTGGTGCTGTTGGATATTCTCGTGTTAATGATGCAGGTGAGTTAACTAGCGTTTCAATAAACGAAAATGGTAGTAATTACAGATTTGAATATCCTCCTCAAGTATCAGTAAACTCTGATGCAGGTAGTGGTGCGTCTGTAAGTAGTTTAGTTAATGGTATTAAGACAATATCATTAATTGATGGTGGTAAAGGTTACAGTGAAACTAACCCTCCCATTGTTCAAGTTCAAACTCCTACTAAACCAGGTTCTACAGCAGCAGTATTAAAAGCAACCGTTTCTAACGGTGCTGTATCGGGTCTAGAAGTCGTTACTTCTGGTTCTGGGTATACATTTACCCCTAGAATCACTTTTAGGCAACCAGGCGGTGCTACACTAGGCACATGTCCCATTGTAAATGGTCAAGTAGTAGGAACTATTCCTATCACTGATGGTGGATTCGGATATACTACTGTTCCTACACTTTATATTGATGAACCAACTGGAGTTAATGGTATTAGGGCAGCTTTAGAAGCAGTTTTAACTGATGGTGTAATTACATCAATCAATATCCTCAATGCAGGTCAAGGATATGAAACTACTCCTAGAATTGCTGTAATAGATCCTGTAGGTGCTCAAGTTCTTGAGACTACAGTTGATAATAACGGAAGAGTTATTGGAATCGAACTTTTAAATGGTGGTAGTGGATTTGATGATATTCCTTCTGTTTATATCGTAGATAGTAGAACTGATGGGCAAGGAAACTATGCAGGTGGAACTGGAGCAACTGCAACTGCTGCTATATTCAATGGTCAGATTACTGATATTAACGTAACTGCATTTGGTACTGGATATAGTCAAACTTCACCACCTAAAGTTGTAATTCAAAGTCCTCCAGAAGCAAGAGCATCTGCTGAAATTGGTTTGAACGAAATTACTGGTTTTACAGTAAATCAAAAAGGAACTGGATATAGTAAAGCAAAATTTGTTGGATGTGCTAGAGCAGCAAGTGGTATTACCGATTATACTGAAGATGGTAATGCAGTATTCACAAATAATACTATTGCAGCAACTGGTGCTGTAGATGCGTCTGTAAAATGCCTAGATGCATTATTTGTTAAGAGATTACTAGACAAATATACAGAACAATACCTACCTGATGTTCCAGAACTTGATTACAAGAAAATTGATGTAAGAACATCAATTAAGACAATTAAAGACTTCTACATGGCTAAAGGAACCTCCTTTAGTATCAGTTATCTGTTTAAGTTACTTTATGGTGAGCAAGTAAGTATATCTTATCCTAAAGATCAAATTATCAAACCATCTGCTGCAACATGGTCTATTGACACCATTTTGCGTGCAACTTTAGTCAGTGGAGATCCTGTTAACATCAGAGATGGTTTATTGACTCAAGATGCAGATATTGCAGATCCCAATATTAAATCAGCGAGTGCTTTAGTTGAAAACTATATTTCTATTAAAACTTCTGATGTAGAAATTTTTGAATTAGTATTATCGGAAGAAACTATCAATGGAACGTTTATTGTTCCTTATAAAACAAAATTAGCAGAACCTCTCAGCACAACTGAGTCAATTATTACTGTTGACTCTACTATTGGTTGGCCAGAGAGAAATGGTGAGTTTATTATTGGTGAAACTGAGGTTGTTCAGTATAAAGAGAAATCATTAAACCAGTTTATTGAGTGTACTCGTTCTGTAAACAATATTACAGAAGATTGGGATTCTGCTACAGAAGTAGCGTCTAGTTTCCAAGTTTTTGTTAATAAAGGAACTCCTCAAGAAGTTGTTTTAAAAGTTGTTGGTATTGTTGATGCACAACAGACAACTTTAACCGATACTGGTTCATATTACTTACCTGGTGATAAATTAACTGTTTCTAAGTTAGGTGGAACAGGAATTTCTCCTGAGTTAACAACTTGGTTGTATAATGTTAAAAAGTTAATTTCAGTAACTGATATTTCATATGGTGGTGTTAATAATCAATCTGCAACTGTAACTTGTTCTAATCCACATGGTCTTTTAGTTGGAGATCAGGTTACAATTTATGGTGCTAACCCAATTCTGTTCAATGGCACATTTGAAGTAACATCTAGAGATAGTACTACTGTATTCCAGTATCAATTACCTCAACCAGCAACAGTTGTTCCTCAAGGTAATATTCTAGTATCTGTTGACTTGAATAAAGGTAAATCTGATGATACACCAGTATTGAATTCTATTGGACCTTATACAACTAACGTTCAAAACTCTTTCTTCAATACATCATATGTTTATGTTGCATCTACAGGTATACCCAACTATAAAATAGGTCCTTTTCCTGGTTCGGCTCTTCTTCCTGGCAACCAACGTAAATTAAACAGATTTCCTCTTACACCTGTTACTATATCTACAAAAAACAGTATCAATCCTGGTCCTATTGGAACTTGGGTAAATGGTGTATCAGTTTGGTCTTACAAGTCTAGTATCAAGAAAACATTTGGTGCTGTAACTTCGATTGATATTACAAACTCAGGTTCTGGATATGATGCTGCATCTCCTCCAAATATTACTATCTCTGGTGGTAGTGGAACTGGAGCAACTGCATCTGTTGTTGTTAATGGATCAATCTCTGAAATCACAGTCACAGCAAGCGGTTCTGGGTATACATCTTCTCCTCTAGTTTCTATTGTTGGTGGAGGCGGTTCTGGTGCTGCTGCAACTGCAATTATTACTAAAGGTGTTGTATCTAGAATTTTAATTAATGATGGTGGAACAGGATATACATCACAACCTTCAATCACTATTGTTGGTGGTGGTGGACTTGGTGCGACAGGCACAGCAAACGTTAGAGGTCCTATTCAATCTATTGCTGTAAACAGTGGAGGTTCTTCATATACATCTAAACCTAGTGTTGTTCTAAGTTCTGGTTCTGGTGCTGTAGCACAAGCGATTGTACAGAATGGTCGTATTATTTCTATCGCTATTATCTCTGCAGGTTCTGGATATACTACTGCTCCTACTATTGGTATTCAAGGTGAAGGTTTTGGTGCTGTTGCAAGAGCAACTATTGATGTTGATGGTGAAAATGCAGGTAGAGTTACTGGTATTACAATCATTAACAGAGGTATTGGATATACACAGGGAACAACAATTATTAATTTGACTTCAGTTGGTCAAGATGCGTTGTTTAATGCTAATGTATTTGAGTGGACATATAACTTACAAGAAACATCCACTTTAGATGCTGCTAAGGGTGGAGTATTTGAAGGGTTCAATGCACAGTATGGTGGAGAATATGCACACCCATCTAATCCTCAAACTTTAAGATATATTCTTGGTGACAACTTATTTAAGAATACACAACAACAAATCAAAGAACAGGAAGATCAATTAGTTCACTCTCCTATTATTGGATGGGCATTTGATGGTAACCCAATCTACGGTCCTTATGGTTACTCTGATCCTACTGATCAAAACTCTTCGATTGCAAGATTGAATACTTCATATCGTTTAAAGACAGAACTTGTATATGATGTAAATACAAACCCATATCCTGTAAGAACTGCAGGTCCTCTTCTTACTGAAGAAGCAGCAGGTAAATTTGTTGAAGATTATGAATATATTTTCAGTTTAGGTGATCTTGACCAGTACAATGGTCGTTTCTGTAAAACACCCGAATATCCTACAGGTAGATATTGTTACTTCGTTACTATTGACACTACAGAAGATGGTAACCCACTTTTCCCATATATTCTCGGTCCTAGTTTTAACTCTGTTGTTGATAGTTGGAATCTAGATGCAAACGCTGTTCAGCAAAATATTCCTACTGGTGTTGTTAGATATCGTGATCCTTACGAGAACGTTGATATTGACGTTGAGAGGGCACCAAATGCCTCTACAAACGCTCTAACTACCGAAGATGGAGATTTACTCCTATTCGAGATAGAAGACGAAGATAGAAGCGGTGTGATTGATCAAGTAGAGATTGACGATCCTGATCAAATCTTTGAAGAATCACCTTTACAACTTTTCGATTACTTCCCTAAAGTTAAACTTGATTCTAAGGTTGATATTGAAGTTGAAACTATCACTAAATTTGAAGATGCTTCTGTAACTGGATTTACTATTGAAAACCCAGGTTTATCTTATCAGGTTGATGACCGTTTAATATTTGATAATACTGGAACTGATGGAACAGGTGTATCTGCTCGTGTTTCAAGAATTGTAGGTGAAAGTGTTTTATCATACGGATTTGAAAATGTAAATGGTAATAACTTTGGTGTATTAAAAACTACTAATCCACATAACCTAGTTGCAGGTGATACGGTCTTTATTGACTATTCACCTATTATGAACAATACAAATAAAACATTTGTTGTTCGTCAATTT